>Ga0129336_10002235_pt1 | contig 11950 bp, 26 predicted proteins | sample CPB6_02_DNA_FD_96878 | JGI IMG/M metagenome (GOLD analysis project Ga0129336, IMG submission 96878) | Freshwater to marine salinity gradient microbial communities from Chesapeake Bay, USA - CPBay_Sum_0.6_0.2_DNA | ecosystem: Environmental > Aquatic > Marine > Coastal | place: USA: Chesapeake...
ACCCGGCCACGTCGTCCTGGTCGTCAGCGGGAGCCTCCAGCTCATCGTCGCTGCGGTCGGACGGGTCAGGCCCCGGGTCGCTCGTCGGGCGGTTCATTTCAGCACGTTGCCCCAGATGTCGTATCGAGTGACCGAGCTGTGTCTCTCCAGGAGCGCGTCGAACTCCTCGGGCGTGAGCATCACCGGGTCGTGTCGCCAGTCGCAGTACCGGCCGTCACGGACCTTCGCACGGGAGCTGCCGCAGACGACACAACCGCCATTCTCCTGGTGGCGACGGTCGATGAGCGCCACCCATCGAGGGTCGTCACGCCAGGCCCTCGTGTGGTCCGGGTTCGTGTACCGCATGTCGTGCTCCGGCTGGCACGAATCGCAGACCGTGCGCTTCTTCCCGCCGCTCTGGCCCATGAGCTGTCCCGACAGACCGCACCAGCGGCAGACAGAAGGCGGACGCTTAGCCTTCGATCCTAGTTTCCGGTGATGCAACAGGTTCTCCACGAACGGCACCTCGATCGCGGTGCCTCGGCGGTAGCTCCGAAGGTTCGCCAGCTCGGCGGATCTTCCATCGTCGATCAGGCCTTCCGCGACGAAACGAACCCAGCTATGCGACCTGCGGATCCTGCGTGCCAGGTCCGCATAGTGTATCGGCTGAACCTGGATCACCCGGACCATTTCCTCGATCATCTCGGGATCGATCTTCCCCTTGATCCATGACATTCTAACGATCTCCATCTAGTCGAAACGCCCGGCCCTCCTGAACCTCTCAGGAGCATGCCGGGCGCTGTTCGGGACAACGACTCTATCCTACCCGTTTGGGTCGGATTTATCACGCGCCTCGATCACCACGGCAGTCAGCTCAGCGAGCAGCCGGAGCGCCCGGAACAGGTCCTCGTCAATCTTCCTCTGAGCCTCATCCAGCTCGTTCACGGCTAGCCTCCTCGGAGAATCCATCCGGATACCGCTTCCGGAGCTTCGCCAGATTCATACCCGCGACCACGCCCATCTCGGCTCCGACGATGGTTGTCATCTCGGCCACGTACCAGAGCACGTCACCGAGCTCCTCGAGCACGGCCAGGGCGTCGAGGTCGTGCCCGTGACCAAGGTGTTTCTTGATCCGCTCCGAGACCTCAGCGGCCTCGCCCACGAGACCCAGCGCGGCCACGGCCAACCTATCCCGAAAGAACATGTCCGTGCGTGCCGTGCGCTGCGCCTGCTCCTGGTAGGCGCTGAATCCCGCGTCAATCGTCGACCACACGTCCGTCGCAGCAACGTCTCGCAGCTTTCTGCCTGCCTCAGCGTCTTCGAGAAGTTGGCTAATGTCCATTTTTAAGTCATTAAAATCTATGCACGATGATCGCTGATAACCAAGCGTGACATAATATGATCCGCATCCGTCAGACTCATATCCGAATGATTTTCCGCCATCTTTGACCCACTCGCTCAGCCACTTGTAAGCTTCGTTCTCCATCACACGCCCCCCTCAGTCCAGTCGCTCGCCTCGTCCAGGAGCCGCTCAAGCTCCGCCATACGGACCTTCCGGATCGCGTAGATCTCCTGGCGGTCACGAGCGGACCAATCAGCCACAATGTCCTCGATCAGCTCCCACATGGCGAGCTGCGCCTGCTCCTGCCTGGTCATCAGATCGACCTCCTGAGAATCCGCTGGATGGTCGGTGCCTTGAACTCGGCACCCTCCCGAGTGCGATACCCATCCTCGTTGAGCTTGTTGGCGATGGCTCGGAGACTGGCTCCGGCTTCATGCATCGAGCGGACCGTCTCGGCCAAGTCATCGTATGCCTTCACGGCCGTGGTCCGCTGAGCCTTGGCGCTCCGAGCCGCACCCTTCCGACGGCCTTCGTCGGTGAGGAACTGGCCATCCGTACCGAGCTTCACGCCACGCGCCTTGGCTTGAGCCAGCGCCGCCTTCGTCCTTGCCGAGATGGCTTCACGCTCGGCCTGGGCCACGGCCGCCTCATCCATCATCATGGCATTGAGCCTGTCGATAGATGCCTTGACCTGGACGTTTGTCCATTCACATCCGCGCAGGGTCTTGATACCTGCCTTATTGAGCTCTCCAGCGATGGCACGCATGCTCATTCCGTTCGCCTGGAGATCCTTCATCCGGGCGATAACGTCCAGCTCCTCGGCGACGGCCATGAGAGTTTTTCCTCTGGCTCTAAACCCGTATCTACTAGGTCCAAGGATAGCGCCATTTGACTTGAGATGCTGGAGTGCCTTGCTGGTTCGTTCTCCGATCGCCTCGCGCTCCCATTCGGAAAGCGAGACATCTTCCCGAATGGTGCCTGCCATCGATTTGATCGAGATAATGGAATCAAATCCAACAGTTTTGATGATCTCATTGAAGTCGTTGACGTTCCTGGTAAGGCGATCTATCGACGAAACGCATATGATGTCAGCCGTTTTATCAGTCAGCATTTTAATCGCCGACTTGATGCCGTCTCTCCTCAAATCCTTGCCGCTTCGCACTTCATGGATCAATTCGACCAGTTCATGTCCGTTCTTGTCGCAGAACTCTTTAATCTGGTCAATCTGCGATGAGATCGTGTATTTCTGCTTATCCGTTGATGCGCGAGCATATCCAATCACTCTCATCAGATTGACCTCCCGCCCCGGTAGCGAGCGAGGGCCTTCTGCCGGTTGCTCTGGATGCCCAGCTCCCGGAGCTTCCTGCGCAGGCTCTCGACGTTGACGCCGACCACGAACGAGATCGCCTCGACCGCGTGGCCGGCCTCGATCATCTTCCGGATCTGCGGGATCTTCGGCTCCCAGTCGATCCTCCCGTACCCGCGGCGTCCCGGGTCCTTCGCCATCCTGCCCTGCGCCCGGAGCGTTGCCCTCGTCCGCACGACCCAGTTGTCAGACCGACTGATCGCGGCGGAAATCTCGGCGATGGTCGCGCCGGCCTGCGTCATCTCCAGCACGGTCTGCACGGCGTCCTCGTGCCCGGGCTGACAGCGACGACCGGAGCCCTTGCCTTCGATCGCACCCACCGAGACCAGCTCCCGAACGACGGCATAGCAGGTGCTCATGTTCCGCCCGAGGGCCACCGAGATCTCCGCCATCGTCGCGCCAGCCTGGTAGAGCTTCACGACGGCCGCGACGAACTTCGGGTCACGGACGCGTTTCTTCGGGGCGATCTCTCCTGCCTCGGCCATGCGCGTGATCATCTGCGACACGGCAGGTTGAGACCTACCGATGGCCTCGCCGATCTCCACCTGCGTGCGGCCCTCCTCGAGATACTGCCGGATCTGTTCTCGGACGATCTTCTTAGGTTTCACAGCTTGCCCTCCGCTCGCAGGGTCCGCACGATGAGGCTCACTGTCGGCTGGCTGCACCCAAGCTTCTCGGCGATCTCGACCTGCTTCGCGCCGGCGCGGGACATCCGCAGGACCAGCGCGATGAACTCCTCGGGGCGGGCGTTCGGCCGGATCTTCACACCGAGCTTCCGGAGCTCCAGGGCGACGGCGTACGGGTGCAAGGTGCCTCCGCGGGTGCCGGTGTAGCCCATCTCGATCAGGCTGTCGGCGATCTCCCGGAGGCTCGCGCCGGCGCGGTAGGCGTCAGCGGCAGCGTGCATCGCCTTCTCGTCGGGGGGGTTCTTCGTCGTCATGTCAGATCTCCACGTCAATTCCGCGGCGTTCCGCGGCTTGTCTTGCTTTCCGTTCCCGGTCGTTGCGTCGCTTCGCCTCGCGGCGGCATGGCTCGCCGCAGTAACGGGACCGGACCTTCGTCGCGTGGCCTCCGGGGCGCCAGGATGGTATCCACGAGGCCGGGTAGAGCTTCCCGCATTCCTCGCACGTCTCGGTCGCGTGCGGGCTCTCAACCGCGCTATAGTTTCCGACCGGGTTAATCGGTCCGATCATCTCTCACCTCCGGGATGTCCAGCCGGCGGGACCACCACCGGATCTGTTGCGCGAGGCCCTTGAGCCTGTCCCACGGGATTCGGATGTCGATCCGCAGGCCCGGGCCTTCCTCGAACTCGACCAGCGCGACGGTTGCCGTTAACGGCGGTTTATCGGCGGTGGTGATCATTCCCACACCTCCAGGACTTCATCGAGGGTCAGCTCCACCGTGATCAGCTCGTCTCCGTCCTCGGGACTGAACCGAGCCGTGACCAGCACGAGCGCCTCCGGGTAGTCGATCTCCAGCTCCAGGTGGTCGTCGAACCACTCGAGCTCAACGCCGCGACGCGGCACGATGAAGATCCGTTGAGCCAGCGCGAACCGCTTCGTGCGGAAGCCAACCGACGGGTCCGGCGCCCACACCTCGAGGCCGTGACCTTCGGCAATGCTGGCCTTGAGGCGCTCGACAAATGCGATCTGGTCCAACGTCACGATGCCACCTCCAGCCGGTCAGCGGCCTCCTCGAAGTCGGAGAAGGCGATGCGGATCATCTCGTCGTCAATCACGGCCACCTGGTCGGCGGCGTTCTTGAGGACCTGCCGGATCCGTGACCGGGACCATCCAGCTCGAACCATCTCGACGGTGATGATGCTGGCGTACTCCCCGCGGATGCGCTCCACGATGTCCCGGAGCATGCGGATCTCGTCATCTGTCATCGGCATATGCGTACACCTCCGCCAGCTCGCGCATGCGCGCCTGCCACAGCTTGCTCCGCTCGCTCGGGTGGAGCTTGTCCATCCCGCGGGACACGAGCCAGTCGATCCAGTCGAGCAGGTGCTCCGCGCGATCGTGCAGCATCTCAGAAGAGAGTGATCTGTCTTCTCGGGTCATTCTTGACCTCCTTGCTCTCGTGGTACCACCGGCCGACCTGGAGCGTGACGGACGCGACACACCACGTGGTCTCATCCTCGATCGTCCAGTCGTCATCGGCGGTCATCGTCATGTCGATCACGTTCCAGACCGGACCACATACTAGCTTGGTCTCAGCCTCGCCCGGGACCGTGTAGGTCCATCGTGCAGCCGTCAGCTCGTGGAGCGCGTCCTGCACGTCCTTGATCTGTTCCCACTCGATCTCCTCGCCACGGCGGAGGAGCTTCTCGAGTGCTGTGTTCACGTCGAGCGTGAACCTGCCTTGCGGGTCGCCGTGCGTGCGCAGCTTGCGGAGAAGGAGCTGGTGCCAGATCTGCGCGCTAGCGCTCAGCTCCTCGACGCGAAACATCAGAACGCGAACCCGGAAGTCAGGGAGTGGTGCTGGCCGATCTGCTCGGCGAGGATCTCGGAGGTCTCCACCTCGTCCAGGTGGTCCCACAGGCGAGCGATGCCCTGGATCGAGTGCCGGTCATCCCACATGCATTCGGCGCGGAGCCAGCACTCGAGGAGCTTGATCGCGGTCTCGACCGCGCCAGTGTCGGTGATCGAGAACTTGACGTCACGCTCTTCTGCGACAGACCAGACAAGATGAACCGTCACGTCACCGTCGCGATTGTAGCCAACGATCTCGACCTCGGGACGCACAGCCGTCTCGCGGCCGTCGGGATGGAAGCGGATGGTGTAGTTCACGATGGACCTCCTTAGAAAACGGTGTCACGTTCGACGTAGTGATACTTCGGCTTGCTGTCGTGCGCCTCCTGGACGCTCGAGCAGCCGACCCAGGCGACCGCGACCAGGACCACGGTCATGATGAAAATGAAGGCGATTTCCTCGAATGCACGCATTAGCCGATCGCTCCGAGGCCAGCGGAGCCGGCGGGCTTGTGGAACATCCGGCCGTCTTCCGGCAGGATCACAACGATGTTCGTGGCGGTCCAGTCCAGACCGGAAGCCTCGACCTGCTGCCGGGCGCGCTTGTTCGCGACGCGCTGCCAGTCACGGCTCGGGACTTCACCAGGGACAGCGACGATGACGGTGGCGGATTCTTCGATGTTGACGATCATAACGGATCTCCTTCGTGAGGCGCTCGGTGGCGCCGATGTGTTGCGGTCGATGGCATCCTGGCGGCGATTCGTGCAGCCGGCGCTCTGTCGATGTGTTAATAGTAGACCGGGCGATATCAGGGTGTCAATCCCCTGAAAGCAGATTTCCAAAAATATTTCCGATGCCTCGCTGCCGGGCCTCCTGCTCGATCGAGACCATCCCCAGGATAGCAAGGTGCAGCCGGTCGAGTGCCTGCTGATACAGCGGGTGAGCCTCGTCGTGGGTCTCGAGCCATCGCTCCGCACGCAGGAACCGACCGTGCACCTCAGCGGCGGCCTCCAGGAGTTCCGCGTCGCTGCGATCAGGGGTCGAGTTCTTCGACGAACTCGTGTCTGTCGTCTCTTCCGGCTGCGGCGTCTCTGCCGGTGGGTCCTGCCGGACGATCCGGCTCAGTCGCGACCTCCCGCGGGTTCCGTCTGCGCTTGCCATGTGTGACCTCCTTCGTTGTCTCGAGGACCGTCTCCCGGACGGCCTTCGTCTCGGGATCGACCTCCAGGCCGATCGTCCCCAGCGTCCCGTGTTCCCGGTGCTTGAGCAGTTCTAACGTGCTGTGATCGGTCTTCCGGGTGATGACGATCACGTTATGGGCGAGGTCGGTGATCTCGCTCGTGCCCTTGATCGCGGCCTTGTCCACGCCCTGGGCGTCGCTTGCGCCTTTCCTCGGGTGCGCGACCAGGTGAACGTGAGCGTCGTAGGTCCTCGCGAACGCGACCAGCTTGTCCACGGCGTTCTTCTGGCTCGTGTAATCGTCCACGCCGAGGCGCAGGCGCATCATCGAGTCCACGACAAACTGGCGGACGTCGTACCTGCGTCGAGCGTATGTCCAGATCTCGATCAGCCGATCGACGTCCATCACGCCAACGTGGTCAATGAACCACATCCCGCTCCCGAGCTGGCGGACGGTGGACCGGATCGTCTCCTCGTCGAGCTTCGCAGACCCGGCGGTCTGCATCACGAGCCAGCGGCTGTACCTGTTGACCGGCAGCTCCAGCGACGCGACGCAGGCCCGGACCTGCTCGCGCGTGACGACGTTGACCATCACCTGGCCGAGGACAGTGGACTTGCCGCTCCCGTTCTGCCCGGTCCAGATCGTCAGCTCGCCGGGACGGAAGCCGCGGAGCAGGCCGTCGAGCCCGGGCAGGCCGGACGAGGTTCCGACGAGACGGCCTTCGTCGAAGAACGCGGCCACGATGTCATCCTCGATGTCGAGCATCGACACGAGCGCGTCAGGGGTCACCGGGTTCGCGTTGTCCAGCGCGGCGATGATCTCGGCCTGCGTGACGCCGGAAGTCAGGCACTCGTTCAGGTCTTTCCGTGGCCAGGTCACGATCGAGCATCTCCAGTGTCCGATCCGCTTCGCCAACTCCGCGGCACACGCCCTGCCGGCGGCGTCATCGTCCAGAGCGATGGCGATCTCCGTGAACCGGTCCAGCCACGGGAGCCACTCCTCAACCCACCGCAGGTCGCCCGTTCCGCCCGGCATGCTCACCACGTTCTCCAGGCCGTACACCGATGCAGACATCGCGTCGATCTCACCCTCGACGATGGTCAGCACGTCCAGGCTGTCACGGAGCAGATGCATACCGACGAGACCCGGGCGCGCGTCCAGCTCGTGGAAGAACGCCTTGTCTCCGATGCGCCGGCGCTTGACGTCGATCAGCTGGCCCTGGTCGTCGTAAATCGGCCACAGCATGCAGCCGTCACGGTATCCACACCGCCACTTCCGGACCACCTCGACGGGGATGCCGCGTCGCTCGAGGTATGCCAGATGGTTGTCGGCCAGGCCTGCGGCGGCTTCCTCAGGCGGGAGCTTGAACGCCTTCCTCGCGGTCTGCACCTGCACCAGCTCGCGAGGCTCGCCGACGGGACGCGCACCGGACAGCCTCTCGACGAGGGTCAACCACCCGCCGCGCTGCGCGCACGACTCGTGCCGGTTGCAGACGTACCGGCCATCCAGAAGGTTGACGCGAAACGTCCGGTCAGCGTGCCGGCCCTTCCGGTTGCCGCTCCCGCAGAACGGGCACCGGCTCGCGGCCTCCGGACCTTTGCTACCCTGGACCTCTGTCCATCCCGGCAGGTAGCGATCACAAAACGACCGGATCTCGGTCTGGGTGGGCTCATGCATCTCGATCTCCTACGTGGGCTCTTCGTTCCACCGCTCCGCGTTCAGCCACGTCGCCGGGTGGGGGATGTATTGTATCTCCGTACCGCGGGCCTGCCAATGCTCCGTCCACATGTCCAGGCCGTGCAGGATTGTCATCAGCTCCTCGTCATTCGGCCAGCGACGCTCCCACCACGCCGCCGCCTTGATCTTGCCGACTCGGCGGGGATAGCTTGCCCAGAACTCCAGGAACCCGGGATCGTCAGCCGCCACTCGCTTCGGTTTAATGACGGCATTCGCCGGTTTCGCGACGCGTTGAGCATGTGTATTTTTCTTAGATTCTTTTAAGAGTCTAAGACTCTCATGCTTCTCTAATTTCTTAGAGTCTAAGATCTCTTCATGCTCATGCCCGTTCAACGGGACTTTAGTACCGTTCACGGGGACTTTAGTCCCGTTGAACGGGACCGAAGACAGCTTGATCGTCAGCTTGCCGCGGCCCTTCCACACGATGCCGGCCTGCTCGAGGTGCTGGATCATCGCCATGATCGTGTCGCGCTTCATGCCGAACCGGTCAGCCAGAACGTCAACCGTCGCCCAGACCACTCGGCTGTCGTCTGCCATCTCCGACAGCTTCACGGCAAGGCCGAGCGCTGCCAGTTCCTGATATGCGCGGCTCATCCCCACGACCGAACCTCCGTCTGGACGATCTGCCGGCCGTCCTTGCCGCGGACCGTCAGCTTCCCGCGCTTCCTCATCGGGTCGAACATGGCCACCAGCTCCGGGCTGTCGTCGGTTGTGTCCAAGTGCTCGAACGTCAGCTCCAGGCGCTCCCGCTGGTACCGGACGTAAACCGGATCGCGCAGACAGTGGTCCATGATCTGGCCGTAGGTCTCGGCGTCGAAGTCAAACTCTTTCACGTGTATCCTCCTTCGCGTGTATGCCGTCTGTGTGCCCCTAGAAGACGGCTTAAATCATTCGCAGGTGTAACCGGACCCGCGGACACGAAAGCCCGCCTCCTGGGTTCAGGAGACGGGCCTCGGTGCTCGAGCCTAGAAGTCGATGTCGTCCGCGGTCGGCAGGACAGCCTTGATGATGCTGCGGGCCTGGTCGCCCTCGCCGATCGTCATGGTCATCACCTGCGCGGCCTTGCCGATCACGTCGTCGATCTTGGTGGGGAGCTTGCCGCCAACGGGCTGGCCGACAAGGGCAGCGACCCACTCGCGGGCCACGCTCGGCTTGTCAGCGTTGCCCCACTTGGTCGAGGTGAATCCGGGGATCTCGAAGTCGCCCTTCTTGGTGGCGACGAGGAAGCTCCACGCGATGCGGTCCTCGGGGAGACCGGTATCACGGTTCGGGCGCTGGTAGATCCGGTAGCCGGTCAGGGTCGCTGGGTAGAGGCGATCCGGGATCTTGATGTTCTGGCGGTCGGACTGCGGTGCTGCCTTCTCTTGGAACTCGAACGACATTCTTGACCTCCTGGTCTCTCGTCGTGGGGTATGCTGTCGGTGGACCCGACATGGATACCTTACCCTCGCAGGCCAGCCGTTGACAATCGTATGTCAGTTAAATAATTTGTTCAGTCAGGAGTTCAGCGTGGAGAACGAGAGCGCGATCGTCAACGCCGTAATCCGGGCGCTGTGGGATCTCCCGCACGTATGGATCTGGCGGAATAATTGCGGCGTCGCGAAGCCACCGGGAGCCAGGCGAGCGATCCGCTTCGGCATCCCGGGTCAGGCCGACATCTCGGGCATCGTCACGCTGGACCTGGGGATCGGCCTGCCGATCGGAATCAGGCTTGAGGTCGAATGCAAGAAACCCGGCGGGCGGATGTCCGCCGAGCAGAAGGAATTCCGCAGCCGGGTGGAGGCGATGGGTGGGTGCTACCTGCTAGTCACGTCAGCGGATGAAGCGGTACGGGAGCTGGAGGCGTGGATCGCCGATCGCACTCCCGGGAGGAGACGATGAACGAGGGACCGATCGACACCGAGATTGATGTCACGGTGCGGCATCAAGCGAACCGGGCCGGGAAGGTCGCGATGCATCGGATCTTCCCGGGAGACATCGGGCTCCTGGAGGCGAAGGACCGCATCTCAGACTACGTGAAGCTCGAGCTGATGCACGAGCACGGGAAGGTCTGGGTGGCGGCTAGCCCTCGGACGATTGAGTGGTCTGCGAGGCTGGAGCCGGAGGCCGTTCTCCGAGAGCCTTAGCGACCAGCGCGGCCTTGCCGAGGTTCTCGAAGCGCAGGTACTGGATGTAATTGAACCATTGGTCGTTCACCGCCCAGACCTCGACGTTCCACCATTTCGGAAGCTCAGCCCAGGTGGCCTTGACGCGGACGTGGTTCGGGCTCTCAGCGGCGAGCTGTTCCAGGGCGTCCAGTTCCGCACGGGTGCGGATGATCCAGATCGCCTTCATCGAACGGTCCTGCATCTCGACCTCCTGCTCTTCTTCCGATGGCTCGGACTCCTCTTCGCCGTCGGTGAACTCAACCTCACCGCCGACGATCATCTGCACGGTGCATCCGTTAAAGATCACACGCTGCGGGGTCTCTTGACGTCCGAACAGTTTGGCCCAGAGCCTGGCAAACATCCCCATGTCATCATCCCCCTAGACTGAAATACCCACGATCGAGCATCTCAGCACGTACGTGTCGGCCTTGTTTCGTGTACTTGAGAGTCAGCAGGTAGCACCCGGTATCGGTAGGCGGAAACGCCCCGTCGCTGGCATACCCACCGTAGCGGTGCATCGTTCCCATGTTCACGAACCAGCGCTTCATCCAATAAAACCCGGGGCCTGGCTTGTACCGCATCACCGTCGAGCTGGTGAAGCTCGCCCGGTGGTGATGCCCGTGCAGGTAGATGTCCGCGATGACGTTCTCCGTCATGTCGTGGATGGCGTTGAGGCTTGCCCCGGGCTTCCGGCCGGTTCCACGAACGCCGTGCTGGGCATACACCACCCACGATGCGCCGTTCGCCTGAATGGCGATGGCCCCGGCCTTGTCGAGATACGGGATAGGTGGCGCTCCGCTGAAGCCTTTCGCCCACAGGCCCACCACGTCCACGTCCGCCTCGCGGGAGGTACGGGCCTCGTGGTTTCCGGTCATCACGGCCAGGATGCGATGCCGGCGCTCCCCGAAGATACGATCCAGCTCGAGGATCTGATCCTGCGGGCTCAGCGTCTGCTCGTGCGGGTTGCCGACGGACCGGCGGATCGACATCTCGAGCATGTCGCCCACGAGGATGATGTACGCGCCCTGCCGGTCCGCTTCCTTAAGGACCCGGTGCATGAGCTTCTCATCACACCACGGAGAGCCGATATGCCAGTCAGAAGCGACGAGGATCTTGAGGTCGCCCTGCGGTGCGAGCGAAACCTCCGCGGTCGGGATGCCTAGCGGGGCGTGCATGCTGCACGGACCCGGTCGATGATCTCGTGGACGCGGGGCAGGAGCCCCCAGACGATAGCCGCCGCCGCGACCAGCTGCTCGGGATTGATCTCGCCCCACCGCCCAGCCTGCGCGCTCTCGACGGCGATCAGGATCGCGACGATGGCGCCGACGAGGGTCATGTGCTGCCGAGGGCTCTCGGGATCCGCCTTGATCGGGACCAGGTGGTCAGGCGCGAGCTGTGCCGCGACCGTCGCGGCCATCGCGGGCACGACCTGAGCAATAATGCTCTCGAGGATCATATGCTGCCTCCTGCCTTTCGGATCTTGGTCACGAGGTCTTTCGGCACGGCGCCGTATGCCCCGGCGACTTGCGCCCACCAGGTCGGGGCCTTCGCGCCTTCTGGCCTGCGCCGGATGTCGACGTGGATGAATCCGCGCCCGGGGTACACGCCGACCCCACCGATATCGCTAATTTGCGATGCCAGGGCCGCCAGCTCGAGCATGTCATCGGGCGCCGCAATGTCGCAGGCCATCCCGGTCGTGTGGAGGCTCATTGCCGCCCCACCGATC
>Ga0129336_10002236_pt1 | contig 11949 bp, 12 predicted proteins | sample CPB6_02_DNA_FD_96878 | JGI IMG/M metagenome (GOLD analysis project Ga0129336, IMG submission 96878) | Freshwater to marine salinity gradient microbial communities from Chesapeake Bay, USA - CPBay_Sum_0.6_0.2_DNA | ecosystem: Environmental > Aquatic > Marine > Coastal | place: USA: Chesapeake...
CTGGAGCATCTTGAACGGCTTCGATGATTTGTTCCGCTTGCTCTTCGGTTATTTCATCAACAGGTATTGCTGCGAACACTTCAGCTGCCTGCTCTTCTGATAGGACTTCCAACACCTCTGGTGCTGCTGCCAGCTCTAGGGCTACCTCTTCTGAGATTGCCTCTTCTTCAATAAGCTTTTCAACAACTGCCTCAATCTGTTCCTGTGTAGCGTCGCCCGATAAGAGGACGTCAACAGCAGCAGATATGTTTTCTTCTGTAAGTGGTTGATTAAGTAATTCATCTACCGTGTTCTGTATTTGGACCGTTTTTTCTTCATCTTCTTCGTCTGGCGCTGGTTCAGGTAGCGAAGGTGACGGGTTCGGCTCAACAGGTTCCTCCGGTGTAGTCGATGGAGTAATTGTAATTTCTGGCTCAGTAGTTGTGGTGGTAATAGGTTTTAGTGAAGTGGTAGTTGTCTCGACGGTTGTTGGCGCCTCTGTAGTCGGAACTTCCGTAGCTGGAGGTTCTGTAGATTGTGGTTCCTCAGTAACCACGGAAGTGGTAGTTGTAGTAGAAGTTGTGGTTGTTGTAGAAGTTGTAGTTGTTGTGCTGGTCGTAGTAGTTGTACTAGTGGTTGTCGTAGAAGTCGTCGTAGTCGGCGGCACTAGTAAACTGATGTCGTACCCGCACCAGCCGGAAAGCCAGTCGGATGTTGTGACACCGTTTGCTGTACTGCCCAGGTAAGACAAATGATAAGCAACATTGGATGGAGCGAGAGTAACTGTCTCTCCGACCTCGGCCAAACCAGCATGCACTGCTGCAACACCAAAATTTGAATCATCTGTGTATGGGCCAGAACCCCACACTGCTCCATTTAGCTGCCCGGTGACAGTTACGTTGTCATACGGTCCACATGTAGGAGGTGGTGTCGTAGTTGTAGTCGTTGTCGTTGGAATATTTGGTGTTCCGCCTGCGTAACGAAGCACAACGTATAAACGTTTATACGTTCCACCGCACGGGTCTCCGAATACCCCATTGTTAGATGCAATAGAAGCACTAGATTTCCCAATAAATGCCTCGGATACCTTGCTTATCGAGCCTGTTGCATGACATGAGCCCTGGGTATATAAGCCGTTTGAGCCACCGGGGGTCCCATAACTAGCAAAAACAACCTCAGTAAACACTCCACCGCCAAGCGCAGATAAAGACAGATTCCAGCCCTCATTTGCTGTCGCCCAAACCATGTCTGGACCAAGAGAATATTGACCATTATTTATTGGAAGTGTTGTTGTAGTCGTAGTGGTTGGGGGAACTGCAACACTTATGCACGGTTTGTTTCCTGAACCACCAGAACATGTCTGCCATCCAATATCAGATACCCATGAATCATTACTTGTAAATTCAGTATTGGATAAAAGCTCTACTCCGTCTATCGTGAGAGATGCTGATTCAATTTTTGTACCATAATTACCTGCCCAAAATTCTCCGTCTCGGCCAGCAATAAAAGCTCGAGCAGAAGCGGCCGAATCCCACCCACCAGAACCAACCCCCGCGACGTCAATGCTTATTGAGTAATTAGAGAATAAAGTTGAATCAATGTTGATATCACCAGTGGAGTGTTGATATATCAGTCCACCGCCAGAGCCATACAGGGCTATTCCTATATTGAGAGTGTCAACAGATGTTTTCCAGTCCTGCACTTCCGCTGCATAAACAGACATTGTTAGGGTCGATTTGCCAGAAAGATTGACAGAAACGTCTTGATATACGGTCGCCTGCTGGTAGGCAAATACAAGCGCCGAACCGTCCAGGGCGGATGCTGTATTCCTAATCGGAGACAGCACTATCCAGACACACAGCACTATAAGAATCCAAATACCGCGAATACCGCGAAAGCGCATTAAACCTCCATTACTAGCTAATTTTAGCATTAGCTATGAATCAGTGAGCGTCGATGCACGCGGTGTATTCGAAGGTGCTTAATAACTCGTTGTATAATGGAGTTAAAGCATTGGGAGAACTATGGCTCTACAGGTATTCTCAGCGGGTCAGACATTGACCGCATCACAAATGAACACGCTGCAGGCAAGCACGTATAACTATGCTGTAGCAACTGTTTCCGGCTCATCGAGAACCCTGGCCGCAACCGATGCCGGCTATATATTGATTTTTACTAGCGATGCCGAGCCGGTAGAGGTAACGGTTCCACTAAACCTATCTCTGGCAGCCGGAGATTCTATTGAAATCATTTACGGCGGGACAGGCTCTTTACAGATAATCCCGGCGTCAGGAGTTACCATACATTCAGAAGGCAGCTTGTTAACGATTGAAAATCAATGGGCACGGGTTGCCCTGATTAGGACATCGCTAAACACTTACATTTTGTCGTGGATGACATCTGTAAACACGGCAGAAATAGAGAATCTGTCTGTAACTACAGAAAAAATAAACAACAATGCCGTGACGCTGGGGGTAAAGACAAGCGGCGATTACGTATCGTCCTTAACTGCTGGAACCGGCATCACATTGTCAAACAACTCAGGGGAAGGCGCAACCCCAACCATCGCCATAGGTCAATCAGTTGCAACAACAGATACTCCTCAATTTGCGGGATTAACGGTTAATGGAACTACAAAAATAGAAGAGATTATAGAGACCGTAGCAACTGGAGCTGCCCTAAATGGCGCAACGACGATACACGCTCTATCCGGCGGAATATTTTTTCGCAACGCAAATGCTACCGGAGATTTCACCTTCAACATAATCGGAAACGGAACAACTCCGCTGAACACAATGATGTCAGATAATCAATCTCTGACACTAGTTGTATTGAACCAGAATGGCGCTACACCTAGAAAACTTACAGATATCAAAATTGATACAACTACTACACCAACAATTAGGTGGTTCGGAGGCCAATCATACCCATCCGGCAATGCTAACTCTGTAGATGCATACACAATTACAATTATAAAAACAGCCTCTGGTGTATTTACCGTGTTTGCAAATCAGTCACAGTTTGCATAGTAAGAGATAAACATGCCATTTATAGGCGGTATAGGTTCAGTAGCTAAAGGTTTCTGGGGAGCACCAAAAGCACCTGCAGCAATAGTAAATCTCGTTGCTACACGTATTGCGTCACAAACTATACAGCTTTCATTTACAGCACCCTACGACTCAGAAGACCCAATTACAAGATACGAGTACCGACTTAAAACGACCGGAAGTTATCAAGAGTGGACATCTGCCGGCACAACAAATACAACATTTTCTGTCGGCTCATTGTCAAATGGCGCACTATATACATTCCAGGTAAGGGCAGTAAACTCAGCCGGCGAAGCGTCTTCGTCTAACGAATCGTCGGCAACTCCGTATACGTTTCCTGGAGCTGTAAATGGGTTTTCTGCCGTAAGATTTGCTTCTCAAACGGTTCAGCTTTCATGGAGCGAGCCTTCGAGTAATGGCGGCGCAGATATTACCAATTATGAATACTCGAGCGACAACGGGTCTACGTGGAGAAGCTTGGGTACAACAGTCAGCCCTGCAAACGTAACAATAATTTCCGGAGCAGCCGGAACAGCATTGCAAAACGGACAGGCTTATGACTTTAGAATACGCGCTCGCAACATAGATACTACGCCCGGCACTGCATCTGGAGTTTCGTCGGCAACACCATACACAATACCCTCAGCTCCAAGCGCAACGCTCTCAAATGATGGAGAGCAAACTATTACACATTCTTGGACATCTGGCGGCAATGGCGGCAGCAGTATATTGTCTTGGGAGTATGCTTACTCTACTGACAATGGGGTAAACTGGAGTGTTGAAGCACCAGTAGCGGTTGGTGTTACGTCTGCTACCAGAACAATACAGTCTGGTTCAACGTATGACACAAATCAATATAGGCTTAGAGTACGCGCATATAACGTAGCCGGGTGGGGTGCTTGGAGCACCAACGACAATAGAAGCACCGCTTATACACAAGACAACTACACCGTAACTGAATATGAAGCGCAACAAACAGAAGCACATCCGACATGCCCAGATTGTCGCTCTGTACGTGTCACGAGAACAGAAAGCTGTGGCGCTTACGGATGTGGAGTATGTGGCTTCCAGTCGCAAAGTAAAGATTATTACAAAGACAAATACCGAACCAGGTCGCGTACGGGGTATAGAACAAGGACTGCTTATCGCTGGAAGAAGGGCAATACGGTTAGTGGTTTCATAGGATGGGTGGACGCAAACTACAACCCGACATCCGGCTACACGTACCCAGCCTGGACATACACAGACTATGGCGCAGAAGGTGCAGAGTTTGGCCCAAGTGCCTGCTACAACGTCGGCGTATGTAACGAAAACGCCCCAGGAAATCCTGGTAACGGAAGCGTCAGCCCTCTAGGCAACTGGTATATAGTCGATACGGACGACCCATGTTGCAACAGTGGTGCATGGATAGATGGAACTTATGTATGGGTGGAATGCGGAACGCAGGGCGCACAGGGATATAGCTGCAATAGGTTGGTGGGCAATAGCGGTTTCCTTGGATTCACCGAGCCAAATCCGTGCGCTGTTGGCTGTTGCGGCCAAATAACAAACTATACAATCTGGAGATGTACACTAACTGGCGCATTGCGCTGGACAGACCAATTCTGCTGGACCTTCAGCTGCTGCTAGGATGTGACTATGAAGATAATTGTCGTATTGGTGGACAATGAGGTTGCGGGCAATATACCGGTGTCCCCGACGCTCCCTGAAAACCAGCAAGAGGGCATGGTGGCAGCATTTACTAGCTCGCCAACATTCGTCGTCATAGAGGACCAGAACCCGCCGCCCAGAGGTTATGTCTGGAACGGCACCGAGTTTTATCAGCCAGCGGGCTGGGAGCCGACGTGACAAATCCGTGGCAAGAGTGGAAAAAGAAAAATCTCGAGCGTCAGCAATCTGGAGTTGTTTCGCCTGTAGATTTCCTTAACCCGGACACGCAGTATTGTTCGGACGATGCAGCCCTTGAGCGATTTGACATTTGCCTCAAATGTGAGTTTTTGTCAGCGGTATCTCACCAATGCCAACAATGCGGGTGCTTTATGAAACTCAAAACACGCCTGGCTAATGCGTCGTGCCCGATTGGTAAATGGGGAACTGAACCGTCAGAGTGAAGATATGCGTGCAGCGGTATCTATGTATGGATACTGCTCTGTCACTTCAACAATCCAGTCCATCATTGCTTGGGACATGTGAGGGAAGTCGACAATATGCTGCCTATGGTTTTCGTCACCACGCAAGAATCTCGCTAAGTGCATATCCGGCATGGCATCTATTTCTTCAAGTATCTCTTGTGCCGGATTTAGCAGCTCAAAAAACTTCGACGAAATGATAGACATCGGGTGAGTGCTGTTAAATGGCTCTGCTGCAACTGCTTGCCATTCCCTAAGATTTTTTAGGAGTTCTGGCATTGAATGCCCATGCCATATCGCTGAACAAGCGCCATCATCTTCCATATGACGAGCCGGCACCGGACCCTGCGGGGTCATTTCCTGAAGCTCCACGTATGTGATAAATAAATCTGGAGACATATCTATTATGTTGACAAATCGTTTTACATTTGCAAACGTAAATTCGTATTGTGAATAAGGAGACTTCTTGTTGAGCATTGAAGCTTCATGCTCGTATTCCGTGTTTACGGTAGGCCATATTGGCGCATATGAAAGATTGTCGCAGCGTGCAACATCTGGCGCATTGACCCCGGCAACCAAAAGTTGACTTTTTTGTATAGAGAAGAAGCCACAGTTGTCAAGTGATGGTTGGCGAAGGAGTGTATCCATTTCAAGCATTATTTAGCTCCGCAAGTTTTTGCTCAGCAGCAGCAAGTGATTTGCATTTGATTTCTAGGTCGCGTAAATGTGGGGAAAATACATCAGGCCCATCTGACGGAGCTTCAAATGCAGCGTAATCAAAACCATCAGGCTCGATGCCATATTTCAAACATGAAAAATATATGTCAGCAGCCAATAGGTTTGTCAGTTTTTCTAATGATGCTATTTTGTCGCTCGTTGTTAAAAATTGTTCAAGTCCCATGTGAAGCCTATCTGCGTCTTAAAACTCTATTAATTATTCCATGTTTTTCTGGACACTCGGCCAAAGCTTTGTCAACCGTAATTCCATGTCTCCTGTATGGCCCAGCAGTGCCGCCACGAGGCGCAATGCTTCCCATGCCAAACCCTCGAGTCGCTACATACTTAAAGTCGGACTCATCAGCAAATTGAAGTGTTGAAAAATCAGAATCTCGCTTAAATGGGATAAGTTGAGCTACCGGCGTTCCAAATGGAATAGAAAACGCCGAATCTGCAGTTATGTTAAGCACGATGTTTGCAGTATGGTAATAGTCAGTGTGAACAATTGCCGGAACCACTGAATAGTTCGGGTTTGGTTCCCAGTAGAGCGGCAACAATAAGGTTGACCAGCCCGGCGCAGTCTCTATCCTCCACGGATTGACCAATTTTGGATATTGCCCTTCTTCTATTTTTCTCATTGCCGTCATTGGGCATGAGCCAGTTGAATCAAATCCGAAACCTTGCACCTGCCCTATATCTGCCGGCGGAGAAAAGTCGTCCGAACCAGTCTCCCAGAACATTCCGCTTTCATGGGGACGGAATCTATAGTTAGTCCAAAGCGGCAGAGTAACCCCAGCAGCGAGAAGGTCAATTGTGCCGGCACATCTCCTTATAGAGCCTGGATGTTTGCCTATACGCTTAAACCATGTGGGTGGATTACCGATTGTATTAACCGTAGGCGCACAATCCATAAGACGATTATCTGACGGTGTAAATCGTATTTCTCCTGGTTTAAGCTTTGCTTTGCGCATTATCTATTTCCCCATTCTTGGTCAATCTGGACAGTCTCACGCAAAGCAGCTGCATGGTCAACCAATTCGTGGTTGTTGCGCGCTTGGCGCATTTTATCAATCTCGGAATTAACAATTTCCCTGAGACCCATTCTATTTATAGTAAGAGTGCATGGAGTTGTATCTATAATTCCTTGCCCCTGGGCGACATGGGCCAAGTGAGGAGACATAAACATTTCCCCGTTGTTATTTGGTATGTCATATCGTGTCGGTGGACGCTCTTTCCATATCTCCAAAAGCTCTTCTAGTTCTGGGTTGATTGGCATATCCGCCATTGCTTTCCAGAATGGAGTATCCGTCCTATCTGAATAGTAGTGAAGACGAATCATCGTCAAAATATTGCGCATCAGTGCAGAAAATGACTTGTTGAAATGTTTCTGTGATGCTGTATTGCCAGGCTGATACGCAGCTAAATACGGAACAATTTGCTTTATCTGCTGGATAGTTGAACCGATGCTGGTCGCCTCTAGAGGCTCAACAAAACTAGATGCTAATCCAATTGCGCAACAGTTTTTAACCCAGCAATTTTTTAAATATCCAGCATCAAATTTGAAGTACCGATTTTTTTCTATTGTGTATCCAGATTTTTTAGCAGCTTGCTGTACAGCCTGTTCTTCGTCGCAAAATTGAGAGCTGAATACATAACCATTGCCACGACGCTCTTGAGTTGGGATTTCCCACATCCAGCCTGAATCCATTGCTCGCGCTCTTGTATATCCGCGTATTTGGCCACTTGGGTCGCTCTCTGTGGGGAAAGCTATTGCACTGTCACACAGCAGGTACTTCGAATATGATTCCCATTCTGCGGCTCCAATGGAATTCATCAACACCCTATTAAAACCGGTGGCATCAAAAAAGAAATCTCCCGGGATGTCGCTACCATCATCCAATATAAGCGACTCGATATTTCCAGTTTCGCTATTTGTTTTCACTGTTGATATTTCTGCGTCAACAAAACGAATACGCTTATTGAATGCAATTGACGTCAAAAATTCATTTAGCTTAAATGTGTCAAAATGATACTGATTGGTGGACTTATGTAAATTGTTCCTGCTAATTTTATTGCGTATTAAGCCAATACTGGATGTCTGATTTGTTAACAGTTTTTCTTGCTCGAAAAACCCAACATAAGTTGCATGAACACCAAATGCAAATATATCGTCTGAACCAGAAATGCTATGGAAATAATCTGGTGTATGGGTAGTCCAGTCTTCAAAACGAATCCCATATTTGTGCGTAGCTGCCGTATCAACAATCATCCTCTCAAGTGGAATGTCGCACAGCTCCATAAAGCTACGCCAGTGTTCGGTGCTGCCCTCTCCTACTCCTATAATCCCAATTTTTGATGAAGAGACCACCGTTATGGGGAGCTCCGGGAAAGCTCTGCGCAAAATCAAGGATGCAAGTAAACCGGCAGTTCCAGAACCGGCTATTACTATACTAAATGGCCTATCTTGCATAAATTCTCCTTATTTAAACCAAGTGACAAGTGAATACTTGGTTCCGTCAGTTACTGGATGTGCGATGTGTTGATATGGGAAATTTGATGGAAAACAAACAACGGTTCCGCATTTTGGCTCAACAGATATATCGAACAACGGAAATTCTAGCTGCCCCCCAGATTCCGGAGATAAAATAAATGCCACCATACTCCATACCCTTGAATTATCCGGAGCGTGGTCATGATGGGCATGGTATTCCCCGCCGCCTATGTATTTGAGTAGACCGTATGGTTCATGCGCTCCCTGCGGCAACAGGTGCTGCAGTCTGTAGTCAGCAGTAGTCATTTCTATTGGCTGCCGGATATCATTTGTAAAGGATTCCGACAATGCAGTTGGTTCATATGGTGGCATTAATGGAATCATCGAACAAGATAGTGACGTCCTGTGCTGCGTTACCTGCCCTATCTCCCCAACGGAAGACTGTGTCCATGATAAGTCGCTAAAACCCGATTTGATTTCTTTTTCTATCTTGTCAATGAAGTTTGCTGCTGTTTGTTCAGTAAATACATCGGTATATACTGAAATAGCCTGCGCTGGTGATTCGTGTTTCATTGTACGTATATCTCTCCGGTTATGTATTCAGAGCCGCAGTTTATTACCGCAAATGACACTGTGCCTGCAGTCAAAAATCGCGGACGGAACAACATTTTATGGACTTCGCGGAGGCGCGGCTTTACCGTAAATGATTCCCCATTTAATGAATATGCCATATACGCGTCCGCACAAAAAGATGTAAATTCATCAGTTATATCGACCATATGAACATATCCAACACGGGCATACTGTGGAACATCTATGTACCTGTGTTCAGGAACGCTAATAAAAGTTATTATTTCACTTGATATTCCATCTCCAGATTCACCTAGGCGTATAGAGAGACAGCTCTTATCAGCAAGCTCCAATGCTTCAATAGGTGCATCGCCGCCATTATGCAAATGCTCCGGCACGTATACAAATCGCTTCACGCGATAAGGCTACTACATTGCTGCGAGCTTCGCCTCAACCATGTCCATGGCGACTATCAAAGAGTCGAGACGCATTTTCTCCCCCATCATCAAATCACTCACTTCGGTAACGCCGTGCTCGTATGTGTCTGGGTCAAGGCCCATACGAATCAACAGATTGAATATGTCTGTTGACAGATTTGACTTTGCAGCCTGGAGGGCGGAAAGTTTTTGCTGAGTGCTTAAGTTGAGTTCCATGTTTTCTCCTGTTTAACTTATTAAAACATACGCCGCGCCCGAACTGGCGGTAAATGAATCTGCCCCAGCACCAAGTAGGCCAGCGCTTGTATTGTAAGTTATTGACGGACTAATCTCTCGAGTAACAATTATAACTGCTCCTCCCCCTCCGCCGCCGCCACGTTTCCCTGTCTGGCCAGTTTGCGCAGGCGCACCTCTGCCGTGGGAAGCATCGTTTACGCCACCAGCGCCTCCTGGATATACGGTGTCTGGGTTGGGATGAGAAGTTGGGGCAACGTGATTATGACTAAATGTAGCATTGTGATTGGGGTGATGTGAATGTCCTCCACGAGTAGGGGAATGCCCGTTAGGGTGGGTTGAAATATCTTTATGCGTGTGGCCGTCATGTCCACCAACATTCCCGTGCCACACACCCGAGTGGTGATGGCCGTATGGGGAGCCATGTGAGTGGCCATGCGGCCCACCATTTGGCTTGCTATGCCAGTGCCCGAAATGGTAGTGGTGGCTTATTTGAAAATAGGCATGCCAGTGATGGCCGTCGTAATGGTGCATACCCCCATGAGGCCCGTCGTTGTGAGGGTGGTGCCAATGTCCACCATGGTGGTGGTGTGGAGTCGCATGATGGTGCGGGGTGCCATGGTGATGTGGAGTTGAGTGGTTGTGGTGGTGTGGAGTGGTATGACTTTCACCAAATTTTCCACAGCATACGTGCTGCTGCACGTGTGGTGCGTGGTCTTGAACATGTTGCTGCACGTGTTGACGTGCTGCATGCAAGTGGGCATCTGAATGATTTGTCTGATGGTGATGATGCGAAGGGTTTAATGTCGGTGGGTTAGTGTGAGAAGTAGCAGGGTTTGTATGCGTTAGATTGGGGGCGGCAGCACCATTTGCACCACCAGGAGCACCGCCGGAGCCAGCCGAGCCAGCCGAGCCAGCCGAGCCATCTATTCCTAAAGAAACAAACTGTCCGCTCCCGGTAATGGTGTTTGCAATAACTGCGACTACGCCGCCGCCCGCACCGCCCGCACCGCCAGGTCCACCAGGTCCAGGAGTTGCACCAGTGACTGTTCCGTCCGGTGCTGGATATCCCCTGCCGCCAGATGCTCCAACGGTATGTGCATTAGGTGTATAGCTACCAGCACTTCCGGCTTTTCCAGCTTTATTAGGCCAGCTATCTGGGCTGGTTAATGCTGGCGTAGATGCGCCTGTTGCGCCCTGGGTTCCGCGTGAACCACCAGAAACCACAACTGTATTTCCAGTTATGCCAGATGTAAATACACCACCAATCATTGTGTCTACAGATTTATATAAGTATCCAGGTAATACAGACACACCGGGATTTGTATTGCCGCCGCCCTGCCCGCCAAGGCGGTAAGTGATAGATGAAGTTGTGCTTCCGGCTATTGTTCCTGGTGAAGTAGTGGATGTTGGATTAGTAACACCACCACTACCATTCGGAATACCAATTCCGATAAACCCATTATTTGTGAGTGTTCCTTTAACAAAAATGCGAAACCCGTTGGTGTTAAGAATTACACCGGAATTAACAGTTAAGTTGTTGTAATACATATCCGACGTAATAGTCGTATTTGACGAAACTGTTACGTTGCCGTCCTGCCCGTCGCCATATATTGCTATTCCGCCAACACGCTGCTCTAGGCCACTATTTACTCTTAAAAGACCAGTTTCAAGTTCGCGTGTCATGTTACGAAACTCTTATGTAAATTGATGTTCCCGCGTTTTGTCCAGTAACGTCTGTTGAAACATTTGACGGCAATTGCGCAGCAGACGAAATTACTATGACTACTCCACCACCACCAGGCGGAGTGGCCGGAGCAGCAATCTTTGCATTTGTTGTCGTTGCAGAACTCGCAATATATCTGGCGGCAACTATTACTATTCCTCCGCCGGCTTGACCAACACCGCCGGCTCCTCCACGCAAAAATAAAGGGGATGTTTGTGACGCAGATACCGCCCACCCACGTATTGCATTGTGCGGCTGATAATAGTATTTAGCGCCACCAACGGAAGCTGCGGGGAGTGTGGCCGACAACGTAGCAGATGCTCCACCGAGGCTATTTGTTACAGCCTCTAATAATGTGCCGCCACCGCCTATTGTCCCGCTTGCGGAAGAGCCGGTAGTAAAACCGACAACCGAACCATTCCCCAGCTGCAATAAGTTTTTCACAAACAACCTATAGCCACCAGTATTCAAAACAACATTTGCATTAACAGTCAAGTTGTTGTAATACATATCCGCAGTGAGCGTGGTATTGCTTGATATTGTCGCATCACCATCAGAGCCGGTTCCATATATTGGGTCTGCATATTGGGTAAATGAGCCAAGAATGTTCGCAGACGTA
>Ga0129336_10002237_pt1 | contig 11949 bp, 11 predicted proteins | sample CPB6_02_DNA_FD_96878 | JGI IMG/M metagenome (GOLD analysis project Ga0129336, IMG submission 96878) | Freshwater to marine salinity gradient microbial communities from Chesapeake Bay, USA - CPBay_Sum_0.6_0.2_DNA | ecosystem: Environmental > Aquatic > Marine > Coastal | place: USA: Chesapeake...
AAAAGATATACCGGACGTGGAATGCTATTCCTCGACTTAATCCAAGAGGGAAATCTCGGCCTAATTCGCGCAGTTGAGAAATTTGATTACACCAAAGGTTACAAATTCTCGACGTATGCAACTTGGTGGATTCGCCAGGCAATCACTCGAGCCATGGCAGATCAAGCACGAACGATTCGTATTCCGGTTCATATGGTAGAAGTAATAAATAAATTAGCGCGAGTTCAGCGTCAAATGCTCCAAGATCTTGGTCGTGAGCCGACGCCGGAGGAATTGGCTAAAGAATTGGATATGACCCCAGAAAAGGTCGTAGAAGTCCAAAAATATGGACGGGAGCCAATTTCACTTCACACTCCGCTGGGAGAAGAAGGTGACTCTGAATTTGGCGATCTGATTGAAGACTCGGAAGCAATTGTTCCTGCAGATGCAGTCTCCTTCACATTGCTCCAAGAACAACTTCACTCCGTTTTAGACACCCTCTCAGAGCGCGAAGCGGGAGTAGTGGCTATGCGTTTTGGCTTAACTGATGGACAACCGAAGACATTGGATGAAATTGGAAAAGTTTACGGAGTCACTCGCGAACGAATTCGGCAAATTGAATCAAAGACGATGTCAAAATTGCGACACCCGTCGCGATCTCAAGTACTACGCGACTACCTAGACTAGGAGTTACAAATGGAAGAGCGGGCTAAAATCTTTGTTAAGCCAAATGGTTCAATAAGAGTAACCGGCAAAGTCGATTTTGTTGATAGCGAAGGAAAAGTAGTAGATACAAAAGAGAATTTCTCGCTCTGTCGTTGCGGTCATTCCAAAGAGAAACCATTCTGCGATGGATCGCACCGAGATGCTGGATTCCAAGGCTAATAACTCTCTCTGGGCTGATTCAAAAGAGAGATTTAGGGGTAAGTCCCTAGATTCAAATTTAGATTTTGATGTTGCAATTATTGGCGGAGGCTTTTCCGGTCTTTGGACCGCATTTCATCTAAATGAGCTTGACCCATCTCTTCGAATTGCTATTTTTGAAGCGCGAGAAATTGGCTTTGGTGCGAGTGGAAGAAATGGCGGTTGGGCCTCATCTGAATACCCCGTCTCCAAGAAGACTCTTACTCGTAAAATTGGAACAACTTCAACCGAGATGCTCTTCTCAGCCTTAAGCCAGTCCATTGATGAAATTGGTAAATTTGCAAAAAAATATTCACCAAACTCAGGTTTTATAAAATCGGGAAGTCTCTATTTCGCTCGAAACGAAGGCCAGTTGAGACGTCTTAGAGCCAAACCTGAGAGCGGAGAGTGGATTAGCAAAAAATCACTTGAAGAACTAATTGGTATTAACGGTGCGCTTGCCGGAAGATTCAACCCCGAGTGCGCAACCGTGCATCCCTACAACTTGCTACAAGGGCTTGCAAAGTTTCTCAATAAAAAAAGAATTTCTATATTCACAAATTCCTTTGCAACGAGAGTGGATGGGGGAGTTCTGGCAAAAAGTTTTTTCATATCTGCTCCAGTTGTTGTCCAGGCTACCGAAGTTTATGGAAAGGCGAATCGAAGCTTTATTCCGCTCTACTCTCTTATGGTGGCAACTGAGCCGCTCACAAAGGCCACTTGGAGTGAAATCGGAAATGCAGAGCGATTTACATTTGCAGAGAATTCCCATGTAATAAATTATGCGCAACGTACTATTGATAACCGCTTGGCAATTGGGGGAAGAGGAGCAACTTCACCATTTGGTTCGAAACTCCAAGATTCTCGTGAGTTTAACCAACGTGTGCACCAGCGATTAATCGATCTAGCAAAGTCATGGTTCCCCATTCTTGAAAATGTGGAATTCACTCATAAATGGGGTGGCGCCGTTGCGATAACACGCGATTGGGAGCCGTATCTCCAATTTGACCGGAAATCAGGATTTGGAAAACTAGGCGGATACGCTGGAGATGGCGTAACCATGAGTCATCTTGCTGGAAAAATTATGGCGCATGAAGTGCTTGCAAAAGATTCAAATCTTCGCAATCTTCATTTTGTAAATAAGCGCATAAGAAATTGGGAGCCAGAACCCATTAGATTTATTGGGGTAAATGCTTTGATTTACCTAAGCACAATGTCAGACCGCGAGGAATCTCTGACTAATCGTCCAAGTAAATTGAATCGAATTATCGAGCCGGTGATCCTTCGATAAGACGGTCCGTCTCATCTTGAATGCGCTTCGCTGAGGCATTAAGACCTTCTTGGTATTTCTTGGCATGGTGACCACAAAAAAGTAACTCGAATCCGTTTGACATTACGGCACGTACATATGCTTGGGCGCCGCATCTATCGCAGCGGTCTAGCGCATTTAGTGGTGCGGTGTCGAGGACTACGTTTTCGGTCATCATCCTGCCTTTCCTTAGGTCAGGGGAACATCAAACCATCTCAACTTTATTCCCCGCAGGATGAAATCCCTGAAATCGAAGATTTTCAGCCGAGAAAAATGCCGTAATCTGGTTTATGCATAAATTCACAGCAAATTCGGCGCGTAATCCCGGTATGTGGGAATTCGGGAGATACCCTTCCCAGTCGTGGTTGAAAACGATTCGCGGTCTGTTGAGAATAGTTACACCGCAAAAGATCTCTCAGTTCTCGAGGGACTCGATGCCGTCAGAAAACGTCCGGGCATGTACATCGGTTCTACCGATGGTCGAGGCCTCATGCACTGCCTTTGGGAAATTATCGATAACTCCGTGGACGAAGCTCTCGCAGGTCATTGCAAGAAAATTGAAATTAATTTAGAACGTGACGGCTCTATTGAAGTTCATGATGATGGACGAGGTATCCCGATTGATAAAGAGCCAAAAACTGGATTAACCGGCGTTGAAGTAGTTATGACCAAACTTCATGCTGGTGGAAAATTTGGCGGCGGTTCATATGCGGCCACGGGGGGCCTACATGGAGTTGGTGCATCTGTAGTGAATGCACTTGCTTCGCGACTTGATGTTGAAGTGGATAGAGGCGGCAAGATTTATTGGATGTCATTTAAACGTGGCGTGGCTGGAATTTTTGATGGGGATGGCCCGAATGCTGATTTTAAAGCGCAATCTGGGTTACGTGTCATTGGGAAAGTATCATCCAAAATAACTGGTACCAGAATTAAATGGTGGGCGGACAAGCAGATTTTCATCAAGGATTCCCAATACGATCTCGAGGAGATTTATGCTCGAGCCCGACAGACTTCATATTTAGTTCCAGGTTTAACTCTTATTGTTAATGATAAGCGAACTAAAGATAAAACTAGCGAGAGCTTTATTCATAAAGGTGGCATTTCTGAATATTGTAATTTTATTCAACCGGATGCGGCCGTAGGGGAAGTAATTCGACTGACCGGCAAGGGGCACTACCAAGAGACAGTCCCAGTGCTTGACGATAAGGGTCATCTAGAGCCCAAAGATGTTGAGCGGGATATGGATGTCGATATCGCAATTCGCTGGGGGAATGGTTATGAAACAACGATTCGATCATTTGTAAACATCATTGCGACACCGAAAGGTGGAACTCACGTTCAGGGCTTTGAGCGGGGATTAACAAAATCTATCAATGAATTCTTGCGGAGTAGCGGAACGCTCAAGAAGAACGAGCCCGATGTAATTAAGGATGACATACTTGAAGGTTTAACTGGTGTGATAACTGTGCGCATGCAGGAGCCGCAATTTGAAGGTCAAACCAAGGAAGTTTTAGGAACTCCGGCTGTAGCCAAAATAGTAAATCAAGTAGTTTCTGACGAACTTAAGAATTTCTTTACTTCAAGCAAGAGAATTGATAAGGCAACTGGCCGTCTAGTTTTGGAGAAAATTGCAAACGCGGCCAGAACAAGAATTTCAACAAGAGCTCATAAAGAATTGCAACGTCGTAAAAATGCCTTGGAAAGTTCATCGTTACCGGCGAAATTATCGGATTGTAGATCGGAAGATGTTTCGCGAACCGAATTATTTATTGTTGAAGGTGAATCAGCACTTGGCACCACAAAAGCCGCTCGGAACTCGGAATACCAAGCAATCCTGCCAATTCGTGGAAAAATTTTGAATGTCCAAAAAGCGTCACTATCCCAAATGCTAGACAACGCAGAGTGCGCAGCCATTATCCAAGTAATCGGCGCAGGCTCTGGTAAATCATTCAACATAGAAGATGTGCGATATGGGCGAATAATTCTTATGTCTGATGCTGATGTCGATGGAGCTCATATTCGATGCCTTCTTCTCACCCTGATCTACAGATATATGCAGCCATTAATTACCGATGGGCGAGTATTTGCCGCCATCCCGCCATTGCATCGGATCGAAGTTCTTGGTTCGGGGGGCAAGAAAGGTGAGTTCCACTACACCTACTCTGATGATGAGATGAAAAAACGTCTTGCCGAATTAAAGAAGCAGGGTAAGAAATGGCGAGAGCCAATTCAGCGGTACAAAGGCCTTGGTGAAATGGATGCAGATCAACTTCGCGAGACAACTATGGACCCAGACCACCGCACATTGCGCCGGATCACAATTAATGATGCCTCAGACGCTGAAAAACTATTTGAATTGTTGATGGGCAATGAGGTAGCGCCTCGTAAAGATTTTATTTCAGCAGCAGATGTTGATAGAGAGCGGATTGACGCTTAAAGAATTACAGTTTTGCGCGGAGTTGCAAACTTGGTTGAAACTTCCTTAAGCTCTTCTGAAACCTTTTTTCGTAGCGCTTCATCATTCTTGAGAAGCGTCGTCAACATGGAAATTTCACTCTTTAAACTTTTTTGTTCAGTTTCTAGTTCTACTTTTGACATTTTTGTGAGACGCCTAAGAGGCATATCGAGGATGTGATTGGCTTGTTCATCTGTTAGCTTAAAGGCCTTAATCAAGGCCGCTTTGGCAGAGGAGGCATCATCACTTCCGCGCACAATCTTCACCACTTTATCTATATCCAAGATAGCCTTCAGAAGTCCGTCAACTAGATTTAATCGATCCGAAGCTTTCGCCTTTCTAAATTTGGAGCGCCTGGTAACTACTTCAATTCGATGGTCAATAAAGACTTGCAGGAGCTCCTTTAATCCAAGAGTTCGCGGCTTGCCTCCGACAAGAGCAACTGCGTTGATAGAGAATGCATCCTCTATGGGAGATAGCCGGTAGAGATTTTCTAAAACTTTTTCCGGCTCGAAACCGTTCTTAACTTCAATTACAACTTTAGTTCCATTTTGGCCATCAGTTAAATCAATAATGTCAGATATTCCTTGAATCTTCTTTCCCTTTACAAGATCGCTTATACGCTCAACTATTTTCTCGGGACCGATGTTAAACGGTAATTCTGTAATTGTTATTCCTTGTTTTCTTGCCGAGACTTTTCCAATTTCAGATTTAGCTCTAACTTTAAAAGCGCCTTTTCCAGTTTGGTAGGCCTCGACTAATCCTTCTTTCCCAATAAGAGTTCCTCCCGTTGGGAAATCTGGGCCAGGAATATGTTTCATTAATTGCTTGACTGTTGAGTTCGGATTTTCGATTAGGTGAATTGCGGCTGAAACAACTTCTCCTAGGTTATGAGGAGCCATATTTGTGGCCATTCCAACTGCAATGCCAGTTGCGCCGTTTACCAATAGATTTGGAAATGCGGCGGGAAGTACAGTCGGTTCGAGGATTTGCCCGTCGTAATTTGCGCCAAAATCAACAGTATCTTCATCTACCTCATCCACCATTACTTGTGCCGCTGGAGCTAATCTCGCTTCGGTGTAGCGCATTGCAGCAGGCCCTGCATCGAGGGAGCCAAAATTTCCATGGCCATCAATTTGTGGCAATCTCATCGAAAAAGGTTGCGCCATGCGAACAAGTGCGTCGTAGATAGCGCCGTCACCATGAGGATGAAGTTTTCCCATAACTTCACCAACCACACGCGCGCTCTTGACGTGGCCACGATCTGGGCGTAATCCCATCTCTGACATTTGGTGCAGTATTCGACGCTGCACCGGCTTTAGTCCATCCCGAGCATCTGGAAGTGCGCGTGAATAAATAACGGAGTATGCATACTCTAAGAATGAATCAGATAATTCATTTGAGACATCAATATCAACGATCTTGCCAGCAAATTCGCCGGGTTTAGGTCCCGTTTTGCTCTCGCGTTTTGCCACGGCGCGATTCTGCCAACCATGACCGCGGTTTCTAGGTATTGACGCTCGGTCTGGCCCCAATATTTGCGACACATTTAGCTGCAACATCGCTTGCCGATTGAAGAGCTTTTTCGATATCACGAGAAGTCAACCAACCTGCTATAAAACCAGCAGCAAATGCATCTCCAGCCCCCGTCGTATCAACTACATGTGCGGGTAGCGCTCTAACCGAATTGATAGAGCCCTGTCTAACTTTTGCCTTAGCTCCATCTTTTCCAAGTTTTATTACTGCGCATTTTGCATAACCAATTAGAAAACTCAACATATCTTCGACAGAGTTACTTTGTGAGAGGAATCGCGCCTCTTCTTCATTCAGGAGTAGAAAGTCCACGCCTTGAATATTTTTGAGAAGCTTTTCACGACCATACCGTTTCATTAAACCAGTAGAAGCGGGATCCAGAAAAGTAGTTAGCTCTTCACGCTTAGCTTTTTCGAGAATCTGTAGGGCAGTAACAGATGTTTCCTCATCCAACAGTGAGTAGCCTGATAGGTAAAGAGCATCAAAGTCAGTGAGAGAAAAATCGCTGATCGATAATAGAGAGTTCGCTCCCCTTGAAGGGAACATGGTTCTCTCGCCATTCCCATCGACCAGTACGACTACCGTACCTGTGTTAAATCCCTTTGCTTCAATATTTGCGACATTAACAGATTGATTTCTCAACTCTGCAATGAAAGATTTACCAATCAGATCATCTCCGACATGACCGATAAAAGTCGTGTTAATTCCCAATCTAGCTGCCCATACCGATGTATTTGCTGCAGCACCGCCACTTAAAATTGTTATGTTGGATGAAGTATCGCTATTAAATTGAATATCTCCTTGATATTTCACGATGACATCAATCATGGCATCGCCTACACAGATAAGTTTCATCAGACAAGGTATGTTGCTATTTGCGCGGCTAATTGCGCATTAGCTTTAATAATTTCAATATTTACCCTGAGTGACTCTCCTTGACTATTCTTATGGAAAAACTCGAGCAGGAATGGTGTTACATCTTTACCTGATACATTTTGAGTGATTGCGGACTTCAGTCCGTTTTCAAGTAATTGTGCATGAAGTTTAGGATCCATCTGATTGATTACAGGATTTGCTACAACCAATCCTTTTTCAGTAATACCAGCAGATATCTGCTCTTTCCATAACCGAGCAATTTCCTCCGGAGTATTCAATTGATGTTCGATAGAAAATCCGCTATCTGCAAGATAGAAGCCCGGAAACTTTGAAGTCTGGTAACCAACGATTGGTACAGAGTTAGTTTCAAGTCGCTCTAAAGTTGCCGGGATATCAAGGATAGATTTTGCGCCAGCACATACAACAATTACTGGGATGCTGCCAAGTGATTGGATATCTGCTGACTCGTCCCAGGTCTTTTCGGCGCCGCGGTGTACTCCTCCCAAGCCACCGGTTGCAAAAATTTGAATGTTGGCCAATCTGGCTATGTGGGATGTGGCTGCAACTGTAGTGGCTGCACTACTTCCTTTAGCCAAATGAAATGGAATATCACGGATTGATGCTTTTGAAATGTCATTTCGATTTGCCAATTGCGACAATTCAGCATCTTCTAATCCAATATTTATTTCGCCATCAATAATTGCAATTGTGGCGGGAGTTGCTCCGTGTTTTCGTACAACATCTTGTACATCAAAAGCGACTTCTAAATTCTTCGGCCTAGGCAAGCCATGGGCAATAATTGTAGATTCGAGCGCGACTATCGGAGCTTTGGCCGCTAAGGCGCTCTTGATTTCGTTCGAGTATCGGATCATCGAGGGGAAGATTACTGGAAAGATGGGTTCATGGAATTAACTCTGGGGGATGTTAGCGATTCCATTTTTGCCTCGCTTGGTGTCATGGATTGCCGTAATGATTTGAAGATTCCGGTCCACAAGGGGTCCAGGGATTGCTTAGTCCTTATCGATGGACTTGGTAAAAATGCAATTGATCAATTTGGACAAGAAAAAAAATTCCTAACAGATTTTGAATACGTTAGAACGTTATCCGCAACATTTCCGTCTACTACCGCAGCGAGCCTAACCACATTAGGAACCGGATTAACAGTTGGAAAACACGGCATGGTTGGTTACACAATGCGCGTTCCAAATAGCGGATATCCAGAGAGAATTCTAAACGCACTGAAATGGGATGAACGTGTAGATCCAGAGGTCTGGCAACCAAATCCCACATTATTCCAGCGCGCGATGCGCTCTGAAATATCAGTCAGCCATATAGCCGCAGCGCGATATGAAAATTCCGGATTTACGAGAGCGGCACTTAGAGGTGCGTACTATAGAAAATCTAATACGATAGACGAGCAAATAATCGCAACTGTTGAAGCATTAAGTTCGCCAAGAAGTTTTGCTTATGTTTATCTCAATGATGTAGATGAAGCTTCACACGCCCACGGTCTGGGCTCTGAGAGATTTCTAAGAGCTTTAGAAAAAGTGGATTCGCTAATTTCTGGATTGATCAATGAATTACCTGCGGGAGTTCGGATATGGATCACCTCGGATCATGGAATGATCAATAAGAAAGAGCATGCTGTAATCGGGAAGAATAATGATCTATTAAAAGATGTTAACTTAATGGCGGGGGAGCCCAGGGTTCGCTATCTTTACGTCTCACCAGAAAATATTGAGAAAGTTGCCAAGAGATGGCTCGATTACTTTGGGCCAAAAATTGATTTGAGAACACGTTCTGAAGCTATCTCGCAAAAACTTTTTGGCGATTCCGTATCATCAGAATTTATTGAGCGAATAGGAGATTTAATTGTGATTGCGAAAGAGGAGTTGATTTTGGTCGAACAAGAGCGAGAACAACTCCAAATTTCGATGGTTGGTCATCATGGTGGATTATCTAGAGAAGAAGTTGAAATACCCCTTTTATTATTTGAAACTTAGTTTTCAGTCTCTTCTTTTTTCTTGCTTCTACCGAACATTATGTCATCCCAAGATGGAATTGAGATTCGTCTAGTGACTCCATCTTGTTTGGCATCAACTGGAATCTCTTCAGGAGTTGTTTTATCTGTACGAACCGCAACTAGCCTGGGTGGAGCTGGAGTTTCTCCTTCTGCGGGGAATAAGACCCCGTGTTCTGGCGATGGCTCGGATTTAGAAGGATGTTTTGTAGGTTCCTCACCGCAAATCCATTTTGCTCCGTCATCAGATGCAAGCAGAGTTCTTATATTTGCATCAAAAATCCAAACGGCTTGGCGAGATCCCTCACTTGCTGGATAAGTGAGTACTAGATGCCAGGAGCCATTCTCAAGTCGCCACGTATTCCAAGAAACTTGATTCATATTAACTCCACGAGGTGCCAAGCGTGAGATAACTAAGTCATGAAGGTTAAGGGCCGAACCTTTTGGAGTCGACTTTTCGGCCTGCTCAATTATCCAGGCACGTTCTTGAAGAATGGGGCTTGCATACCTTTCAATTTTTTCAAGAGGTAACCCAGTTGCCCGCGATACTTCTTCAAAAGTTTCTCCCGCTCTTAATCTTGCTTGAATTTCTTTCACGGAAAATGTGGCAGCCTCGTCACGAACTGCACTTAACCTTCGATCAATAATTGAATTCTTTAAGACATCGGTTATGCGAACCTGGAAAGAATTACCAATATCATCTGCGAATTCAAGATATTCGCCATCATGCGAACGACCGGTAAATTTAAGTTCTGACACAGGAGTAGGTTGCCACACCAAACACTTAGTTTCAGGGAATTCAACTCGATTTCTCCAAAAACTTCATTTTCCATATGGCAAGAAATGGAAATAGTGAGGCAACAGATAGCGCCATACAGGTCAAGGGAACAATAAATGCGACAGAGATGCCTTGCGTGTCAATAATGTAACCGGTTAGTGCAGGAGGTATTGCGCCTCCAAGGCTCAGAGCCGATATCGCCCATGCGAGCACTTCAGTTTTACGCTCTTCCGGCACGGAACGTTCTGCAAGTGCAAATCCAGAGGTAAGCAAAGGTGCTATGGCGAGCCCGTTAAGAAATAGCGAAACACTCAACAAGAGGAAATTCCCAGGCAAAATCACAGCTGTTACGTAAATCGGGATTGTCAGAACAAATAAAGCAATAATAGATTCTATGAATCTGATTGAGTCACTTCGCTTCCATTTTATAGAACCTATTGCTATCGCCGAGATTCCACTCCCTAAAGACCAGATTGCTACCAACAGCCCGCTAAATTCACGTTCGCCAAATTCATCGGCATAACCGACTATAACTAGACCGGCAGCGCTGAAAAATGAACCACAGAGTACCAACGGAAGAAAAACTGCTTGGACAATTCTCTCTTTAATCAGCAGCGAGTGATCAACATTTGGATCTCTCGGATGTGGTTTCGGTTCACTTGATTTCTGGTGTGAGAAAAGATAGGCGCCTGAAGCTACAAATAACATAGCAGCAAAAATTGCATATTCAGGAGCAAAAGTGGCAGCCAGTAAAGTGGCTAAGACAGGTCCTGAAGTAAAAATAACTTCGTCTACGAATGCCTCAAACGAATAGGCAGTATCAGTAAGAACTTTGTCCTTCTCACCAATTGCATAAATCCATCTACGTCTTACCATTTGTCCGGAACCGATGACAAAAGACTCAAAAAGCAATGCACTGGTAAACCAAAGGATAGTTGGTGCGTCAGATTTCAATAAAATAACAAAAGCTGCCATGAAAAATATATGCAACGGAGCGGTTATCTTTAAAATTCGTGATTGTCCGTACTGATCTGCGGCTCTTGACCAAAGTGGTGCTGCAATAGAAATAACAATTGAAGCGGCCATCGATAAAGCTCCCGCCATCGAATAGGAGTCAGTCTCTGCAACTACGAATAGAACCATAGCCAGATAGAGCATCGATATCGGCAATCGAAGAATAAATGCAGCTAAAGAGAATTTCCATCCACCGGGAACGCTAAAAAGCCTGCGGTAATTATGCTGCATTATGCAAAGTCTACTTGTGATTAGATTCCGTCATGACCGCGATAATTGAATTACGCGATATTGCCTTAAAAATCGCCCAGGAAGCAGGCGATTTATTATTGAATCGACCCGATATTTTTGATCTCTCTGAAAAGAGCGGCGCTTTGGACTTTGCCACACAGATGGATAAAGCTAGTGAAAACTTAATTACAGAATTGATAAGAGAAATTCGGCCAAATGATTCGATTTTAGGCGAAGAGGGAGCGAACAAAACTGGAAAAAGTGAGTTTACTTGGGTTATTGACCCTATTGACGGAACAGTAAATTATCTTTACGGAGTTCCTGGCTGGTGTGTAAGTATTGCCATTAAGCAAGGGGACATCGTGGTTGCTGGCGTCGTACATGCTCCGACAGTTGGGAAAACATGGAGTGCGGTTCTAGACCATGGTGCCGAATGCAATGGCTCCATCATCAAATGCAACGAACCTATTCCTCTTTCAAAGGCGTTAATTGGAACTGGTTTTTCTTATGATTTGCAATCACGTGTTGTCCAAGGAGAAATTTTTAATCAGCTAATCACGAGAATTCGTGATTTTAGAAGACTTGGAGCGTGCGCAGTAGATATTTGCATGGTTGCCTCGGGAATTCTCGACGCCTACTATGAAGTAGGTGTTTACGAATGGGATTTTGCTGCGGCTGGCTTGATCGCGCGCGAATCAGGCGCGAAGTTTCTCGCAGTACCGGCAATCCCTAGCGGGTCGCAGCACTTTGTTTTGGTAGCTGGCCCCTCGCTTTATGGGGAATTAGGCCAGGAAATGATTTCTGATGGGCGCTGGATAAAGGCGATTTAGCGCTAAGCGGTGCCTTGTGGC
>Ga0129336_10002238_pt1 | contig 11947 bp, 14 predicted proteins | sample CPB6_02_DNA_FD_96878 | JGI IMG/M metagenome (GOLD analysis project Ga0129336, IMG submission 96878) | Freshwater to marine salinity gradient microbial communities from Chesapeake Bay, USA - CPBay_Sum_0.6_0.2_DNA | ecosystem: Environmental > Aquatic > Marine > Coastal | place: USA: Chesapeake...
GAAGCAGTTCTCGGACATACAAGTGAGCAAACCATCGAGGAGATCTGGTACGGCGAAGCCTACGAAACTTTGAGAGAACAGCACAGAACAGGCAACTATCCTGATTTCTGCAAGAACTGTGACTTTTTGATTGACGATTCAAACGTCCTTGTGTATACAAATCACAATCGTGACTTGCATCATATGTATGGCACTAAGTTCAGCTTGAATGAATATCGATAAACCAGAATGCTGGATGATAGCGATTAGTGATAATCCTATCTCAATGCACTACAAAGAAAAAGTATTGCCAAGTTGGACAGACAAAGGTTTTGTTGTAAATCATTTTGAAGCAATTACACCAAAGAATCTTCACGAATATGATTTACTAAAGTTCACTAAGAAAAGAAACAAGATAGAGTTTACAGAAACAGAGAAAGCTGTTTGGTATAGTCATTACATGACTTGGAAATTATGCTGGGATATGCAAAAACCAATCATTGTGGTTGAACATGACATTCAATTGTTAAAAAATTTGTCTGAAGATGTTTACACAAAAAATGTTGCATGTTTGGCTCACGTAAAAAGGTCGAATAAAGTGACTGCGAAACTTGCAGGCGGTGCTTATCATATAACACCATATGGTGCAAGACAGTTGCTCAGAGCTAGACATGAAAAAACTATCACGTACAACTCTGATTCATGGATTCATGAAACATGCGATAAATATGGTAAGTGGTTTCATTTGCATTCAATTCAGATTAAAGATGATAAAATTGGCGTGACTGTTGAGCACAATAAAAAATGAAAAGATTGATATATCAAGTTAATGTCGCAAAATCTTCGAATCTTTATAACCACTGCATCGCTTCTGTTTCTGCATATTGTGAAAAACACAATATCGATCATTTTGTTCAAACGAAACCAATTCTCAGGATAAGACCTGACATATTTCTCTCAAATCGAAGTCGCGAATCGTATGAAAAATACGGCGGATTTCTTCCAATCTATGAAAAAGAAAACGCATTTCGAGAATTGCAAAAATACGATCAAGTAGCAGTGATTGATGCCGATATCTATATTAGACTAGATGCACCTAACGTATTCGATGAATTTAAGTCAGAGTATGCTTTCGGTGCAGTATGCGAAAGAGAAATGCCTATCACTGAACAATACACTCAAAAGATCATGAACTATTCTCGAATGCAGTACGAATTGCTACATATGAAAAAGCAAAAGATCGACTTCAAGCCAAACAAGTTTGGATATGAATTCTACAACATGGGCATGATGTTGATGAATAGTGAATCTTTTTTACCATATCTAAAAGATGAATCTCCTGCGGAATTTATACGTAGAGATGAATTTGCACAGTTCGTTGACGGAATTGGCAACTGGAAATGGAGCACTGATCAAACACTTTTAAATTATTTTGTCAAGAAATATAAAATTCCTACTCAACATATGCATTGGAAATGGAACGGACTGTTTACTGCGAACACAAAGATAAATGAATGTCATTTTGTTCATTTCTTTTTGAAAGACAAACTTCCTGCTCAAGGTGAGAACGTCGAACAACTAATGGAACAAATTCAATGAATTACGAAGAAAAAACTCAGAAGTACAGCACTTGGGGAGATAAACTTCTTCAACATGCTGATGTCCTACATTCGATTCAAGTTGATAAAAGATTCAAACCTATTACAGTTCAACTGGCGCCTACAGAGACGTGCGACAGCGATTGTCCATTCTGTTCTGTTGCAAAAAGGCCGCTAAAGAGTTTTATACCGTGGGATAAAGTACAGAAACTTCTTATGGATTTCAGAGCACTAGGAGCTAAAAGCGTTGAGATTACAGGCGGTGGTAATCCTCTGCTTTATCGTGATAAAGAAGCAAAGAAAGATATCAATGACGTTATTGAATACGCTGGTAAGTTAGGATTTGATATAGGAATAATCACTAATACAGAAAAATTAGAGAGACATCTTAATCCAAAAGTTTACGACTATATCAATTGGATTAGAGTTAGCATGATCAAAGTTGACGAAGGAAAGAATCCAGAAGACTATGACTTTGGTTCTTTTCCACGCAATAAAATGGGCTTGAGTTACATCATTTACGAAAGCACTAATGGTGTTCCTGATGCTTGTTCTAGAACACAGAAACCTTATGCAGGGACTACAAAAGAAAGTATCGAGAAAATTGCAAAAGTTATTGAATTAAATCCTGAACTAAAATTTTGTCGAATCGCTGGAAATGCCTTGATCGATGGACATCAAATTATTGCTAGAGAAAAATTTGGCGATGTTATCAAAGCACTTGACAAAAATGATAAGTTTTTCATTAAGGAGATTTGGGATAATGATAGACCATTTGATTCCGGTTGTTATGTTGGAATGGTACGGCCTTACATTGCGCCTCATCCAGACGGAGGTGATTATCAAGTCTATGTCTGTACCAGTCACGTTCTTGAAGACAGAACGTACAAGCTAGAGTTTTCTCTAGGCAGCATTGATAATGTTGTTGACATTTGGATGAAAGCCAATAAGAAATACCAAGTTGACGGATATCCATACGAAATTCGAAACAACAAAGGCAAAGATTGGTGCACTGCTTGCAATGGTTGTTTCTACTACAACAATAATAAACTGCTACATACAGTAGCACAGGAAATGTCAGATAAGAATTTTGCATGATGAAAAAATTTGATAAAGAATATTTTGAATCAGTGAACTATGTTGATTATCTTTCTAGAAGTGATAGATACGATAAAACTGCTCAAGAACTTTTAGAGTTTTTTGATAAGATAGAAATATTTGACAAAAATAAATATGCTTTAGATTTTGGTTGTGCCGTTGGGCATTTATTGAATGCTTTGATCAAAAGAAATGTTACTCGCGTATACGGAGTTGATATTTCTGATTGGGCTATTGAGTATGCTAGAGAACAAGATTTACCTGTAGCTAAAGAAGTAAGATGGGATTTACATCATAGTATAGTATTTGCACTTGATGTTTTTGAACACATGCCAGTAGATAAACTTAGAGAATTTTTCCTGAAGATAAAAACTGACGTAATCGTTTTCAGAATACCCGTATGCAAAAATAAAGGCGAAGATTATGTGCTAGAAGTTTCTAGAAATGATCCTACTCATCTTATTCGTTGGACAAAAGACGAATGGAAAAATTTCTTCAATATGAGAGGTTATATTACATTCAACTTGAATTTGTATAGTCTATATAACAGTGAAGGTGTTTATTCAGGAATTGCAGTGAAGATTTAAATTATGATTTTAATATCTCATCGTGGTAATATAAACGGACCTAATCCAGAGTTAGAAAATACTCCAGATTATATCGACAACGCAATTCGTAAATCTTTTATTTGCGAAGTAGACGTATGGAAAATAAAAGACAATTTTTTCTTGTCGCACGATTATCCTCATGACAAAGAACCTGTTGACTTTTATTTTTTCGAGAACAGAAAAAAGAAACTGATCATTCATTGCAAGAACATGGAAGCATTGTGTTATTTTGCCCATGATTTGATTAAAGAAATCAGACTTCATGACGGAGTTGATTTTCATTATTTTTGGCATGAAAGTGATGCATATACGTTGACAAGTAAAGGTTGGATATGGGCATATCCAGGCGAATCTGTTGTGAGTGGTCCAACTTCAATATGCGTAATGCCTGAAAAAACAAATCAACTTGTAGCTAATTTTTCTGGTATCTGCACTGATTATCCTGAAAAATGGCTTGATTAAATCGTCTCAACAAGAAGTAAAAAATATGAAAACACAATATGTAAAAAGAATTAAGTGTGCGATATGTGGCAGCAATCACTTACACACCATAATTAAGTATGGCGAAGTTCCATTAGCGGGCGATTTTCCTTCGAAAGAAGAACTGGAGATTGAAAGAAAATTTAACATGGACTTGCAGTTTTGTGATCGATGTTTTTTGCTTCAAACCGATAGTGTTATTGATGCTGACACTTTGTTTAGAGATTATCGTTATATGTCTTCTATCGGTTTATCAAAACACTTTATCGAAGTGGCTACACTTTTAAAAGAAAGATTTAATTTAAATGAAAATTCAAAAATATTAGAAATTGGTAGTAATGATGGTGTATTGCTTGAGCCTTTACAAAAATTAAATTTATTTCCAATTGGAATAGAACCAGCAGTTAATATTAGCAAAGTCGCTATTGAAAAAAACTGCAATGTTATTAATGATTATTTTAATGAAAATAATGCAATAAAATATTTTGGCGAAAATAAATTTGATTTGATTTTAGCGAATAATTGTTTTGCACATATTGATGACATTCATAGTATTGTAAAAGGAGTAAATAAGACATTAAAGAAAGATGGTCATTTTGTGATTGAAGTTCATTATGTGAAAAACTTAATTGAACAATTGCAATATGACAACATTTATCATGAGCACATATATTATTATTCTTTAAATTCTTTATATAATTTATTTGAACCGTACAACATGACGATTGTAGATTTTCAAGAGATTCCAATTCATAGTGGCAGTATAAGAGTTACAGTGTTAAATGATGATATTCAAATGCCAGCAAAAGTGCAAGAAAAATTAAATCTAGAAAAAACTCAAGGTTTAACATCTTTATCTTATTTCAAAAACTTTTCAGAAAACGTTTACAATCATATTAAAATTATAAAAGAAGAATTGTTCAAATTGAAAAATAATGGTTACAGAATTGTGGGTTATGGTGCAAGTGGTAGAGCAAATATGTTATGCAATTTGGCCGATCTCAATTCCGATTTAATTGAATATATTGTCGATGAGTCACCAGAAAGATGTGGAAGATATATTGCAGGCAAACACATACCAATAGTCAATAAAGAGCATTTACTGAAAGACAAGCCAGAATATATAATGATTTTCGCTTGGAATTTTAGTAAAATGATAATAGATAAATTAGATGGAAATGATTTTAAATATTTAATCGCATTTCCAGAATTGCAAATAGTTGAACATTCAAGCGAAATAAAAAATATTGTCACAATATAAAATTTAGAAGCTTTCAAATGTTGAAATTAGTCTTGTTCGATCTTGACGGTGTTCTTATAGATGCCAAAGAGATACATTTTAAGGCATTGAATACTGCACTTGGTGAATATGCCATTTCAGAAGAAGAACATAGAAACTTTTACGACGGAAGAAAAACAAAAGAAAAACTAACGTTGTTATCAGAAAGAAAAAATCTTCCTACAGATTTGCACGATAAAATTTTTGATGAAAAACAACGTTTGACAATGAAGTTGATGGATGAGTTAAAACCTATTGAAGAAATAAAACTTTTATTCGAAGAGCTTGAGTCAAAAAATTACAAAATAGGAGTTTGCACAAACTCAATTCGTAGAACTGTTTTGACTGCACTCGCAAAAACTAATCTTATAGAACATTGCAGTGTTATACTATCGAATGAAGACGTACAAAATTCAAAGCCGCATCCAGAAATATACTGGAAAGCAATGTCAATGATGAAATGTCTTCCTGAAGAAACTTTGATCATTGAAGATTCGCCGCCAGGACTTTTAGCAGCAGAAAGATCCAGAGCACGCTATATAAGAGTAGACAATCCATATGACGTGACAAGGAATAAAATAATGTCTAATCTATCAAGTAAGCCCATTCAAAATAAATGGAAATCAGATAAACTGAACGTTTTGATTCCTATGGCAGGCGCAGGATCACGATTCGCGCAAGCGGGTTACACATTTCCAAAACCGTTGATTCAAGTCAATGGAACACCTATGATACAAGTCGTCGTTGACAATCTTCAGCTTGATGCGAATTATATTTTTGTTGTTCAAAAAGAGCACGTTGAAAAGTATAATATCGATTCAATGCTTAAAATTATAGTGCCTAACTGTACTGTAATTGAAACAAATGGCTTGACTGAAGGAGCTGCTTGCACAGCACTTCTTGCGAAAGAGTTTATCAATAATGATAATCCACTGTTTTTTGCGAACAGTGATCAATTTGTTGAATGGAATCCTATTGAGTTTATGTATGCGATGCAAGAAACTCAAGCAGATGGTGGAATAGTCGCTTTTAAAGACACGCATCCTAAATGGAGTTTCGCTAAAGTTGATGATAATGGTATTGTTACTGAAGTAGCAGAAAAAAATCCTATTAGTGATGATGCCACTGTAGGATATTACTATTGGAAAAATGGAAGCGATTTTGTAAAATATGCAGAGCAAATGATTCAAAAAAATATTCGTGTAAATAATGAATTCTATGTGTGCCCAGTTTTCAATGAAGCGATTCAAGATGGCAAAATTATTAAAATACATCGAGCAGAAAAAATGTGGGGACTTGGAACTCCTGAAGACTTAGATTTTTTTACAAAAACACGACGATAACAAATATTGGGGTATCTCATGACGATTAAAAAATATTTAAAGATGCAAAAAAATCATTATCAATCTGAAGCGAGTCGATGGTCTTTGCAAAATAAAAATCCAGTAGTAGGAGGATACGACAAGCACAATGCTTGGGCAGATTACGATAATTATTTGTTCAAAGACTTGGACACAAAAGAACTCATAGCTTTAGATTATGGAACTGGTCCAGGTAGGAATATTATAAAATTTAATGATAGATTTAAGCGAATAGATGGTGTAGACATTAGTCAAAAAAACATCGATAATGCCAAGATTAATTTAAATGCTGTTGGAATAAAAACAGATTACAAGTTATTTGTGTGTGATGGTAAAAGCACACCTTGTGAAAATGAAACTTACGACGTTTGGTTTAGTGTAATTTGTTTACAACATATCGCTTCTTATAGTATACGATTTGGCATTCTAAAAGACGCATACAGAATTTTAAAGCCGAATGGATATATTTGTTTTCAAATGGGTTATGGTGGAAGAGACGAAAATAGTCATAACTATCAAGTTTATAAAAGAAACAATTCTATAATTACCGCAGATTATTATGCAGATGATTATGATGCACAGACAACTAATGGATTTCATGATGTTAGTATTGGACATGAACGTCAAATAATAGGTGATTTAGAGAAGATAGGATTTAAAGATATTAGATTTGACTTACGTCCTACTGGACCTGGTGACACGCATAAACAATGGATATTTGTTCAAGGCAAAAAATAAGTCATGAAAGTAGCGGTCTGTGTCTCTGGACTTTTATCTGGTGACTATGTAATTCGAAATAACATTGTCCAGAAAGAAAAGTTTTCAAATGCGGATTTCTATTATGCTACATGGATAAAAGAAAAGAATAAGTTTCAGAAAAATTTTCCAAATGATAACTGCTTCTTCTTTGAAGAGCCTGAAATGCATTATCATCCTTATTTCCCAGAAAATTTTACTAGCGAGTATTTCAAAGAAACAAAAGATTGGATATTAAAAACAAACAAAACTGCATGGTCGTCTCATCACACAAAACAAATATTGATTCATGCACTACTATTAAATAATATAAAAAATGATTATGATATTATTGTAAGAACTAGATTTGATGCTTTTATTTGGAGAGATCCCACAGCAAATTTTGAATCATTTTTAGAAGACAGTTTTCGAAATAATAGAGTAAATGCTTTTGCTGTCACTCGAAAGCCTATGTTTAAGACTTTATATGAATCTGATTATGTGTCAAATCCTAAAATGAAATATTGGCTACTAGATCAACTCATAATTCATCCGAGGTCGATGTTTGACATAGATAATGTGTTTCGTCTGCATCAATCTAAACAATTACGTGCTGCGGAATATGGATGGCATCAAATTTTAAGTGAACCATACGGAAACAATCATAGAAATTGGCATGGATGGGTCAATCACGATAAAAATATTGAAGATAAATTTCTGAGAGAACTATGAAAAATATTATACTACAACATTTCGATGGCGAGCTAAGACCGCTTGATAAATTGTCGATTGAAAACATAAAGCAATATGCAAAATTCGTAAATGCAGATTATCAATTAGTAATAGGAAAACCTTTCAAACAATGGCTGACTGCGCCGTGTCAAAAAGTGATTGCGATAGACGAAAGGTTTGACGAGTGGGACAATGTTTTAATGTTAGATATCGATATGTTTGTTCCTAAAAAGATGACAGAGAACATCTTTGAACAACAAGGTGTTGGATTATACGCCGATGTTCAAAAAAGTTTACATCGAAAAATTGCAGAAACATATCCACTTATTGCTAGTAAGAGTGCTCCTTATTGGGGCGGTGCAATTTACAAGCTAGATAGAACAATAAGACAAAAATTAAGAGCAGCAAACGATACCAATGATACGTGGATGAACAATTTCAATCAACTATATCATTTTGAAGACGAAGGTATTATGCATGTTTTGGCAAATCGAGCAGGAATAAAGCCTGAAGGTACATATCTAGATCGAAAATGGTGTCAATGTAGTTTTCTTCCTAATCCAGAAAAAGCTGGTTTCATTCATGTTAGAACGAAAGTAACACCTGCTGGTCCTAAAAGAGAAAAGATTGAAAACTATAATCAATTGGTAAAACAAGGCGTCTTATGAAAATTTTTATCACAGGCATAGCAGGATTTATCGGCTTTCATACTGCTTTAAAATTTAAGAAAGAAAATTATGAAGTGCTTGGCATAGACAACTATTGCGATTATTATGATGTGAATTTAAAAAAAGAACGAGCGAGAATTCTGAAAGAGAATAATATTACTGTTTGTGCTGGTGATATAAGAAATCTTGAATACATTAATAACTTGATTCTGAGTTACAAACCAGATATAATAATTCACTTGGCTGCAATGGCTGGTGTTAGATATTCTATGGACTTTCCTCAAGAATATATCGATAATAATATCACAGGAACTTTGAATTTAATAAAAGCGTGCGAAAATAACAATGTGAGTAAAGTAGTATTTGCTTCTACCTCATGTGTAATGCATGGTGCACCATTGCCATGGAGTGAATCAAGTGTTTTCTCGCTTCAATTAAATCCTTATGGCTACTCAAAATATATTAATGAATCTCAATTTTACATCTCTAAAATAGAAAAAACTGTAGCGCTCAGATTCTTTACTGTTTATGGACCATATGGACGACCCGATATGGCACTGTTTGACTTTACTAAGAACATTATCGCAGGAAACCCTATCACTATTTTTAACTATGGTGATATGAAAAGAGATTTTACTTATGTTGACGACGTTGTGAATGCTATTTTCTTAGTTACTGAAAATTTGAAAACAACATCAGTGAAAAGAGATGTATATTGTGTTGGATATGGAGAACAGGTCAAACTCATGGATTTCGTATCTGAAATTGAAAAGAATCTAAACATAGTTGCGATAAAAGAGTTTGCCCCAAAACATGATGCTGATGCAAAAGAAACGTGGTCTGACACAAGAAAAATACAGAAGCTAGGTTACAAATCGAAAGTTTCAATCAAGGAAGGTGTGAAAAACTTTGTTGATTGGTATAGGAGTTATTATCAGTGAAGAATCTAATTTATCAATACTGGGATGGTGATTATAATCGATCTGGAGTAGTTGCTGGCGTAAAAGCCATGAAAAAATATGCAGACACGATAGGAGCAGAGTATATCTTCGAAGCAAATCCAGAATACGCTAAGTCTCTTGGATTTAATTTTGGTCAATACACACCACACTATGGCGCATTCAAGCCTATACTTCAGGGATGGGATTACGATAATATACTATTTGCTGACACTGACGTATTTCCTGTTCATGATCTAAAGCAAAGCATCTTTGAAGAAAATTTTGCAGGAATAGGTATTTGTAGAGAACGATGGCAAACTCTGAACAAGCCCGCGCATTTGAGAGAAACAGACAAAAGATGGGCTAAAGTTGTTGAAGATCGTTATGATATTGAAATACCAAAAGACAAATTTGGTAATGTGATCATATATAACTCTGGTGTTGTGCTTTATTCTAGATATGGTATTGAATTAGCTCAAAAGCATTTCGTTAAATTTGATGAATATGTCGGATTAGTTGGTGGGAAATTTCCAGCTTTTTACAATTGCGATCAACTTTACCTTCATGCTATGATGATGAAAAAAGGAATGCAGTGGTCAGAACTAAACGAAGATTGGAATCGATATGTGCATTATCTTCCCGAAACTTCTGATCCTAGACCAGTAAATGACACACGTACAGAGACTACAAAATTTGTGCATATTCAGTTAAGAGGCGCTGATGATTGGTCCGAAGAAAAACTTTGGAGAGTAACTAATCGACCACAAGCAGAATGGTAATATGAAAATTTACAAATACAAAGACTATAATCACTATAAAGAGAGTCAAACAAGAACTAATAAAGAAAAGCTTGGTTGGGTTTATGCGCGTGAAATAGTTATTCAAGATATATGCAATGACAAAAAAATAGCGAATAATATTATTTGTCACGGCACAAGAAATGGTGCAGAACAAAAATACTTTAAGAACTTTTTTCCAAACGCTTATGTCATTGGAACTGAAATTAGTGATACTGCGTCTAGTTTTCCTATGACAGTTGAACATGATTTTATGATTCAAAAAGAAGAATGGATCAAAAAATTTGACATTGTTTATTCAAATGCATTTGATCATTCAATAGATCCAAAAACCACTTTGATTGTGTGGAGAGATCAACTGGCTGATACGGGTAGAATGTATTTGGAGTATGCTGAAAGTCAAAGCATCTGTAATGATGCAGATCCACTTGATGCGTCAAAAAGAGAAATTAAAGAACTTATTGAAAAATATTTTACAATAGTAGGTGAAATTGTGAATGGTGTAAAGCACGGTGGCGTTGTTTTTATTTGCGAAGCTAATTATGATTAATTCAAAAGTCGATCACTGCAAAACCCTTGAAGAATTCTACAGTGAAATTTGTAGACAACAAGAAGAAGCTCACGGCGCATATTACTGCGCACAACATCACGCCATTCGAAAGTATTTGAGAATGGGTTGTGAGTATTACAAAGAACTAGGAACTCATCAAGGTGGAACGGCTGCTGCTGCTTGTCTTGAAAAGCCTATATCAGTAGAACTTGTTGATCTCAGTCTAGAAAAATTTTCTAAGTCTAGACATCTGTTTGAATCTTTTTGTAAAGAGAATAGCATAAAGTTGAAGACGAGAGAGATGAATTCAACTGACCAAAAAACTACGAGCAGAAGTGATTTGTTGTTGATTGACTCTTACCATCATCCTAATCATTTGATTCAAGAACTGAAACTGCATTCACCTTATGTAATGAAGTTTATCATTCTTCACGACACCTCGATTCTCCATGGAAAAGTTAACGACGCACTGTATCAGACTGCCGTTAACTTTACTGCTGGAATCACGCCGTGGAGAATCATAGAACGTAATACGCAGAATGTCGGATACACCGTATTGGCAAACACTATTAATGTGCCTGTATGAAATCATTTGTAATAACATTACTTGATAACGAAATGTCAAAGACTTGTGCAAAAAATTTGCAAGAGTCTGCGAGCTTTGACATTGAGATTTTTCCTGCTATAATACCAGATCAAGTTGACGAATTGATGAATGCATATGGTATTCAGTGGAACTATCCTTGGACAGGACATCAATTGGACATTGCGACAGGTCTATTGAAGACTGCTTATGCAACAAAATATCCTAAAAAAAGAGTCGCCTGTTTCTTGTCACATTATACGTTATGGAAAAAATGTGTACAACTTTCTGAGTCGTTCATTATTTTTGAACATGACGCAATAGTGAACAGAGAAATTCCATTCGATGATCTAGAGAAGTCTAAGTATACAGTGATAGGATTGAATCATCCTATTGGCGCAACTAGAAAAGCAGAGAAGTTCTATTCAGAAGTTCTGAAAAGCAATGAGTCGATAGTGCCTGTGCCTAAGATTGACAACGATCAGATACCTCAAGGACTAGCAGGCAATTCAGCCTACTATATAAAGCCAGCAGGCGC
>Ga0129336_10002241_pt1 | contig 11946 bp, 4 predicted proteins | sample CPB6_02_DNA_FD_96878 | JGI IMG/M metagenome (GOLD analysis project Ga0129336, IMG submission 96878) | Freshwater to marine salinity gradient microbial communities from Chesapeake Bay, USA - CPBay_Sum_0.6_0.2_DNA | ecosystem: Environmental > Aquatic > Marine > Coastal | place: USA: Chesapeake Bay...
TGAAGTACTGTTGCCAACTGTTTCGTTTACGGTAGTAGTTGTAATTCCTACAGATCCCGATGATCCTCCTCTAGCTCGTCCACGATCAATGTCATCTTGAGTAATTTGATATTTCATGAACGTTTGATAAACGCCCTCAAAATGACGTTCTTGAAAAAGTTGAACAGCATCATCTACAAGATCTTCAATTTGTTCATCAGCAACGTTAATTTCTAAAACTGGATATCCCAGTTTTCTTTTGCAATAATCAATGAGTTCTTGCCTTGTAGATGGTTGTGCCATTATGGTAATTGCGCGATAACTTCTTGTTGCTTAAGATACAACTTAACATACATCTTTGAAAAATTTTTCAAAGTTTCAATATCATCTATACTATCTATGTCTCTAGAATGTTTTTCATATTCAAACAATTTACTTATACTATCTAATGTAATACTACTTGGATCCATCGATTATACTCCTAAGTAAAGATTTAATTTCACTCAAATCATTTTTCATAGAATTTACATCATTTTCAAGAGTTTGAATTTTTTCAAGTTCTTGATTTTTAATGCGTCTTTGTTCTATGTAATTTTTATATTCATTCATATTAGTGTTTAATACTGCTTTCGTATGTTCATCACGAACCAAATTGGTGTATCCATCAACCTTAGAAAATTTCATATTATGCAAGAGCAATTACTCTCAATTCTTTGAATCTTGGTGGATGAGCTTGATCTTGTGAAGATCCAATCAACTTAATACTAAAGTATCTAAATTCTGGCAAATTATTAACAGAGAATTGATACTCTCTATAGTCTAACGATTCACTTAAATCATTAACATTATCAGTTTTTGAAACTTTTGTATCAGAAAGTCCATCATTGTTCGCTTTATCAATGATTGATCCAGTGTTGGTTAAATTATTATAACCTGGGAATGGATAGTAGACTGGATCCTCATTTGGATCCTTCATGATTGCATAAAGTGCCCTTACATCGCTTAATTGATTGACGTATGTTGACGTAATAATCTTGATTGAGGATGCCGGAACTTCAAGTGAAATTGCATTCGAAGCATAAACAAATGCAGATGGATCGTCTCTCAAAGAAGAAACCCTGAAATCAGTAGCATAATTTTCAATTGGATTATTAACCCTATTGCTTGTAAAGATGACACTAACTCTATCCAAATCAATCATTGGAGAAACATCTTCAACAGAACTTGCTAATTTCATGTTTAAAGTTAATGATTTATTTCCAGGGAATGCTGAAGAAGTTAATTTTGTAGATTCGTTAACTTTAGATGCTACAATTCTGGGTGTTGGGAAATATGTGTTACTATCAAGACTAATTGGTTGATATCCTTGATCAGTATAAGATTCCTCAGAACCATCTACACTACTTCCGCTAGTTGTTTTCATTGAAGCGGTGATATTAGTATTTGGCACTTGTAATGTTTGAATATTGGTTCTAACAATTTCAAATGGAATATTTTGAGTAGCGTAAATGTTAGGCCCACCAGCTGATTTGGTTTCTTTAATGTAAAGAAGTGGGAATGATGTTCCAACACTTCTATCAACTTGTCCATAAGGAAGCGCATCAGTTTTTCCTGCCTGACTTGAATCAATTTTCAAATAATAATAATCTAAATCGATAGATCTATCAAGATCGACAGCATCTTGTAATGTATGAGTACGATTAATTCTACGCAATGAAATACCATTTAATTCATATTTAAATACTGGAGATCCAACCCCATATGAGAATGATTTTGTTTGATCAATTGATCTTGTAATACCTGTTAAAGTATTTCCACTTACTCCTTCATATGCAATAATTTCTTGTCCGATCATTACATATCCAGGATTTGTAGAACTTACGCTTACATTCTCAAACTTACTAAAGATACTGATTCCAGTTGTTGGATCAATAATCATGTCTGACAGTGAAATTGCAGCCGTCGAATCTTTTGCAATATCAACAGTTAAGAATGTTGGTAAAGAATCTGGATATGCATCAGTAATAATAACATCATTGTTTAATGCATACATTCCATGATTCTTATGATTAACTTTGATATACAACCCATCTTTTTCTTCAGAATCAACGGTAACATAACTTGCAGTTACATTGCCTGCAGTTCCATTTAAATTTGTAGATCCGATTCCAACTGCAATATATCCAATAGTGCTTCCAGTTCCTACTTTAAATTCTCCTTGAATATTATCGAGAATTAATTCATTGGTTGCACTAATTGAAGCAACTGTTAACCTGAGATTTTGTCCAAGAGTGCTTCCACCTAAAGAATTCACAGTTAAAACGTCGCCAACTCTATAACCAGATCCTCCAACAGTAACTGTTGCACCTGTAGCTACATTGTTTGCGATGGTAATATCAGCAGTTGCATTTTGTCCAGATCCAGTTACATTAACTAATGCAGTTCCAGGGTAAGAACCGTTTGAATATCCAATACCAGAGTTGGTAATAGTTAGTGGGCCAAATGCCGATCCTGCTGATCCTACATATTTTCCTGTTGCATTTGAATTATTTTGAATAATAGTGTTACCCAAAATTAATCCAGTATCAGTTACAGTGGTTCCTAAACCAACTCTAATTGTTCTTGAATTAAATTCAAAAGGATCTACAACAAGATTTGCCGATTGCTTATTGCCAACATCAAGATTTGGATTGTAGAAATTAATGTCACCATTTTCATTTACATTGAATTTGGCTTTATAAAGTGTGAACTTGAGATCTTCATATTGACTTGGATCCCATGTAGAACCGTTTTGTGACTTAAAGAGTGATCCCAACAATGGTTGCTCATTTACAATGACTTGTTGAGATTCTGGGCCCGTGACAGTTGTTATATCAACTTCACCTAAACGAGAAATCCAAACTGTGTACTCTGGAGATTGAGAAAGGAGAACAATAGCATGTTCATGAAGCCCTTGTAGATAAATTGGTGATGGGAAAGTTACCGTTGTTTTTACAGTTCCATCTTCTGAGGTATTGATTTTATCTGGATCAATTGTAACAACACTAAATGGATATGCTTCCTCTTTAGGAAGTCCCATTGACATTGGACGAAGTTGTACTTCAACTGGAACTTCTGGATCTTTTGTTCTAAAGTAGATATCTACTTTAGTTACAAAGATACCATACTCTTCTTCAACATAAAAAGATTGAGCAAGAGGATCATGTCTTCCACAATACCATCCCCTTCCATAACGACCCCATCCCCATCCCCAACCATAAGTGTTTGAAGATGCGGTAGAGGAGGATGAACTACTTAACGTTCTATTTTCAGTAAACGTTTCAGACGTATATTTTGGTGTCTTAACTGAAACAATAGTTTCTTGAACAGAATTAACAAGGCCTTGTGCATAGTAATTTGCTTCTGCATTTGTGTCAGTAATACTATCAATCGCACCTCTCACATCTGTAGGACTACTTGTCAATCTAAAAGTTTTTGTTCCTGTTTCAAAGACTGGAGAAGTTGGTAAGTTTGGATTTGGAATTAAGAATGATCCAATAACGGTTCCAACATGATCAGTTACCAATTTAACAGAACTAATTACTGCCTCAGCACCACTTGTTAATCCTTTCAACAATAATCCTGGAGCAACATTACCATAGAAAGAACCTGTCGCTTGTTCTGCAAGACTTGCAGTATCAACATTTAACAATGTAGAAGTTGAAGAATAGGACGATGCAACTGCCGTAGTATTTAATTGATCGTAAGGGTTTCTTACATATACATCGGTTGGTTTATTAAATGGGCCATACTTATGATTTGTTTGTGCAACTCTAAATGCAATTTCAATTAATGTTGTTCCTGGAACTAAATTATTTGCAGTTGAGGATGATGGGATATATCCAAGAACAGTTTCTCCAACCTGAAATACGCCACTTTGCATGGTAATTTCAAGAAGTTTGGGAACTATAAATTTATTAACATCTTGTCCATCAAAGAATGCATAAACTTGAGAAAATGGCCTAAACTTTTTACCAGTAAATTCAACGTTTCTGGATCTCATAAAATGACTCAATTCCGAAGAAACCAGATAATCACCAAAAGAGGATACATCAACTTGTTCTTCAAGTTTTTTACGGACACCAGTTCTTTGCTGCCCGAGTTTTGTGGTTACAGTTGCAGTGGTTGTGGTAGTTTGTCCCCAACCACCCCAACCATACCAACCCCAACCATAATAACCGTTCCAAGAAGTTGACTGGGATAAAGATACATTTGTTCCAACCCAATTTGTTTCCCAAGCGCCCCAGGAAATGGGACTATAACCAGTTTGAGGATCCCAACCTTCAGCAACTAATTGTGCTTTAGTTTGTGTAAATGTATCAATAACAACACGTCTTGGTTCAAGTCTAACTTGATCTACCCAAGTGTCAGAGTCGGGAGACAAATCTACAGTACCAATATATTTTGCAACCAAATAAGGAGTTACACTAATAGATCTTGTAGCATATGGATTAGAAACTTTTACAACATCATCATAATCTAAAGTAACAGTTTGTCCAGTTCTCCTGATATTATTGCCAACTAAATCAGTTACATATCTAATGTCCGCATTTGGATCTACAGATTGTCCAATTCCAATTAAAGATTTGGATCCGATTAAAAGATCTAAAGCGGTTGTATAAGGAGATGGCCTTAATTCTGCATTTTTGACATCAATGCTATTTTTAATTCTGTTAGATTTATTTTGATAGTCGGTATTTGTAAAATTATCGACAAAGAAACCTGATTTAAATCGATCTAATCCAGCACTATCTTTTACTCTAATACTTTCAGTTTGAATTTCAAGTAAATTTAAGGTAGTAAAAGATTCTAAATTTTTAATCCTATCTTCAAGTCTTGAGATATCTTTCATTTGATATCTCTTATGTTGAAGATAATTTACTGAAATTGCAGATACATCACAAACATAAGGTGGAAGAGTAATTGTTGCAACTTCAATTGCATCACTTACCTCAGTTGGCATTTGTGGATTTTCGCTAGGCTCTCCAGCGTTTAATTGGAAAACTCCATCTTTAGTCAGGAATAATCTATCAATTCTTGGAAGATAATGTGAATAACTTAAAACGATAGATTCATCTGATGCAAGAATATTTTTTCCACTATTTCCAGTTGTACTAAAACTTCTAGATAAAAATTCAAATGGAGATCTAGATCCAGAGGTTGTTGTGTAATTAGAAACTCTTGGACGAATATCTAATACATCAGAACTACTGGTAATATTATTAATTAGTGGAACATCACAATAATTAAATAAATCATACGAATTTACAGTTGTAATATCTCCTTGATCCGAAGATAAGAAAGATGCCGATTCAAAAATAAATTTTAATTTTCTTGTTGGTTCTTTTGCTGATCTATTTCTAATAACCTTAGAATAATTAAGAATCGTGTCATTTTGTCCATACTCTAAAGTATAATTTCTAATGATATTTGGAGATCCTAAAGATATAGTTTGAATTGTAGCAGTAATGCCAGAATCTTTAAATGTTACAATTTCACCTTCTTGGAACAATCTTTCATTCAAATAGATAAAATCAATTTTTAAATCGTTATTTTTTCCAACGTAAATACCGACAGCTTGACTCGTTTTTCCTATAAATTGTTCACCAACCAATAAATCGTTGGTTTTTGCTGTTGGACCATTCAATTGTGCAAATGTAATTGCAGGAGCGATAGGATCACTTGTATCACTCGATTCTAAAATTGCATATAATTTAGTAACTTCTGGAACATTTAATGAAATCTCTTCATCCTGTACTCTAGTTCCATATGGATATGATCCATACGTCAATCCATCATTTAATGTAGTGGTTCCGATGCCTGATGAACTTAATTTAGAATTATTGACAATTAATGTACTAATTCTATTCTTATTTTTAGATTTTGCTGTTACATTAATTTTTTTCAGAGTGGCAATCAATCTACAATTTGCATCATTTGTTCCTAAACCGTAAATTGTTAATTGTCTTGACTCACTATCAAAAACTAATTTATCCGATGTCAATACTTCAAACGCACCATCGGATCGAGTCAATACATATCTTTCCTCATCAAAAGGTAAGAAGAATTCATTAGTATCTGCAGTAACCGTATTTGTTTGATTACTGGTAATTGAAACCGAAAATTCTTTTCTGATTGTTAAATTAGACTCTGTGAGATCAACAGATTTGATATGTGATTTTGGAAGTCTAGTATATAAAGTATTATCTGGAGACGCTTGGAAGTTTGAAGTTAAAATTGCCAGATCGGTTACATTTGATGCTGAAGCTGGAGGTGATCCTTCACAAATTCCAGTTACTGTTGTAACTCCAGTGACAGTAATTACCTTATCTGAAATAGTAACAACTCTAGAAAATGTTGGAACAGTTGATCCACCAATAGTATATCCAACTAAGGTATTTTCTTTAACGTTATTTGTAAATACAAAATCTACTGAAGTTGGAATAGTAATACTGCTGATTCCAGTTGCACTTCTAGCAGTAATTGATGCAATTCCAATTGGATATGCGATAGAAGGAATAATATCTGCACTAAAAACAGTAGTAATACCACTAATCTGAGATAGTGATTTAACATCACTTGGAGTATATTCGGTAACGGCTGTTGATACTCTGCTTGATGTTTCTACACCATTAAAAATAAATTTTTCCCCAGAAGCAAATGAACCTTTGACACCATATGCTGTCATAATGCCAGCATTATTAACATCAAATCTTAAGTAACCAGTAGCACCACTTGCCTTTCCTTTAATGTGAACTGGAGTTGATAACGTAATTGGTTGATTTAAAGAAATTTCGGTATAAGTATCAAGATCAAATAATGCTAGATCCCACTCATTCAAATTTTTATTGCTTGTATTATATGATCCAGACTCTAAAGCAAAGTCATATACTCTAGCAAGTCCAATTTCTTTTCCAGATCCTGTTGCTGAGGTAACTCCAACTCTTTCATCTCTTAAACTGACAATAAAAGGACTTGCTAAATTTAAATTTGGAGCTCCATAAACACGATTTACTGTATATGTTGATCCTGTCAAATATTGAATATTTGCGTTTGATGCAGTTTTTGTTGTTCTTGGTTTTTTAAAATCTAAAAAACTAGTTGAAATAATATTAACTTCATATCCATTAACATATGCTTTTCCTGGAGAAATTTTATATGTTGCAAGATCATCTGATGGAACGTTATTGTTGTAGGTTACTTGATTGGAATCATAAATTCCATTGTTGCCCAAATAATCATTTAAACTTTCTCGTGGAGTAATTGTAAACGGAGTAACGTAATAACTACCAGATTCATCTGCAGTTCTTCTTGCTAGTTCTGTTCTTAAAACCTCATATTGTGGGTTAGGTGAAACATTCTTAATTAAAGCACCTTGATTAACTTCCAAAAGGCCAACAAAATTGTCGGTGTTTGTATCAGTTAATTCTTTTTTACTTAAAAATGCTGAAATTTTAAATCTATCTGCTCCAGGAGCTGCATAATTTGAAAATCCTTGTGCATTGTCATTTAAACTTTCATCCTCATAAGAAGTAATGACTTCTTCAATAATATCTAAACCAACTTTATACGAAGGTTGGTTTGAATATGGATCAAGAATTAAAGTTTGATCCGAGACTTGAACAAAATTTCCTCTTAGAAAATAAACTCCTTCAGATAAAACAACTGAAGAACCAATAGCAGAACAATCGGCTGACGTAGTAGCAAATCCTTCTCCCTGTTGAATCAGGATTGCGTCTTTAGAAAATGTTTGCTGTAAAATAAGTTTTTCTTTATCTGAAAAAACTTTTTGCTCCTGCAATCCAGAAGCCAAATAATTTACATATAAAGTAATATATTCATTTCCTTCTTCGTTTTGTGGCAATACATAAACAATTTTTGCCTCAACCTTTGTCGTGTCTCCAATAATTGTATAATTAACTAAATTTGAAACATACTGATTTACATCTATTCCGAGATATGAACTTTCAATTTTTACTGCAAAAAATGAATTATTGTAACTAATTTGTCCTGGAATTACTACAGATCCTTCTTTAAAAATATGATTGCCAAATTCTTCAATTTGATTCTGTAGAATTGACTGTAGTGTTGTTAATTCTCTTGCTTGAACAGGATACCCCGGTTTAAATAAAACCTTGTGATAATTTTTTGTTGCATCAAAATCGTCAAAATATGGTGAAACGTTGAGATTTGTTTGCTGGGGCATGATCCTTTAGAATTGCAAAATAACTTTGATATCTTCTTTTTGATTGGACGATCTAGTGATCGATGGACGATTATCTACATATAGAGTAGTTCCAGAATATTTTTTAACTTCTGGATTAGATACACCTGATGTAAACGTCTGTCCAAGATAATATGTCCTACTATTTATTGATGTTTGGAAACCAGTAAATCCAGTATCAATAGACAAACTTACGCTTCCGCCTTGAATAGTTAATGATCCACCAGTTACGGGATTTGCGGTAAATCTATTTAAATTAAATCCATAGGTTGGATTTGAATTTTGAGTTTCATTTGTATTAAATCCAACAAGGTTTCTGTCTTGCCAATATTTCAGAACACCTGTTGTTTGATCATAAGAAACAACTCTACCAACTGCTGTAGATCCAACACCGATTGTTTGGGTGATTGTGCTATCAGCAGTAAATGTTGCAGAACTATAACCAATTCCTGTCAACTTTAATGCATAAAGGGCACTTGCCTTTTCTTCACTCAATAATGAAGTTGAACCATAAGCCTGTGGATTTTGAACAATTCCAACTCTAGCAATTTGATTTCCTGTGATAAAATCTGGATTTTGAGTGTCGTTTTCGATTCTCGAGTAAATTAATACATTAAATGCGCCCAACTCACGATAAATGTCTGCACCATGTCCTCCTTTTGGGGGAATGATGACATCGAAGGTTGGACGTGTTGTTCCTGTTGGAACATTGCCCCTTACCAGATCTACAGATCCATAAGTATACCCAGATCCTCCATTTGAAACTGTAATTGATTCTACTTGAGAGTCATTATTAATAACAATTGTTGCTTCTGCACCAGTTCCATCACCACGAATAGGAACTCTGGTGTAAGTTCTATTTGCAGTACCTAATCCAACTCCACGATTCGTAATTGTAATAATTTTTAATTGTCCACTTGTTGCAGCATTATTTCTAACTGCAGAATCTATAGAATTACTTTCCCAATCCCTGGGAACTGGCATAAAATTAATAGAGTCAAACTTTACAATATCACTTGGTTTAATTGTATAAAGATATTTCCAAATATATCCATCTCCACTATTACCCGCAGCTCTTGGTTCCAAATCGGTAAAGGTTGGTTCATCTAAAGATGGTTTACCTTCTGGATTTTCTGGATCAGTTCCGTTCTGAAGACAGATATAAACTTTATAATCACTATTGACGACATAATAATTTGCAGAATATAAACTTGTTACATTAGAAGGTTTTGAAAGTTTAGTGCGACTAATATCATGACGATACATGTCATAAGTCACACCAGAAGTCCAAGTAACTTTCCTAACTACTTGCTTTACATCTTCAGATTTGATCTTTTTTAAAGCAATTGCAGTATCCCAATAATCATTTTCTTGATCAAAATTATCCTTAGGAGATGGTGGGTTGAGATCCCAATTTACATTATAATTAGTCGCGTTTGGTAATCCTACAAAAGCATAAAAAGCATTACTTGAAGAAGTTGCTGCAGAGACAAAACTCTTAGCATTCAAAATTCGTAACTGATCAGTTATAATTGCAGACATTTTGCCGTTTTTTATCTATTTATGTGTTATAATTTCGATATTTTAATGGATTTATTCTTTGTACAATAGGAGAAGTATTGATTCCTAATAATCCATTGTTGTATGCTGAAAAATCTTGTGGATCACTTCTAGTAAATGCACTTAATCTTCCCCAACTATATTCTCCATAAAAACTACTAAATCCAAATCCACTAAGTCCATTATAATCTTGAACACTAACAGTTACTCTTGCAACATATGTAAGTCCAACTCCAGTTACTCCTGTTTGTGCGATTGAAACAGCAGCAACCTCGTAGACATTATCAATAAATGTACTGCCAACACCAACAATAGATCCATTTTGATCAATTGAAACAAGTCCATTTCCAACATTTGAATTGTGAACTACAAAATAGTATCCAGTTTGAATTCCACTAACACCCGTAGTAGCAATACCAACAGAATTAATGGATAAATCTCTTAAGAAAGAATTTTGTGGGATGAATAAATCAAAGATAATACCTGTAGATGCTACTCCAACGGTTGTTGTTTGAATTGCAGTAATAAAGCCAAAATCTCCCTCATAAGTCGCATTATTAATAATTTCTGTGGTTATTTCTGGACTTTCAATCAATACGGAAGGTGGATTTGATGATGTATAACCATATCCAGCATATGCAACATTAATCGTTGATACTTGTCCAGAACTAATAGTTGCTATTGCCGTAGCGCCTGTTGTACCGATTCCAATTGGATTTGAAATAGTTACTGTTGGTGTTGTTGTATATCCAACACCTCCATCAGAAATTACAACAGAACTAATTGTTCCTGCAGCAGATACAACTGCAGTTGCAATACCTGCTGTTTTTGTATCTTGAGAAACGATAACTAATTTTCTTGGAAGTTTTGAACTCAAATCATATTCGTTGGCAGGATCAAAAAATGTTTTTACACTTTCAACAAAAATAACTGTAGAAGTAACACCAACGCTTTGGATAATATTGGTTGTAGGTTGAATCAGAGGTTCATACCAAATCCTATCCTTACCTACACCAACACCATTAATGATTTTATCTTCTGTTTGACGGCACCAGATCACAGGCCTAAGTAAAGTTTCATCTTGAGTTAGTCCTGGTTTAAAATAAAGATTTGTTTCAACAATGTCAGTGGAATTAATTTGAGTCACCAACCTTTCATTTTCAGTCAATGCGAGAGAATCGTCATACAATTGAACCATGTCTCCTTCTTTAATTGTCTCAAGCACATCTACAGTTACGACATCAATATCTCCATTTCCTTTATAGAAAATAATTTTTGATGTATCTCCTGGTTTTGGTGGTTCTGGGAAAGTAACCGTGCTTCCTCCATTGAAAGTATAACCTTGCTCTGGAACTTGTAAAATATCATTAATAAAAACAAGTAGTGTTGCTTGAATATCAATATTTGATCCTTTTTTAGCTCTAATAGTTGTCTGTAAACCATCAATTTTTAATGGGAATGATTTTGTTTCTCCGTCAAATAAGTTATCGATAGGATCGATAACTTGTAAATCTCCAATTGTAATTCCGGAGAAACGATCAGTTTGAGTTTTATCGATAGTCAGTTGAAATTCTTTAAATGTTGCTGAAGTATTTGTAGGAATTCCTGATAATCCTCCAACTGGAACAGTTAAAATTTCTCCCTCACCATATGCATATCCAGAATTCCTAATCTCAAATGCAATAACACTAGATCCTTGTCCAACAATAACATCAATAACAGCACCAGTTCCCACTCCTGTTGTGGATGAAGCACTGTAAATGAGCGGTAGATTGGAATAAGATAATGGACTATCAAAAACAACAACTGGCGGATTTGTTGTTGTATAACCAACACCGGGATTTGTAATTGCAATGCTTACAATTCTTCCTCCACTGATAGCCGCAGTTCCAATGAATTCAATTTGAGGAACTCCTGTTGTTCCAGTATATACTCCAACATTAACTGTTTGAATTCCTGCTCTGTATCCAGATCCACTATTTCCAATACTAATAGATTGAATTGTACCTGCAGCAGAGACAACTGCCGTTCCACCAGCAGCAACAAGGGGTTGATAAGCAAATCCTTCTGTTGATGCTACTGAGACAATAATACCACCTCTAGGAATACTTGCAGTGTTGACATCATAAGAAGTAGAAGTTCCA
>Ga0129336_10002242_pt1 | contig 11944 bp, 8 predicted proteins | sample CPB6_02_DNA_FD_96878 | JGI IMG/M metagenome (GOLD analysis project Ga0129336, IMG submission 96878) | Freshwater to marine salinity gradient microbial communities from Chesapeake Bay, USA - CPBay_Sum_0.6_0.2_DNA | ecosystem: Environmental > Aquatic > Marine > Coastal | place: USA: Chesapeake Bay...
AAGTCTCCTCTAAATCCTAAATATAGCTGTGCTTTTTGTTTGTCTTTTACATAGGTAACAACCTCTTTAGTCTTTAGGTATGCCTCATAGGTTCTACCAGCAATCTTATTCTTCTGGATAGTATCCTTAACCACAATTGGTCCTAAGTCTGTTTTGAATGTATCTATGTACGCATTCTTTGCGTAGAAGTCTCTGAGGATAGCTTGAGTATCAATCACTACATCTTTGGGTACTTCAACATAGATTGTTGTATCGTGAAATATGTCTTCTCCTTGCTTATACTTAATAGTCGTATGTTCTTTTACAATAGTATCTGACTTTACGATTTCGTACTTTTTCCCGTCAATTTTAATCTCCTTTCCGGGTTCTTTTGGTTTACCACATTCAGACTTTAATATGAATAGTCCGAGAAAGGCAATGATTACTATATAGATAATGTTCTTCATGCAGCAAATTTACATGAAAAAAGGCTGCCATTTCTGACAGCCCAACACCTAAATCATGAAACAAATATGTGTTATACAGATTCTACTTCGAGGATATCGTCATCTTCTGATTTGTTAAGCTCTGGGAACTCAAGTCCTTCTACCCATCCTTCTAGGAATGCGTAGTTCTCAATCCCATCCTTAGAGAATGTAAATTGATAGAACTCAAATTCCTCATCAAGAAGTTCTTTAATTTTTTTATTCATGTTCTTTAAACCTTCTTTAGAGAACTTATATCCGCCTTTCTCATCAAGAAGCAATGAACCATCTTTATCGGTATTTGCGTTGTCTAATCTGATTTCTTCAAGCTTCTCATTGTATTTTTCTAAATGAGATTTAACTTTTTCACCAATCTTTTGAAGTTTCTTAACTCCCTTTGTTTCAGCTTTTACGAAATTTTCGTTTCCGAGAAGTACATTTAAGGTCTGTACCAAGGCGAGTAGTTCGCTGTTCTTTTTGTTTACTTTAGCCATTTCTATTTGTTTTATGGTTTGCGTTAATGCAAATATAAGTTAACTGATATTTTTTATCAAAATAAATATTAACAAATATTATGCCAGATTACCACTTACCAGCTGGGCATCCATCTTCTTTAGGAGTAAATATCTTTTTTCTCAAAGGACAACCACACAGTCCACAATAGTCAAAACTTTCAATAACGGTCTCTTTTCTATGTTCACATTCAGTACACTTACTGAGTCTATCCATAGCCTTAAGATATTGTTCGTCTGTAGGGTTGATAGATGTAAACCAAGCCCTTAGTATTTCTTCTGCTTTTGTCATAATTAGTCTACAGAATATGGGTCACCTCCACATGGGCTTCCGCAATCAGGACATCCAGCACAATCATTTTCTGTATTGCATCTTTGGGCTGTTCCGCCTGAGCCACATATATCCATTGTTACAAAAAATGAATCTGCTGTTGGGATAGCGTTAGCACAAACCCTAATAAAATCACCATTACCCAAAACAGCAACAGTTACAGTGGAGCTTGTATTACATGGATAGAATGTTACGTTTCTAGTTACGGTATCATTATTTGTGCAAATCCAACACCAGCAACCTTTTTGCAAGTTCCCCTTGGTTACAAGCTGATTATTTGACTTGCTCGAAAATGCAGGGTATAATGTATTTACCCACACATAAGTATCTACGTCAGACTTTGTAACTTGTTCATTACTGTTTGTTATAGTTGATTTACCAACAAATACGCCAGTATCCACAGCATTCTTTAAGTCTGTAAACGATACCGTTTGATTACTTGCTCTATCTGCGTATGCCATCTATATCAGCTTTAATTGTTTTCGGTTGGTTCTTCAGTAGTAGATTCGGTTGTCTCAGTACTAGGCTCAGAAACAGGTTCTTCAGTTGTTGACTCAGGAGCTGGCTCTGGAGTAGGTTCCGGAGTCGGCTCTGGTGTTGCTGTCGGCATAGGAGTCGGTTGAGGAATCCATGGCAAAGGAAGCTGAACGATTGGAGGATTTTTTAGTGTTTCAATTTGTACTGATATTCGATTATCAATTTCCTCAACATTTAGTTTTGACTCAAGCCATCCGCATATTTGTTCAAATGTAAGTTGCTCATACGGAGTAAAATGCATAGGGTCTGGTGTTTCCACTAAAAGTGAATTAAAAGTTTCGTAATAATATTCCTTTCCCTCATAAATCTCCATACCACCTCTCCTCCAGTTTATATTCTTCACCACGTCTTTTAAACCATCTTCTGATACAGCCGTATCCATTGAGGATATAATCCAATTGTAAGTTTTCATTTTATTTTTGTTTTAACTGTTCTTCTAATTCTCTTACTTTCGCTTCAAGAGAAGCAATTTTAGCTGTGTGTACCTGTGTGTAAGATAGGTTTAAAAATCCATCATCTCTTTTAATAACTGCACTGTCCAACACTCCAATAAAATCCTGAGCATAATAACCTAATTCTTCAATACCATTTTTTAAATAGTAAACAGGTTTTATCTTTTGAATAGCATCATAGTTTATTTGATAATCTAATTCTGTTTTTAGTCTTTTATCCGAGCCTTCAAAGAAACCTCCTGTTACAGTTAAGTTTCCAGCAGGAGTTAATCTAGCTCTTTCACCCCATGCACTACCATTCCAACTGCTAAATACCATATCAGTTGATTCATTCGTATTTGTCATCAATGCTTTGATTTGTGCATTCCCACTATCACCATTATATGTAGAACCACCAAATCCAAAGTTTAATGCTGCTTCACTATTTGCTGCTGTGCCGGGATTTACTATTGAAATTTCTCCACCTCTGCCTCCGCTGTTTGTAGCACTTACAACCAATGTAGACTGGGGTGCTGTAGTGTTAATTCCAACACGTCTATCCTTAGTTAACCTCATTACAGAATCAACGGCAGCAGTACCTGCTGCTTCACTTCCATTATTACCAAGCGATACTGCAAAATCCAAATATCCGTTATAGTTTCCTGCATCTGCTGCTGTTATTCTTGCACTTGTCCAGTCTAAGTTTGTGGTAGGATGGTTGCTGTTAAAGTTTATCGTTTGAGCACCGGTACTATATCTTCTTGTTATCGTTAAAGTACCGCCATCTGTTGCATCACCCTTTATTAATGCAAATCCCCTAACATCAACATTTGTCGTTGGACTTGATGTTCCAAAACCTACGAACTTATTACACTGTGCATAAATTACCGGAACACTACCTTGACCACCATTACTGCCAGTACCCGCCATTGCTTTGAAGATATATGTACCGTCATTTTCGGTTGAGTCTATTGCAATACCTTGACCTTGTCCATATGAAATATAAACATCTACCGTCTCTGTTCCATTAGTATTTCTAAATCTACCTGCCCACACATTTGCACCTTCAACTACGGTTAATTTGTGACCTGGGCTGTTTGTGTTTACCCCCAAGTTTCCGCCAGAGGTTATGCGTATTCTTTCACCACTTGCACTACCATTAAAAGTACCAAATAATAAATCTGATGCACCATTACTATTATTGGTAACTATATTTGAAATTTCTCCTGTATATACACTTGCAAAACTTGCTCCACTTGAAGTTCCAAATCTTATTCCTACGCTATTACCTATTGTTGAAGCAGCAGGATTATCAACATATATATATCCACCTTCTCCACCTGCGGTACTTTTATTTACATGAAGCAATGCTTCAGGGGATGCAGTATTAATCCCCACATTGCCACCATTCAATATTGTTAATGCAGTATTTGAACCTCTTGTACCTAAATATAATCTACCTTCTGGAGATGCAGCTGATGCGTTTGATAAATCCCAACTAATTAATGCAGCTTCTCTTTGTGAGCCAGCATTATCTTCTGTTAAAAATTGTAAATATCCTCCTATACCATTAGCGGCAGTACCAGATGTTGCTCTTTGTAATTGTGCTACTAAAGTTCTTGTATTTGTTGTTGCATCAGATGCAGTAAAAGTAGCGGCTCCAGTTGAGGCGATTGATAAAGCTACTGCATTATTTGCCCATAATTGTACACCTACCCCTGCTGCTGCTTGTACCATTGCAGCATTAGCAGAATTATCATAATAATAATATGCTTTTATAACTCCACTTACTGAAGATATAAGACCGCCTCCATAAGCAGTTCCATTAGCAGTAAGCCATTGTGCCGCACCGCCTCCAGATAAAGCAGTTGTACCTAAAACAACATTCCCACTAAACGTAGCACTTGTACCAGATATAGGAGTAGTGATAACAAGTGTTCCTGTGTCGTTATATAAAGTTGTATTTGAACCACTTACTGCTGCTGTTATAATTAAATCAGAACCGCCAGCAAGTGTCACATCTTTTTGGAATGTTGCTGCACCACTAGATGCAATTCTAAATCTCTCACCAAATGCACTTCCATTCCATGTGTTAAATATCATGTCAGACCTATAGTCTGTTCCATTCATGTTTTGTACTACAATTTGACCATCCCCTGATGTATTATATGAAGTACTGGCGTTTGTACCAAATGATATACCAGATTGAGTATTAATTGCGTTATTATAATTTGTTACAACAATACCAACATAACCACCTGCACTATTTCCAAAAACGTGTAATGGACCCTCTGGGGAATTGGTTCCAATACCAAGCCTACTATTTGTAGTATCCCAAAATAAACTATTACTACCTGTTTGAGATGTCGAACCAGACCAATAAGCAACTTGACCAGATGTACCTGTTCCTGTAACAGGATTAGTCAGTGTAGCCTGTGCTCCAATTTCAGCTAAACTCCACGAAACATTTCCGCTTCCATCAACACTTTTACCTGTTGCTCCAATTGTAATTGTCCTTGCAGTTACCCATTTGTCTGTACTTACAGTATTACCCAAATATTTACCAGATGCATTAATTAATATTCCACCAAAACCAGTATGAGTAAGCGTATCCACATCTGTTCCGTTTACACCAAATCTCCACCGCCAACCTCCTACACCTACATCATAAAAACCAATCTTTCCATCACTTGCAGAAAAATCTATGTCTTTATAGGTAGTACCATCTTGTTTGAATATTATATTGCCGGTATTATTACCGCTATGTGGGATTATAATTACATTAGTATTAAAATTAAATTCCAACGGACCTGTCATTGTTCCACCTGCCAAAGGAACATAACTTGTAAGTCCAATTTCAGAAGCACTCCATGATACGTTAGCAGAACCGTCAACTGATTTACCTGTTGCACCTATTGTTATTGTTCTTGCAGTACCCCAGTTTGCTGTGGTTATATTACCTGAACCATCAAATGTAGTTCCATTAATTGTTCTTGCAGCAGAACTTATTGTTCCTGTGCCACCTGAAACATAAAGAAGCCCATTAGTTGTATAAGCATTGAATCTTACAGTTCCTGTTGCATTAATACTCATTCTATCAGCAGCAACAGCATTAGAAGATGTTCTAAATAATAAAACTCCATCATCTGTTCCTGCCCCTGTACTTGCAACACCTGCTGTAATTGATACTAACTCTCCTGCAACTGAATTTGAAAATAATATCCTACCACCACCATCTGAACCATTAACAATTCGTATTGCATCTAAATTTGATGCAGAAGCTACACTTCCATAAACTCTTAACCCAATATTTGAAACTCCTGTAAATACACCATTTGTATAAGAAGGTGCAATATCTAATCCTATAAGTACATCATTGTTTGCAGCAGCAACAAGTGTTGGAGTAAAGTTTATACCTCTTGCAATTGCTGATGCAGCAGTTACAGAGTTATTAACAAGCAATGCTGATGTTGGAGTATATGTAAAAGTTGCACTACCGGCAATTGAAGTGTTTCCTGTAAAATATGCAATGTTTCCAGATGCTTCTGTTCCATCTCCAGTTATAGGATTTGTTAATGCAGCCTGTGCTCCTATTTCAGCTAAAGACCACGAAACGTTTGCGCTTCCATTAAATGTTTTTCCAGTAGCACCAATTGTTAAAGTCCTTGCCGTTGTAAGTGTTGCTGCACTACCGGTTGTGTTTGCAGCATTGTTTGGTATATCGCCACTTACTAATGTATCCCATGCAGGGGCAGCACTAACTGTGCCTGTTCCTGTTTGCCTTAAAAATTTACGAGTTGTTGTTGTATTACCTGCAAGTCTTACGTTATCTGTGCCATCATGATAAATAGTATCACCAAGAGTTGTTAAAGGTGAAAGTGCATCAAAGGCTGCTACAGCTGTAGTTGCTCCAGTACCACCTCTTGCTATAGACAATTGACCTGTCCAACCTAATGTAAGTGATGCTGCTCTCAACAAAGCAGTTGCAGGTGTTCCTCCTAAAGTAAGAGTGACATTTGTATCATCTGTTTTAGTAAGGGCTGCACCTGTGATGTCTGAACCTGCGATAGTTGCCCATGCAGGAGCTGCAGAAACAGTACCTGTACCTGTCTGTGAAAGATATTGTTTAGTTGTAGTTGTGTTACCTGCTAATCTTGTAGCAGTTCCACTTGCTGCTCCATAAATAATATCGCCCAATGTTGTCATTGGATTAGCAAATCCAACATCAGCAGAACTTATAGTACCTCCACTAATTGTAATATTTGTTCCTGCTGTAATTACTGAACCATCAGCAGCAAGTATTTGAGCAGCAGTACCACCTGATTTTATTAAAGAAGATGCCGTAACTGATGAAGTAAATGTGGCATCTCCAGTTGAAGATATTGTTAATCTTGTTGCTGATGCCGTTATATCCTCAATTGCAAAACCACCTGCATTAAGAGAAACCCATCTAAATGTTTTACCAGTGGTAGCAGTTGTATTAATCCAATCAATAGCTGAATTTACACCAGTTCCATTAACTGTTAATCTTGCGCTTGGAGTACTTGTTCCTAAGCCAACTCTATTATTTGTAGAATCTACATATAATATATTAGTATCAACCGCTAAATCACCACTAAACGTAGCACTTGTACCAGATAATGCGCCACTAAATCTACCAGTACCATTTACATCAAGTTTGTACCCTGCATCTGTGGTTGTGCCTATTAATAAATTACCACTAGAAGCAAGTGTCATTGCTTGTGTAAATGTTATAGCAGTTCCTGCCGTACCTGATGGGGCGGTTAACCATCTGTGTTCTGAATTAACTTGTTGATAACCTGATGCAAAAGAACCGCCTTTATATATCCAACTTGTTCCATTATAATAAGCATTTGCATACATTCGAGCATCTGCCGTTCCTGCGGAAGCAAACGATGCACCATTAGTATTTACATCAATTGACTTAAAGACACTCCCCCACGCACTCGGTGTAACTCCTAAGCCTAAGTTGCCTGAGGAAGCAATATACATTGCTTCTGTCAATACACCAGAACTTCCAGTAGCCGAAGGTTGAACATAAAATTTTAATCCTACTTGGTCAGCATCGGCTTCGTGGTATGCTCCTATTGCAGCTAACTTTCTACCACCTGAAGCACCAAATCCAATAGCTCCACCTATTGCATTTGTAGGATTTTGGTCTGCAATCCATAAGCCATAAGTAGAATAATCTGAATCATTACTATTTGTTGTAAAAGTACCACTAACTGCGGATGTTAATTTAGCATAAAGATTTGTAGTACCTATTCCAACTCTATTATTCGTACTATCTACATATAATGTATTTGTATCAACAGTTAAATCTCCAGTAAACGTAGCACTCGTACCAGATAATGCTCCTGTTAAAGTTCCTCCTATTAATGGTAAATATGTTCCTGATAAATCTGGAATATCACCAGATACAAGTGTATCCCATGCAGGAGCAGCACTATTAGTAGCATCACCTACTTGTCTTAAAAATTTTCTTGTAGTTGTTGTGTTGCCTGCAAGTCTTGTTGCTGTTCCTGATGCTGCACCATAGATAACATCACCTAATGTTGTCATTGGATTAGCAAATGGAGTAAACCCTAAAAGTGTAGGGATAGACTTCATCTTATATAAAGAAGAAGAAGTTTCATACGATAAAACAGTATTATCATCTGGAGTTGTAGTTATCTGGACATTATGTAATTCCTGTAATTCAAAACCGTTTTGAACCTTGACAAAAATTTCACCATTATTTTGTTGCACTCTTGTAACAACTCCCAAAAACACCATATGAGCTGGAGCATACGGCTTATTAGCAAGCCCAAATATTAAATTACCTCCAGTTCCAAGCCATACTGAATCACCTGCTGATGCGGTAGAAGTATCTAACCCAGCAAGCAACCCCTCTGTTACAACATATACTTGGTCGTTTGTTACACCACCAGTTTCAAGTAAACCTAAAGTTTTTGATGAAGTACCTTCTGAGGCATTTGAAGCCTTCATCACAATCATATTAGTACCATCAGCACTTGTCACATAAACAGCCTGACCTTTGCTTATATTTTCACCAAGCTTTACAAGATGTTTTACGGTTGAAACAAATCCTACAGCAGCACCAATATCAGAAGCAACCTCTGCACCCGTTCTATATCTCACAACTCCGTTTGCGTCCTGAACCAGAAATCTATCTGTATCAGCTCCAGCATTTGTAACTGTATCTATGTCAAGTGTACCTGAAACTATTAGGTTTGATAAAATCCTCATTTAGAGAAGTGTTTTATTTCTTTATGATAACTCTATAAGCGTTACTTGCTGGTGCTGTAGCAAATGTTACGGTAACCGTATTAGTATTCGTTATTACTACATCAGCAAGAACTTCCTCAAGAGTTGTATTATCTTTTATCATTACAATCACATCAACAGTACCTAAGTTGTGGGTAACGGTATAAGCTGTAGCAGTTCCATCACCAACATTTGCAGCATATCCACCTACACGGCTATCTAGTAATGTCTTTAATTTTAAAGGAGTAACTATTCTTAAATCGTCTGTTCCCGTATTTGTTTCTGTTTGAGTAGCAATTTCAGCAACACCAAGAGTTGTTTCAGTCGCTTGGTCTCTGTTTACCTCTAATTGAATCCAGTCAGCAGCAGATGTTGTAGAAGCGTTATCAACTTTTGCAATGATTACATCACCAATATTGAATGATACGCTATCAACCGTACCAGCTGCTGTAACATACCAGTAATCACCTTTTTTAGTTCCAGCTTCAGGAGTTGTACCAGTTGGGAATACTGGAGTTCCACCCGGTCCATCTGTATTGTTTGCAGCCCATCCACCCTCAAGGTTTCCTAGTCCTGCAACATTAGAATCTATGTATGTTTTTATAGCAAGTGCAGTAGCAAGATTTGTGTTACTAGCACCACTAAGTGTTGCGCTTGTAATTACAGAAACTTCAGCAGGATTTGCAACACCACCAGATACGTTACCAATTAACTTTAAGTCTGCAATTTGCTGCATCTTGGCAAACGTAACTTGGTTAGCACCAATCTTAATTGTTGTAACCGCCCCATCCGCTAACTTACCAGTAGATACACCTAAGTCTTTTATTCTTACTGTATCCGTATTTACTTCTATTGTTACATCATCTGGATTAAGGTCTAGTGTTACAGAGCCAGAAGCTCCTCCACCAATAAGACCAGCTCCAGCTATAACTTCTGTAATATCTCCAGATACGTTAATCCATCCTGCTGCACTATATGGAGTTGTGCCATCATAGAAATATACAGACTTGTCTGTGGTATTATAATAAATTTGACCAGCAGTAGTTGTACTGAAGTGAGAAGGTAGGTTTTGTAACGCTACGTTAAGTATCTGGTTTTTTGTTAAGTCTAAGTTTACAAGTACTTTTTTTGCCATTTTTCTTTAGTTTATATAAGCCTTTCCGCTTATTGGTGCTGAAAAGTTTATTGTCAGTTGATTTATACTATTGTAGGTCACATCTGCCAGCACCTCATCACCAACCGTATCAACAATATTCACTGAAGCAAATTTACCTAAATTATGGTTAACTGTCCAAGTTGCAGCAGCTACTTGTTGGTCGTGAACGTAGTAATCTCTAGTCTGCTGTTTTATGTACGCATAATTGAGAGATAGAGATATTGAATTTCCACTAAAATCTGACGGACCGATAATCCCATTATCAAGAATTAGTGGAGTTGTTTTAAGTACGTATATGTCTACAGTTACCACACTGGTATCTACATAGCTGGTACTATAAATAGGTGTAAGTTGACCATACCCATAGATATTAACCATTGTAGATAGTCTTTCTACGATTTGGTCTAACTTTTCCTCTCCTACATAAAAGTCGTCTGCATATTCTACAGCTCTTTTGTATATGTAGATTATATCCCTATTGTAGTCATTCGCCTCAGAGTTCTCTGCAAACATATCCTCATAGGCTACGCTACCAAGCTTATACATGGTTTTGTCAGCCTTACTGAGAACTACGTTTATTTGACCTTGGTTATAACTCATTTTAGTATCCTATAGTAAGGTTATCTATAATATTCTTAGCTCTGTCTAAGCAAGCCTGAGATGCTGCAAAATCACCATCTGTACCAGCTTTTGTAGCTGACTCTTGCTCTATGAACAACCTCATCACATCTTTAACATATTTGTAATCTTTTTCAAGAGATTGGTTTACAGCCATCTTATTTGAAAAGGTATAGAATCCACTTAATGTAAAGCACTTAAGAACAGCACTAGCTTCTTTTGTGTAAATACTGCCCGGCTGTGGTGCATTTGAAGTATGTGTAAATGTAACCTTGTAGGCATAGTCTTGGTCAAGACCAGTAATCGTAATTGTGTTTGTACCAAACGGCCATACATACTGATTGTATGTTATACTGTTGTGAACCAAGTAGCTTCCATCAGATTTTTGAATGGTAAGTTTTCTATTTGCAAAAGTGCCAGTTCCCTCTGTAGAATAGTCAGAAGTATCATTTACTTGAAACTGAGAGCAAGTAGCACCTTGAGTTACCGTGAATGAGGTAGTAAAAGGCATATTAAACTATTTATGCAAATATACCAAAAACCCCTATCTGTTTATATCTTCAAATAAAGCTTGTTGATTAGCATATTTAGCATACAACTCTACCAGTTCGTTTACTGTTCCAACCTCTCCTGGCTGCATAGATATTCTTCTGTTTCTAACAATCCTATCAGCCTCAATGTATCTATTCTTTATTGTTTCCCAGTTAGCCTCAAGATCAAATCCTATGATTGGCTTGCCTTCTTTATCCATACCCACAGCTAAAGCATAATCTGTTGGAGTTAGGCCTCCTTCAATAACCAAGAATTTAAGCTCATCATTATTGTTTATATCTTGACCAGCATATCTGTTATTAAGGATTTTAAACATCTTTTCTCCATACTTTGTAGACATGTTTACTAGAACATCAGATACTTTGTATCCTGGTCTATCAAAGCTTTTAGCACCCCTAGAAATGGTATTTGTAACGTGAAGCTTATCTGCCAAAGGAAGTAGGGTTTTTATCTCAACAATGTTCCTATTTTTCATGTCTTTTGTCTCATAATCGTAGACACTCTGCCAGTAGCTTCTGTCATTTGGGTTTTCAGCATTTCTTGACTCCCATAGGATAGAAGCCAAATATTCATTCCTATTGATAGATTTATTCTTCAACACCTTATTTGCATTTCTGAATGCAGTAGAAAAGTCTGGGGTTGGGGCTAAAATTGAACTAACTATAATACCAATGTTTAGCCATTTCTGAGTAGTTCTCTGTTCTTCAATCCTTTGGTCTTCCTCCTTGGATGTCATTGTTTTATAAGCTCTCTCTAAATCTTCAAAGTATGAGCCATTTATGCCAATGTAGTTATTCCTATATATAAAATTAAAGCTAGGATCCATCCATGTTCCTTTGATTGGCTTACCCATCTTTTCTTCCTGATCTCTATAGTAGCTTTTTATACCCTCAAGAGCAGAGCTAGCTCCAAGCTTTACGCCTTGTGCTGCTAAAACGCTAGTTCCGCCAAGCATCATTTCTACTCCCTGACCTAAGAATGTTCTTAAGTAAGTCATTTTTTCAGCATTCTTTTCTTGCTCAATGGTTTCCTCTGTTGTAGGTGCTAAAGGTATT
>Ga0129336_10002243_pt1 | contig 11943 bp, 9 predicted proteins | sample CPB6_02_DNA_FD_96878 | JGI IMG/M metagenome (GOLD analysis project Ga0129336, IMG submission 96878) | Freshwater to marine salinity gradient microbial communities from Chesapeake Bay, USA - CPBay_Sum_0.6_0.2_DNA | ecosystem: Environmental > Aquatic > Marine > Coastal | place: USA: Chesapeake Bay...
ATACCCGGACTGCTCGAGAACCGACTCGTCGAGCTTGAAATCAAGACCAGCTTTGCTGAAGACATGCTGGATCAGCTGAACCAGGAGATCTTTCGTCAGCAACAGCAAATTGACCGACTGACGCGCGAACTGGCCGCCCTTTCCGCTCAAATCAAGTTGAGCGGCGAAACACCGACTGGGAATCTGCGAGACGATTTACCCCCGCATTACTGAATGGCCTTGGAGATTTCAGAACCTAGCCTCCAGGAGGAAATTTAACCTTGGTTTTGACGCAACACACCCCCTGGAAGGTGGTCTATCTCGATCAGTAATTTTGCCAAGCTGGCTCCAGCCGCGGTCAGCAAATTCTTGCCCAGCCTTTCGCTGGCGGCCAACGCGTTGCCAGCCGCCCCCAAGGGGTTGTAGTCTTGCATCTGCCAAGCCAATTTGGCACTTTTGCCGTTTCCAAGAACCTCATATTCCCGCGCTCTCTGGCGTGAAGTGGACTCAAAATTCTGTGCCAGCTCCATACGAACGCACGTCGGCTGGAGCGCCAACATCATTGAGGTCTCCACCTGCCCCGCGTGGACGCCAAAGCGACGCTCATCCGAAGAAATGGCATCCCCGGATTTTCCTAATGGCAGATCAAACCAGCTTGTGCTGTAAACCAGCATGCCCAGGCGCGCGCGTAGCGCTCGCCCGACGACATCCATAAGCCCCACATGACCCCCATGGGCATTGAAAAAAACCAGCTTTTTCACGCCAGCTCTAGCCACTGACTCACCAATCTCAGTCCACAGACCGATTACGGTTTCTGCTGACAAGCTCAGCGTCCCAGGAAATGATTGATGCTCAGGACTGAAGCCCACGGCAAGTGGCGGAAGGAAAAGCACCGGCAAGTCGGTCGGAAGGTGAGGAATTGCGGCCTTCAGCACACCGGTTACCAGGTCGGTGTCCACACTGAGGGGAAGATGCGGGCCGTGCTGCTCAGTGGCGCCCAGCGGCAAGACTGCAATGGCTCGTGCCAGATCCATGCCGGCAAAATCATTGGTGCTCAAATCAGCCCAAAAATGCGAACGGACCACAGGGTCGCTGCCCTTGTCTTTGCTTTTGCCGATCTTTTTGCGTGGCTTTTTGCTATTGCTTGCGCTCATGGGTCTATCTTAGCCTTGGGTGATCAACTTGTTCCGCGATTGCCTGAATGAGCGCTTGCGCGCTTGAGCCTCCAACTTGACCGGTTGGTTGCGGAGTAATTGACGCAAACTTTTTGGGCTGGCCCTGGCTCCGCTTGCCAAATAGTCTGACAACAAGCTGCTGCGCACATTTTCTACGTCCAGTGATCGAACATCGGTCAGGTACTCATAGACAGCATCCACCAATTGCTCGGGCGTCAAATTTGCTGTTTCGCCCACTTGCTTCCATAGCCAGTCTGAAAAATCAGAAAAGGCGGCATAAGCAGATAAGCCATCGGTCAGCAGTCGAAGGGACTGATTAAACCGGCCCGAATTAGCCACCAGGTCCCAATACCGCGCAAGGCGGGTAAAGCGCCTGATTTCTTCTGCCGACACTGCTGCGCTTTGTAAGACGGCGTAGGGCGGCTTCTCACTGTAGATCATTCCATGCGAACGATCGTGGCGGGCGATCGGGGTCCCACGCAGCCGCTTGAGCAGGCCCAATTGAATTTCATGGGGCCCCAGCGCATAAAGTCGGTCAAAGCCGCGCGCGAAGCTACTGGCAGATTCTCCCGGGAGGCCGAATATCAGATCAGCATGGAGATGCGCGCTGCTGTTTTCAACCAACCATCCTATGTTTGCAATGGTTTTGTCATTGTTCTGTTTACGTGAGATCAGGCTTTGCACTTCGACATTGAAAGTTTGAACGCCCACCTCGAACTGAAGCACGCCCGGCGGAAACCTGACGATCAGATCCTTTAGCCGCTCAGGCAAATAATCAGGTATCACCTCAAAATGAACCGTCAGGTCAGGGCTTAATCGATCAAGAAAGAACTGCAGGATACGCAGGGAGTTCTCAACTTTAAGGTTGAAGGTACGGTCAACAAATTTGAATTGACGAGCACCACGGTCAAACAGCCGGCTGATTTCAGCCAAAAACCTGTCCAGATCAAAGGGCCAGGCCGTCTTGTCCAGGGAGCTTAGACAAAACTCGCATTTGAAAGGGCATCCACGCGAGGCCTCCACATAAAGAATCCGATGGTCCAAGTCTTCATCACGGAACTGGCCATAGGGAAATTCGATTTCATCCAGGGGCAATTGCTCACCCAGAATGATTTTGGCAGGCCCCAACGGGTTCAATCGCCTGTCCACTGACTCAGGTGCTCCTGCTGACGACAACAATTGAAGGCATAGCTTTGGGAAACTCACCTCCCCCCAACCGGTGATGACATGGTCAGCCAGGGCAACAATCTCCTGCACCTCGGTTTCATGACTGACCTCGGGACCTCCCAGAATCACTTTGATTGTTGGCCGTAAAGTTTTTATTTGACGTATCACCTCAAGAGTCTGCGACACATTCCAGATGTAGACGCCAAAACCGATAATGGCAGGGTCAAGCGCCAGCAATTCTTGAACCACTTCTTGCCGGTTTCTGGATATCGTGAATTCCTTCAGCACGCTCCGGTCTCGCAATTCTTGACTTCCATACTTGGCCAAATTGGCCATCAGGTAGCGCAGACCCAGCGATGCGTGGATGTACTTGGCGTTTAGCGTCGTTAGAACAACCGCGGCTTTTGTCATGCCGGCATTATCAGCGGGCAGGATGGGATGCCTGAAAATAGATTCAGCGACGTTACTCTGGCTGGATCCAGCCAGGCTTGATAAATCTCGTTGGAGACATCGTAGTGGTACTCGATTGCCGTCTTGCCCCTGACCTGGGTGTGGCTGAAATAGCGCACGAACCGGGTACGCTTTTGCTCGGATGCACCTCCCGGCTCGGCGAGCCGATGTGCCATGTCCAGCATATCCTGGATGTCAGCCTAAACATCTATGCAGCCCACAGCTTTTTGGCTCAGTGCGAGGGCGTCGCTTACAAGCCAGCCCCCATTTTCTCCCTTGCGAGTTAACATCCACCATCGGACGCGCTTTATAAGTGTCTACAGAAATCTAGGTAGCGAATGTTTTTTTGTGGTCTATCAACCCTTGGCTCCCTTTTCAGGTGATTACCCCCTTTTTTCTTGACCCATATTGCTTACTGGGTATTTTTATGCCAACCTGGATCTGCTCAAGCAACAGATGCACCTATTTCAATCCATTTGATACAACTTCATGACCTGCGCTCGATCTCTATATCGTGTTTGCCAGTTTTTGGTTTTTAGCGCCGCCACCTTCTTTGCCTCGGTGGTTTGCGCTCAGTTCAACCTGGGTGGCGACAAGACCATCGTCAGCACCGATCAGGTCAGGGCAGAGCTTCTCGCGCATGCGCCTGAAGGCATTTCGGCGGGACGCACGGTTTGGGTTGGACTGCAACTTCGTCACAAACCTGAGTGGCACACCTACTGGAAAAACTCGGGCGACTCTGGCCTGCCCACTCAATTCGAGTGGTCTCTGCCTCCTGGGGTACTGGCTGGCGAAATAGCATGGCCCTTGCCCAAAAAGCTTCCCCTGGGCACCTTGGTCAATTACGGGTATGAAGGCACGGTGTTGCTGGCCGTTCCTCTGACCATCAGCCCCAATTTTTCACCCCCACCTCAGTCAAACAAGTTGCAAGTCGGGCTTCGAGCCAGCTGGTTGGTTTGCCGAACCGAGTGCATACCTGAAGAGGGAGAATTTTTATTAAATATCCCGATTCAAGGATCGACAGCATTGAACGCGGCAGCTTTCCAGACGGCTTGGACTGCTCAGCCTCAAAATCTTTCCGCAACGGGTAGCCGGCTACGGATCAATGGCAAGGCACTTGAACTGATTTTGGAGGGCCTGCCAAAATCTTTAATCGGTAAATCACTGGATGTTTTTCCCGAAACCGCCGAAGTCACCAATCCCTCCGCCCAATCGTCACAGTCCTGGCAAGGCGGCATCTGGCAAGCCAGCTTGCCTCTTGCTGACCAACGCAGCGCCAGCCCGTCCACGATGGCTCTGGTGATCACTCATGAGGGCCAGGGCTGGCGTGTCCAACTTCCAGTGGAAGGCGCCTGGCCAGCCAATGTCAAAGCAAGCGGCGTTTCGCCAGCCCTGCAGGCCGCACTTGATGCAAATGCACAGACGCCTGAGCCCGCGGCATTGCCTGGCTCCTTCTTGGCCGCGCTGTTAGGAGCACTCCTCGGCGGGCTCTTACTCAACCTCATGCCTTGCGTGTTTCCCGTCTTGGCTATCAAGGTATTGAGCTTTACCCAGCATGCTGATGACCATCGCGGGCACCGCATCAGCGGTGTGGCCTACACCCTGGGGGTGGTTGCCAGTTTCATGGCTCTGGGCCTGTTACTGCTGGGCTTGCGTGCTGCCGGCGAAAGCCTGGGCTGGGGCTTCCAGTTACAAAACCCCCTGGTGGTAACAGCGCTAGCTGTCTTGTTTACCCTGATTGGGTTGAATCTGGCTGGCCTGTACGAGTTCGGACAATTTGCGCCCACTGCGCTTTCCTCATTTCAGGCAAAGCACCCGGTCGTGGACTCCTTCTTCACAGGCATTTTGGCCGTTGCAGTGGCTTCGCCGTGTAGCGCTCCGTTTATGGGTGCTTCACTCGGCCTGGCCGTCACCCTGCCTTCAGTTCAGGCCGTTTCCATTTTTGCCGCCCTTGGCGTCGGACTGGCCCTGCCCTATCTGCTTGCCAGCTTTGTGCCGTCCTTTGCCTCCTGGTTACCTAAGCCGGGGGCCTGGATGCAAGTACTGCGACGTCTGCTGGCTTTCCCGATGTTCATGACCGTAATCTGGATGGTATGGATACTGGGCCATCAAAATGGGGTTGATGGTGTGGGTGCTTTGCTAACCTTGCTACTAATTTTGAGCGCCCTAATCTGGTCCATCACCTTGAGTGGACAACTTCGGGTTGTTCTGGCCTCGACAATTCTGCTGATTGGAATTTGGGCTCTTTGGGCGCTCGGCCCCTATCTTCTGGAACTGCACAGCACCGCTGAAAACAACTCAAGCTCCAATGCCACCTCCCAAACCCAACCCCAAACTCAAAACCAACTCCAAGGCCAGTGGCAAGCCTGGCGGCCGGGACTTGTTGAGCAGCTTACTGCGCAAGGAAAGACTGTCTTTGTCGACTTCACCGCGGCCTGGTGTGTCACTTGTCAATACAACAAACAAACAACTCTGGCAGATCAGCAATTGCTGGCTGACCTGAAATCCCGCCAAGTCATCCTGTTGCGAGCCGATTGGACTCGCCGGGATGCGGCCATCACGGCTGCCCTGGCCCGGCTGGGTCGTAACGGCGTTCCAGTCTATGTGTTTTATAAACAGGGGGTGGCCCCCAAAGTTTTGTCCGAGGTGCTGAGCGTCGCTGAGGTGCGTTCAGCACTGTCTGGTCTCTAGGCCAAGAATGTCCAGGAGTTGCCTATGCTGCTTCGAATCTATTGGGTTTTGTTGTCCCTATTCAGTTTTTCATTGGCTAACGCAGCCTCAGTTGGACAACCTGCGCCTGACTTCAGCCTTACCGATAGCCAAGGCATGGTGGTTCGTCTGAGCCATTTTCGAAATCGTTTTGTGGTGCTTGAATGGGTCAATCCAGCCTGTCCTTTTGTGCAGAAGCACTACCGTAGCGGCAATATGCAGACCCTTCAGAAAGAAGCTGTCACCAATGGCGTGGTCTGGCTGTCCATCAACTCCACCGAACCAGAACACAGTGACTACATGAGTCCCCCACAGATGAAGCGCTGGATGAGCGCTAATAACGGTGCTGCTTCCCATATCCTTCATGATGAGGATGGCCGTGTAGGCCAGGCTTATGGCGCTCGCGTTACTCCGCATATGTACATCGTTGACCCCAAGGGTCGGCTTGTCTATGCGGGTGGCATTGACAGCATTCCATCATCGCGCGTTGATGACATCCCCCGTGCGACCAACTTTGTACGCCAGGGTCTGGCTGAATCTCTTGCTGGCAAGCCTGTGACAACAGCGACAAGCCGCGCCTATGGCTGTTCGATCAAATACAAGTCATGAGCGATTTCTCTGAAGATGGCCAGACGGTCATGGTTTCCCATCAAGAATTCAAAGATGGTCTGCCAGCCGGTCAGTTCCGAGTGATTGTCAATCCTGAGCGGGCGCGCAAGTATGTGAAGCATCGACTGCTATTGACGGCTCTTGTTTTGCCAATTATTGGATCGGGCATTGGTATGGCCTATTTTGGGCACCCGCTGATCGGGTTGGCGCTGGTTCTGGTGGGTGTCGGAGCACACCGTTTGGTGGCTCATCAGGCCCCAAAAATTCTCTTGCACATGGCGGCCCAGGATGCTCGCATCTATCACGAGGCTATCGATTTTGAGATTCTTGAAGTGCGCCAGGCCCGCTGATTGGCTACTTTCATTGAGCTGACATGTCCCTCTGCGACAATCGGGCCCCATGAGTTCAAGCTTTGCCCCCCTGAAGAATGACAGTTTTTTGCGTGCCTGCCTGCGTCAAGCCACTGACCATACGCCAGTATGGTTGATGCGTCAGGCGGGGCGTTACCTGCCTGAGTACTGTGCCACTCGCGCCAAAGCCGGTAGCTTCATGGGCCTAGCCACCAACGTTGATTTTGCAACTGAGGTAACGCTGCAACCCCTGGAGCGCTATCCACTGGATGCTGCGATCCTCTTTTCTGACATTCTCACTGTGCCAGATGCCATGGGTTTGGGACTATCCTTCGCCCAGGGCGAAGGGCCCAAATTTGCCAAACCGCTGCGCGACGAGCAAGCGGTTGCCAAACTCGAAGCCCCTGACCTGGACAAGCTGCGTTATGTGTTTGATGCTGTGCGATCAATACGCAAGGCTCTTGATGGGCGTGTCCCCCTGATTGGGTTTTCTGGAAGCCCCTGGACCTTGGCTTGTTACATGGTCGAGGGAGCAGGCTCCGATGATTACCGGTTGGTTAAAAGTATGTTGTACAGCCGACCTGAATTGATGCACCGGATTCTTTCAATCAACGCCCAAGCGGTCACCGCCTACCTGAATGCCCAAATTGAGGCTGGCGCTCAGGCTGTGATGATTTTTGACAGCTGGGGGGGGGTTCTGGCTGATGGGGCCTTTCAGGAATATAGCCTGGCCTATACCGCCAATGTGCTCTCCGGTATCAAGCGTGCTGGTGCGGATGGACAAACTGTACCGCGAATTGTCTTTACCAAGGGGGGCGGTTTGTGGCTCGAACAGATGGACAAACTCGATTGCGAAGTGTTGGGTCTGGACTGGACCATGAATCTTGGCAAAGCGCGACAACTGGTCGGCCACAGCAAGGCGCTGCAAGGCAATATTGACCCCAATGTCCTGTTCGCCCCTCAGAAGGTCATTGAGTCTGAGGTCCTCAAGGTACTGAAGAGTTTTGGCAAACCCCATACGGACCTGGACCAACCCGGACCGACCCATATTTTCAACCTTGGCCACGGCATCAGCCAGTACACACCGCCGGACCATGTTTCAGCATTGGTCCAAGCCGTTCACCACCATTCGAAGCTGTTACGAGCTTAGTGTTTCCTCTCACTCTTTTTGTACAAAATTTGAGGGCGACCACTCACTTATGCACAATTGCCCTTGGGCTCGAATTACTAGGGTTTTTCCTTAACAACTAAGTTTGACTTCTGAAAATATATTCTTAAGTTATTGATTTCAAATGTTTTCTATAAAATTTTCGACATTTTCAGTTTCTACGTGAACGGCTCCTGAATCCAAAGTCAATGCGACTCGATTGACCTATTCACAAAGTTATCCACAAAAGTTATTGAAGCAGACCAAAGCCATTTAAATTCAATGACTTAGCGCCAAATTTCCAGGTTGTTTTGAAGTTTTTCCATTCGATCGATCGATTGCATGCAAGGTCTTGTTCAGGTTCTGGTTCAGGCTCCAGCACATAGCGGAATCAACGGGGCACTAAGCTATTTATGCGAGCAAGCGCTTGCACATGGAACCCTGGTGCGCGTTCCGCTTGGAAAACGAGAAACGCTCGGCGTTGTCTGGAATAAGGCATCATCCAATGAGACTGGCTCATTAGATGTAAAAAAGCTGAAACCGGTTACTGCAGTTCTTGATTGCATCCCACCGCTGTCAGACCATTGGCAGCAACTGGTCAATTTTTCAGCTGCCTATTACCAGCGATCGGCTGGTGAAATTGCCCTGGCAGCCCTTCCTCCCCAACTTAGGGAATTGAGTGAACAGCAGTTGATGCGCCGGTTATTGCGGCACCCTAACAAGCCGTCAGAGGTAGATGATGATGACAACAGGGACCTACCGAGAACACTGACCATTCAACAAGCCGAGGCTATGACAATCATTGGATCTGAAGCTGGGCCTTTTTTATTGTTTGGTACCACGGGAAGCGGCAAGACCGAGGTTTATTTGCAGTCTGCCTCCCAACTGCTGGCCAGGGAGCCACAGGCACAGATATTGGTTCTAGTCCCTGAAATCAATTTGACGCCTCAACTTGAAGCACGCTTTACAGCCCGATTCGGTACTTCAGCCGTGGCCTGCCTGCACAGCGGGCTCACCCCCGCCCAACGGATGAAGAATTGGCTGGCTGGCCATCTCGGCCAGGCCCGAATCATGCTGGGCACTCGCATGGCCATATTTGCCTCCCTGCCAAATCTGCGCCTCATCATGGTGGACGAAGAGCATGACGCCAGCTACAAACAGCAAGAAGGCGCTCGTTATTCGGCAAGAGATCTGGCGGTCTATCGCGGCCATATTGAAGGCGCCAAGGTCATCCTCGGTTCAGCGACACCTTCACTTGAAAGCTGGCACCACAGCCGATCCGCTGCGCAGGGCGGCCGATACCGTCGCCTGTCCATGCCCGATCGCATCGGTACAGGCGGCAGCCTGCCAACAGTGCGCCTGGTTGACATGAACCATCAGCCCAAGGATGCAGTGTTCTCACCGCCACTGCTGGCCGCCATTAAGGCTCGCGTGGCCCGACATGAGCAATGCCTGATCCTTCTCAATCGCCGTGGCTATGCGCCCGTATTGCGTTGCAGCGAATGCGACTGGAAAAGTGAATGCTCATACTGCACTGGCTACCGGGTCTTTCACAAGATTGATCGCACTCTGCGCTGCCACCACTGCGGTCAGACTGACCGTGTGCCGCGAACTTGCCCGACCTGCGGCAGCCCTGACATCCGGCCACTCGGACGTGGCACTGAAAAGCTTGAAGAAACACTAGGCGAGTTGCTCGCCTCGGTGCAACGACCTGACGGATCGCCAGTACGCATTGCCCGCATTGATGCTGATACCACCCGGCGCAAAGGTACGCTTGCAACACAGATGGCGCAAATGCATGCCGGCGCGGTAGATATCCTGATTGGAACCCAGATGATTGCCAAAGGGCACGACTTTCGACAAGTCAGCCTGGTAGCAGCCATCAACTCGGATGCTGCCCTCTTCTCCAGTGATTTTCGAGCGCCAGAGCGTTTATTCAGTTTGCTGATGCAAGCCGCTGGTCGTTCTGGCCGTGATGCCAGCATCAGCCAACAGAGCGAAATGTGGGTGCAAACCTTTTATCCCGTTCACCCTATTTTTGAGGCCCTTAAAGCCCATGACTTTGACGCCTTCGCACGACTACAGCTCAAAGAACGTTCGCAGGCTGGTCTTCCCCCTTTCAGTTTTCAGGCTTTGGTGCGCTCCGAAGCACGTGATCAGGCATCGGCCCAGGCATTTCTGCTGGCCGCATCCGTGAGGGCCAAGGAAAGCGCCAAAGTCCTGGGCGTCACAATTTACCCGGCAGTTCCAATGACACCGCAACGGGTTGCCAATGTTGAGAGAGCCCAGATGCTCATCGAATGTTTGTCGCGCATGGCGCTACAGCGGTTTTTGGCTGACTGGCAGGAAGTTCTGCGAGCGGTGCGACAAAGCCCTGAAGGCAAGGGACTGATTCGTTGGGCTGTGGATGTCGACCCGTTGGCAATTTGAATCTGGCTGTCAGAGGCTTCGTCTGGCCCTAAGAGATGTCAGGACGATTTACCCCTGGTCAATTTCCGGTCAACAGAGCAACCGCGCCTGAAAAACTGAGAAATGACGCCGCAGTAGACACCAAGATTATTCGGGCAATACGACCATTATCGGCGCCATATCGCTCAGCCAGCATTGACACATTGCTGGCGCTTGGTAATGCTGCCACAAGCACCATCACGACCAGGGATGACTGATCAAGCGCAAGACCCAGTTGCATGGCGCTGATGCCGATCAGCAAAACCAATGCCGGATGCAACAAGAGCTTGAACATCGCAACGGGAATGTAATCGCGCAGTGGGGGTTGGCCCTGCTGTCTTTGCCGGGCGAGCATTTGAGAACGCGCCATGACCGTGCCGATCGTGAACAAAGCCGTGGGCGAGGCCGCATCGGCAAGAAGCCAGACAGTTTTTGTCAGAGGCGCGGGCAATTCAAACTGAAGTAGGGATGCGACACCACCGAGCAAAATCGCCCAAGGCATAGGATTTAAAAATATGCCTTTCAACGCATTTTTGGTTGCCAGGGCCACGCCCTGGGCACTGGCACCATCAAGCCGTGACAAGGCAATGCACAGGGATGTCGTCACCAACATATCCACGACTATGGTCACGATCATGGGCCCGGCTGCATGGGCGCCGATCAATGTCACCAGCAATGGTACCCCCATAAACCCGGTATTTGGGAAAGCGGCCACCAACGCGCCAAAGGAAGCATCGTTCCATCGAATACGCCTGTTGAGGGACACTGACACTGTAAACCCCACCATGATCAGCGCACAGATCAGCCAGGTCAACAATACACCGACATCCAGCAACTGGGCTATTGGCGTGGTGGCGCCAAAGCGGTACAACATGCAGGGCAGGGAAAAAAATAACACAAACCCATTGAGCCCGGCAATTGCCTCCAAAGGCAACATGCCACGGCGTGCAGCCACATAGCCGCACAACACTAGCGCAAAAAATGGAAAAGTGACTGAAAAAATCTGAAGCACACGGTATTGTGCCTGCAGAGCCTGGGTATGCATGAATTTGGGTGATCTACAACGGTATGATTCCGAGCTGCTATCCCTTACTTCATGCCTCCTTCTTATTCTCACGGCCTTAATCTGGCACAGCAGGACGCTGTCAACTTTCTCAGTGGCCCTTGTCTGGTACTCGCGGGTGCGGGCTCAGGCAAGACCAGAGTAATCACCCACAAAATTGCGCGACTCATCCAAGCCGGTCTCGCCCCTAAGCGCATTGCGGCCATCACGTTCACCAACAAAGCTGCCGCTGAAATGCGGGAACGTGCCAAAGGTCTGATCGGGGCTTCAGCCAGAGAGGTCCGGATCTGCACCTTTCACGCTCTGGGTGTACATATGCTCAGGGAGAGCGGGCATGCCCTTGGACTGAAACCACAGTTTTCCATCCTGGATACCGATGATGTGACCAGCATTCTTAAAGATGCCGGTGGCACCACCGATGCAGCCACTGCTCGTCAATGGCAGTGGACCATCAGTCTCTGGAAAAACGTGGGGCTCAACGCCGCACAAGCTGAGGCACAAGCCAACAGTGACAACGACAGGGTGATTGCGCGGATCATGACGCGCTATGAGGAAAGGTTGGCCGCCTATCAAAGCGTCGATTTTGACGACCTGATCGGATTGCCGCTCAAATTATTGCGAGAGCATCCCCATGAGCGCAGCCGCTGGCAACAACTAATGGGTCATGTACTGGTGGATGAATACCAGGATACAAACGCCACTCAATACGAGCTTCTCAAGTTGCTCATGCCCGATAACCCTCAAGAGGCTCGCTTCACTGCCGTCGGTGACGACGATCAATCCATTTATGGCTGGCGTGGTGCCACACTGGAGAACCTGAAAAGGCTGCCGGTTGATTTTCCCAAG
>Ga0129336_10002244_pt1 | contig 11938 bp, 9 predicted proteins | sample CPB6_02_DNA_FD_96878 | JGI IMG/M metagenome (GOLD analysis project Ga0129336, IMG submission 96878) | Freshwater to marine salinity gradient microbial communities from Chesapeake Bay, USA - CPBay_Sum_0.6_0.2_DNA | ecosystem: Environmental > Aquatic > Marine > Coastal | place: USA: Chesapeake Bay...
CGATATGCCTTTGCCCATCCTTGCTTGGAATCGGCAACGATGATCGTGGTGTCGGTGTCCGAGAACTCCTCTGCGATGGTGGGCAACTTGTCAACGAACTCACGCTCAACGGAAAAGCCCACGCCCGTGCCGCACATAAGGACATACAGAATCTCATCGAATGCACGGACACGGTTGATGTGTGCGTAGGAGCAGTTGTATCCTGCGATGTTGTCACGCTCCAATGCTTCTCCTGCCGTCATGAGGCAACGCATCGAAGGAAGAACTTCAAGGTTCAACACCGCACTTCGCAGTTCCTCACGAACATCCTTGGACAGGCGGAACTTGTGGTTTTCCTTCAGGTGCTTGTCGAAGAAGTTGAAATAGCGATCAACAGTCTCCTCCCAAGATTCTCTGCGTCCATGATCAGGCAACCATCTGCTGTAACGACTGAGATGGATGAATTGCTGATATGGTGTCGGAAGACTGTGTGACTCGCTCATGTTGAACTCCTGTTTGGGTCAGGGTATTTAGAGAAACGCCCGCAACTTGCGGGCGGTTCTTGTCACGACTCTCAAAGAATCGTTTCATAAGCATACCACTTTTTAGTACGATGTCAAGTCATGAACCAAGTATATTGTATCCACGGCAAGGATAATTGGTAAAGTACGATCTTCCTGTTACCCATGTTAATGGACCAAAATAACGGCAGTCTCCATTTTGTGTGGTGGGGTTTGTAATCAAATACGGGTGAGGGAAATAACGATTCAAACTTGGGTCCGAATTCCAACTTTGAGGATTTGCCCAACACGCAGGCAATGTTCTTTGATCGATATTGTCTTGAAGATGGGACCAAGTTAATGGGTTATCCCAATTTGCACAAACGGCACATGCACATTCAGTTGGTTGAATACCTCCGTCTTGCAAACTTTCATCCACTTCTATTTGATAAATTGGACAATCTAAAGTTGGTTCAGTAACGCAGTCATCTCCGAAAACTACAATAGCAGGAATTTTTCGTATTGCCACATCAAACTGTGCCGTTCCTCCAGAACATCCCGGAAAAACAACAAGTCTTGCTGAATTTGCAGTCAATCCCGGTCGTGCAGCAGAATTGTCATGATTAACTTCATCAAGTCGAAGTATATGATACCGAACATCATCAGTTGCCCACACATGTTCATATGTATCTGCGTTCTGTGGAGTAATTGTTTCATAAACCGGAAGACGAGTGCCTTCCGGACCGTTTACATAACCATTTGTCGCACCGCTGGGAAATGCACAAGTTGAGTCGAATAGGATGTTTGCGTTTCCTACAATGTATAGATGCTTATACTTGTCAGCGGAAGATGCTGCCTGATATGGTGTTTCGTCCCAGAGAAAAACCGATGGCATTGCAATCTTCAAATAGCCCTCGGTGGCAACAAATAATTTGTCGGCAAAATTATCAAGGTGCCACGACAGGGCATTGCCGTAATAGGTTCCACCATCAAGTCCAGACAGTATATCGTGTGGATTTGCTGCAAAAAGATCACGATATGCTTTTATCAATCTTCCGGGAGTAGTTTTTGAATTTCCTGCGGGATCTGTGTCATACCATGCATTTGCTTGCTGTATCCAACTGCTGCTTGAGTCGAATATCACCTCCGGCTCAACACCGCCATTAGGACCGAAATATCCATTCTGATATGTTTGGTATATTCCGAAGTTGAGCATCGAATTCACAAAAGACCAGACAGAACAGAGCGGAACGCCCGTGGGGATACTTTCAAGTTGTGGTCTTTCCCACCCGGCGAGTTTTGCTTCAACATATGCTTGTGGATTGAAACATACACGACTTCCTGTATAACCTCGGGCATCATAGTGACCAATCGTTCCGTTTGATGCCGTCAGGCATTCGCAGCCGATGCAAGCGTGTGTCGCACCGCAATAAATTCCGCCGCCATTGTTTGGATTGTTGAAACTTCCTGCCAGAGGTTGACCCCAAAGAGGAAGCCCCGAAACGCTGTCTGCCAGAGGATATGCTCTGCTCAGAAGTGTTTCCATTTCTGATATTCCGCTGATTCCTTTTGGATTTACGAATTCGTTATTTGTCCATGATGTCAACCCGTTGTTTTTTATCCACGGATAATACTTTGCAAGATATCCATCGGATGTGCATTGGTGTGAAATATCTTGCGTTGTCCAGTTTGCGGCAGTATCGCCGCCGCCTGCGGGATTTCTTGACAAGAATCCTGTGTATCTGTACACATTTCTTCCAGAAAGCACCATAACTCTGCTCTTCTTGTCTGATGTCCAACTCAAGCAAGCGTAATCAACACCAAAGCCGGTTATGCCACCAGACTGCGACTGTACGGGTGATGTGTGATACCTTCTAACATAAGGTCGAGCCGTGTCGGGATCGCATCCACCGACAATTGATGATCCATTTCCACATTGGGCACCCGCAGGACATCCATACGATTGTCCGTTTGTGATTCGATTTGAGAATCCTGTATATCCGCCGTATGCGGGATTCAGATCAATTCTATATGTGTACGGTTTATAGTCACTTACAATATCACACGATCCGGCACCTCCGGGATTTCCGATTGGTGGCGGAAATGCCGATGTCCATACGCAATCAGTACACCAAATACCGGTCCATGTGTCACACCATTCTTCATTACAGTTTTCACATGGACATGCGAATGGTCCTTCCTCAGGAATGCAATCGCATGGTGGGCAATTACTTCTGCATACCGTGTTTGTGTATTCTTTGCAGCAATAACAAATGTTCGGTCCTGCACCGGGAATTTGCTGGTCACCACCGCAGATGCAGCCCGGATTGCTAGCAAAATTACAATCTGGGTAACCTTCACATGCGGGTGTGCAATTTACGCAACAGACGGGGCATGGTTTTGTTCCGCCATCGCTACCAGTTATTGACCCAAATACCTTTTTCCAAGTGAATTTCATGACTATTGATTTTCCAATTATGTTTCGAAGTTTGTTGATCTATCAGATACTGCATTGTTGGTCAGTCCACGGGCGACATAGAATCCCATGGTAAGACCTCGGCTGACTCCACCAACAACTCCGGTGCAAATTCGCATCAAAGTAATCATGTCTACCGCACCAGTTACGGTGTGTTCGCAAATATCGGTTGGTCTTGGCGATGATACAAGAATACTTTCATGGAATTTTCCTTCAGTCACAGCAGCCGAATTTGTTTTGATAAATGCAACTATTGTTTCGCTGTGTCCGGTGACATTGGACCATCCGCTGCTATTTGCATTGATTGTGACCACACCGGCAGGGGGAGTAAAAAGTACCCTCTGAATCGTACCTTCCGCTGGACTAATGTTCAGGGTCGATGTGCCAGAAACTGTTCGATATCCGGAAAATTCTCTTGGGGACTTAAACACACCGTCCAATACTTCGGTATTAAAACCAATCTGCATAGTTGGTCCTGTTACCGTAAGTCGTGTATTGGCACCACCAAAAGTAGCCTGCAACCCATTAAACCGGAAATTGTTGTTTCCGCTGGCACCACCTACATCTGCAAAAACGACTTGGTTTGATGTTGCACCAACAGGACCGGGGATACCTGTCGGTCCTGTCGAACCTGTCGGACCCATTATGTTTCCTAGGAATACTGTTGTTTCAACAAGATTCCCTGTTGACCAATCTGCAAAAGTAAGCGAGAATGCCCCTGTTAAAGACAAAGTTGCACCCGTATAGCCAGATCCTGTTCGACCACCAACATATCCAATGTTTACAATCGATTTTGCGGGACTCCCGGCAGACCAGTCTTCGAATTGGAAAGTCAAGGTGCCATCACCGTTCAGTTTTGCACCTGTAAATCCTGGTCCAGTAGTTCCTCTGTCCCCCGGAGATCCTGGAGTCCCCTGCGCCCCAACTAAAGATCCTGTGGAAATATTCCACACACCGTTGCTTGCTTGGTAATTCCAAACAACATTACCGAAGGTATATCCTTCGCCATCTTGGGGATTTGGTGGTGGTGTGAATGTGTCTGTCATTGGTCGTTTTCCTTGCTTCTATTTATTCGAATGTCCCGCCGTTAACCGATCCACTTACGAGAATGGGATTCCAACGAAGTCCGATTGGGTCATACTGAATAAATTCCTTTGTTTCTCTGTTAAACACCATTCCATAATTTGTCTCATTGTTCGATACATCCAAAAAAAGTTCCCATCCACCATTTGTTGGTTGTCCGCTGTAACGAACAATGTCATTCAATTCTGCATTTGCTACACTCAATACAGAATTGTCACCGATAATGTATTTTAGCCCTACTGTGTTCGTGACTGTGCTTCCGCCCGTGACAACCTTTTCTATCGCAAAATTGATGTCTTGAGATTCAACAACCGGAAAGTATGACGAAGACGAAACGGATCCTGCCCTTCCTGCCTGTCTTAGTGTGTCCGCTATTTCAATTGGCATAATGAATGCTCCGTTTCATTAAGACGAGTAGATTCCCATGAAGAAACTGGGTTTATCCGATGCAGAGAATCTTTGCTCACTTCTCCATATCTTGTATTTTTCGGTATATCCCTTTTCGTTTGTGAAATCGATTGTGCTTACTCCGGGACCAATATCCAACAATTCATTTCCCTGAAGTTTCATGCCACCAAGATTTGCTGTCGAAGAACCCAAACGAGTGCTGATTCCTTCGACATGCAGTCTCGCTGGATATGCGATGTAGATGTAGTAGTCGCCAACAAGTCCTGTTTCTGCCGTTGTTACGGTTTTGTTGAAACCATCAATTACTTCATTTCGTGGGTACGATGAAACAAGACCATAATCAGCAGAAAGACCGTTTTTTGGTCTTCCACCCACACCACCGCTCCAGTCAATTCCAGTTTCGCTATTTCCTCCCGTCAAATACGAAGCATTTGTAAGTCCGTACAAGAAATCGTTTCGGAGAATGATGGTGATATTTCTTGGGTTGGATTGTGCAATGCTTCCATCAAAATCTTGTCCTGTGGAGGTCAATGTAAGTGTAACGCTGCGATCCGAACCGCCCGTTCCGCTTATTGATGCGGATGACAAATCAAACGAGGTGCTTCCAGGATTATTTCCCCTCAGCGGAAATGCAGTTCCTTCGTCAAAAAGACCACTAGTTGAAACAACAACATGTGCAGTACCACCTGGAGTTGGGTTGTTGACTCTATAGGTTGCAGAAAGTGTATTGAGGCTCAATGAATATGTGCTATTGCTTATTCTGCGAGTGGTTGCACCATTGAACGAGAATGAAAGGGCATCATATTCAAAATCCTTTTGGTTATAGATGTCATATGGACGAATGTAATCCCATGTGATTCCACCATCCTCCGTCATGTAGAGATATTTTCTGCCACGCTGATTGGTATATGCATCAAATGTTGTGCCTGTGTCGTGAGTAAATCCATAATATGTGCTGTATCCGCTGAGTGAAACTGTTCCGGTCTCACCCCTTGCGCCCGCAGGAACGAAAGTAAATCTTGTCCTAATTGTTCCGGGCATGTTGGCATTGCCGAACATTCCCGTGGAACCCGCAACAAGATTGCCGCTGAGTTGTGTATGTCTGCCCGGAACAATTGTGCCAACGCTTGTTACATTGAAAATGAATGTATCATTCGTTGCACCAACTGCACCCTGATCTTCTCTGGTGACATACAAAGTTCCTTTGAGCGGATTCCCGCCAGTACCACCAACAGAAAATACCTTTTCATACAATCCTGTCAGCGATTTCTCAAATCTGTCAAAGGGCGGCATGTATACCGCACTAATATTTTCCGGCAGAGCATTTCGAAGAACCCAAATTTGTCCCGCTGTTGCTCCGGTATTTAAAGGACCGCCCGATGCAGTTACGCCCCACGATGTTGCAAATCCTGCGGAAGCAGTAAGACCCGATTTCCCATTGATTGTAAAATGTATGCTTACAGGTGTTGAAGAATTGCCAATGGTTGCTTGATTTCCATAGAGGTAGTTACCGGCAAATTCCCATTGGTAAGTTCCGACTTTCGATTCGCCTGTTGCGTAGAAAACAGAGTAATCGCTTTTATTTCCGGACGATGGATCGAAAGTGATTGTTACTGGATTTCCTCCAGTAACTTGAGCCATCATGAAATTCAGTAGGGTTGCATCATCTGCACCAACTCCGGTGAATCCAATATTATTCGCATCCACAAACTTCAACTGATCCGTAGCATCAACACCCGTATTGAGAAGAGAGAGGTGATATCCAACATCACCGGTTGCTCCTTTTTGTCCGGTCGAGCCTGTAGTACCACGAATCCCATCGGGCAGGAAGGTAAGCAACAATCCTCCGGTCGCTCCCGGATATGAGAATGTGGAGGAGTTTCCTAAAACATAGGAGCCGTTCAACGATGTCGTGACAATATTAGTATCAACATCAACGAAATTAACCGCACCTGTCGCACGGAAAACAACAACATTATCGCTGTTTCTTTCATTTCGTGCGATAATGGTTTGACCACGAATTGGGGAAATCAGACTGGCGAAACTGCTAGCAGCGGACAATCCAGGATGTTCATATGCATTAATGAAAAAGAGTGATGAAGCACCAAAAGAAAGTCCGGAAAGACCCGCTTCGGTGGAGTTAAACGGAACCAATATTCCGCTGTTGTATCCGCTAATTCCCGCATCGCCCGTATCGCCTTTATTTCCAGCAGTACCTTGGGCACCCGTTGGTCCGACTGGACCCTGACCTACACCAACAACACCGGTCTGAACCCAAGCATTTCCAAATTTAACATATGTGCGGAATGGATCGCTTGATGGTCCTGTGGCGACAACTAGTCGGTCGCCCGTAATTCCACTCGATGAGAGTCCTGCCGGATAAAAACCGCTAGTTACTCCAGTCAGACCGTAGAAACTGCTTGATACACGAACACTTTTTGCTGACGCAGAAGCAGTAGCACCAAATGTTCTAATGTAATTTGTCGGTTCAGTACCACGCTCAAGTTGAATTCCCCATAGGTATACCGCACCCGTTGATCCGGCACCAGCCTGTCCTTCGGGGTGATCATTACCGATAGCAACATTTGATAATTGATTGCCGTCAACAGAAACAAAACTGAAAGATACTCTTTCGGGAGTGTTTCCTACAGGAATCGGCTGTGAGTGAATGCTTCCATCTATGCTGGCGGAATAATAACTCAGACGAATCTTAAGATCATGATCGCCATTTTCCGGCGCTCTTTGTGCCCAACATGATAGGGTATATTCCTGTCCTGTAACTGCACCGTTTGTGGTCGTGTCAAAGAACAGTTGATAAATTCCGTTGCTCCATGCAGCACCTACCGGATCTCCATCACCATCATCAAATACTACTTTGATGCCGCCTGTGCCCCCCAAGGGCCAACCAACATCAGTATTGATTTGATCTACTACTTCTTTTCCATTGTACCTATTCCATGATGATGTTACCCAATCTTGGCTGTGCTTGATCAGGTTGACCCGGTTACCGGGCAAAGAAACATACAGGTCTTCAATCGTCCCATTGTTTCCGACAACGAATGATTCCGGCTTGGAATTTTCCGCATTTGCAGGACGGGCAACAAAAGACGAATTGTCTTTAAACGACCATGAACCTGTTGTTCCATATTCAAAATATCCGCCGTTTGTAGCACCATTTATGATGCTATTGAATGTCAACTTGTTGTCCGAAGCAACCACGGACATTCCTGCGCCACCCGTGAATGTGAGTGTCGAATTTAGATTTACTTGATCGCTGTTTCCAGACTGATCAAGAATATTGAAAGAACCTCCAAGTGCGCCAGTATCAACCGAGATTACAATACGATTTCCATCTAGCGTGATGTTTGTTGCAACACCGGCAGAGAGACCAACCGTGCCTGAAAGACCAAGAGCCGTGGTTTGACCGGGGATCGTAATTCCTGTTACACCAAGATTGTTGAAAGCCAGAACTCCGCTAGCAGTACCAGAAATTCCGATTCCGAATCCGGCAGTCAAACTTGAAACATCAACCGATCCTGTGCCAAACTTTTTCCATCCGGTGCTGTCGTAATAGTAGTACGATTTTTCTGGAACGGAGTATGCAAGCGCACCACCAGAAGCCCCTCTTGCATTTCCGGTGAGCGAGGCATCCATGTGAATGCCCCAATAAGAACCACGCTTTTCAATAATATCGTTGTTCGAAATTCCTTGAGAACGAATTCCTGAACCGATTGCAGCGTTGGTCAAACCGGATTCGTCAAGAACAATATACTTGTTTCCAAGACGGTTTTCTACTTCGGCGTTTGGTCCGCTGACCCCGCTGCTTGTGATAAATCCGTTTACTTTGAAATCGATATCAGACGCATCAAGCAGATAGAAGAAACTGTTGCCGCTCGCTCCCTGACTTCCATCACGGGCGATTTGCTTTAGGATTGATGCTAGGTCAATTGCCATTTTGGTTTACCTTTATGTGCTTGTAGTTCTAACCTTGAGTAATTCGCCAAGACGATTCTCACTACGATAGACATAAAAAAGTTCACTAAAGCCGTTGCTATTTATTGAAGTTACGGACGAATCGCCCGATGATAGGTCTCCCTGCAACGACATTCCACCATATGCAGCGTTATTTATTGATTGACGAGACCCGCCAAGCCGAACAGGATGGGCAAAATACAAATAATCCCCATAGTTCAAAGGAACGCTGAATTCATGGTCTACCGATTCTTTTACGATAGAATTGGACAACACACTTTGAACTTGAGTGCCTGTCATGCTTGCACCATTCGTGGCACCCCACCGCAACTCATTTCCAAAAACCACCTCGTAGTCGTAGGAATCAGAAGAATAAGAAGCCGGACCCGTCACTACGATCCGAATCGTTACAGAATCACCAACCGCTGCCGTCAGAGTCTGTGAGGTGAAATCAATTCCTGTCATCGATGCACTACTGAAATACACCGGAAACCCCGACCCCTTGGATGGGTCTGTCAGGAAAGCACATCCCGTAGCGGGTGCGATCCCCCCCGCATATGTCAAAAGAATGGAATCTCCGTTGAGTGCATAGGCAGAAGACCCCTTGAGTATTGTTTGATCGATTGTGGTTGATACCGTGTCGATTATGACAATCTGTGGACCCGTGACACCCGTTGCTCCGGGCGTTCCTACACCAATACTGAACTCAACCCAATTTGCGTTGGCTGTCCCGCCGATGAGAGAGTAATATTTGTCCTCCCCACTAACATATACCATCATGCCTACCTGACGGCGTTCAACAGTAATTTCATCTCTCTGTGTGGTGGTTCCCACCGAACGAAGCCCGCCTAAACCCCATTGAGGATCAGTAACAGGATAGACCGCAGCATCGCTGATTGGTGCTATTCTCCCCGTTACTGGAACTGTTCCTGTGATTGGCATGGTCTATGTTAACTAAAAGATACTATCATCGGCAGAATGCTAGTAATTTCTCCGGGAAGTTTGTAAAGGCTCCTGTAGATTTTGTAATTCCTCGTCAGCCCGTATGCATTTGTGTGTGCCGACACCCGTGAAGGCGTTGGAAGAACTGTTTCCATCGCAACATCAAGACCGTTGTATGTAATCTTCGTGATTGATCGACTGTCATCTACAAAGAAGTAGATGTATCCGTCAATTCCGTTCGTAAATGTGGAATTGTATGTGCTAAAAGTGTGCAAAACGCCAGAGGTGTTGCCATCAACCAGAGTTGATCTATCTCCTCCCGTAAGAGCGGGGTTTGCCGATCTGCCTGTATAGAACTTGGGCCACCATCGGCTTCCTTTTGTCGTGGAAACCGTAAGTGGACCGCCGCCTTCGGGACCCACTTCCTGCCCTCGCAGTCTTATGGTCAAGAAGTTGTTTACCGGGTCTACTGAATTGAATGCGGGATATGTTACCGTTTGTGAATCTGCTGTTGGGTTGAAACCCGAAGTCAGACCATAGTATGTTATACCATTGTTGTCGAGCGTATATTCCAACACTCCACTTCCAGAAACCCAATTTGCATCGGGCTGAGATGATGTCCATGTTATTGTTTGGTTTCCGTTTCCTGCGGTTTGTCCCAATTCATATGCTGTAGCCAATCCCACATTGAATGAGCCAAATGAAACATTCTGATATGGATAAAGAAGCAATTCAAGTATTTCTATTGCATTTTTGCCCAAATCAATTGTGGTTCCTTCAGGAATGCCTTCAAAAGATGCTGTTGTTGGTGCGGGATTTGTCCATGTCGGTCCTGTGCCATCCCCGCCGCCACCGCCGACTATTTCGATTGCAGGTCCGGTTCCCGATGTGCCGCCGACAAAAAGTTTCTTGTCAAATATGTTTACTGCAAGTTCGCCGTAGGTGAGTCCTACGGGAATTCTGCCGGGAACTGCTGTTCTTTTGACCTTGAATAGACCCATACTGCATATTTAGGGGTAGTTTATGAAAGTTTGCAGAGAGCCATTGTCATGCTTCCTGCCTCCAGAATCCCATTTGATCGCAGAAAGAAGAATACTTCTGCTCCAACATTTGATTGTATTCTTCATGGTTTGCTATCGTATTATCCCCTATCCATGTATCAAACCATCCGTAATGCCAATGAGAATTTTCCGGTGGGGTCCATGTATCGATGTCTGCATGAATCAGCGTAAAGCGTGAGTCCTTCGGGACATGCTGCCAAACCAGGTCAATCACCTCTTGATTTTTCTCAACAATTGTGATTGAAGTGATATTGGGATAGTCGATCAACTTTTGGTTGACCAATCCAATTCCCAATCCGCCGATCAGCACATCGCCCGTGGCACCATCCCAAAGTTCTTGATGCTCACGGTATTCATGCGTTGTGTCCTGCATGATCGGTCCAAGAGAATCATGGCAAAGGAATGTGTATTCCCCCGAAGGCTCTTCAAGATATGTGGCATCATGACCGACAATTTGCGAGAACATCGTGGATACACCATATGCGGGAGAATCGCCTGTTGCCTTGCGAATCGACCATTCCCCAATCGTGCCCGTTGGGATGTTGACCTGTATTCGTGTCATCCGTATGCCCTTATGATTACTTGTCCAGTTGCACCTCTACCTCCGGTGCCACGGGTTGTTGCATTCGAACCACCGCCACCACCACCGCCACCCGGAAAAGTTCCCGCAGTACCGTTTGCCCCCGCTGCGCCTGCGGTTCCGCCTGCGCCGCCCGTGCCTCCTGCTCTGCCACCCGTGCCCCCGGGCGATGTTGTCGTGCTGCCTGAATTGTTTGTTCCGTTTGATCCTGCGGATAAGCACACTTTTCTATCGGGTACAGGACTTCCTAGAAAGGGGGGATTTGGTGCGCCGCCGGGAATCGTAGTGGGCGATGTGCCAGCCGCACCACCACCTACAGAAACGCTATACAAATAACTTGAATCGCATAGGTAAGAAGTGGGGATCAACTCATCCCCATTTAACCATCCAATGGAATTGTCGTGATTAAGAACTAGAGTTCCATTTCTTTTGTGACTAACTAAACGAGTGCTTTGACCGGCAGTTCCATTGGTATTTGCGGCACCTCCAGCACCCGCATTTCCGACATACAACTCTATGGTGTCTCCGGATTGCATGTCAAAATTATTGCATGGTCCGGTGAAAGGGTTTTCCCCAATAACTATTGGGTCATATCTCACAACAAGACCGTCACCGCCGTAGAAAAAGAACTCACCATAATCACCTCCTGCACCCCCGCCACCTCCATAGTAAAGAGTGGGTCTAGACCCCGCCGCTCTTCCGCCACCACCACCGCCACCCGCACCCCACATTTGCACATGGAGATAAAGCGCACCCTCAGGAATCTTGTATGATTGTGTTCCTCCTGTGGTGAATGTGCTTGTGAAAAGAAGTTGGTAACTTCTTCCTTGCGGACCTCTTGCTGCGCCTATCATGCGAAGTTCAAGCCTCCAACGAATCCATAGATTGTCGATCCGGCATCGGGGGTGACGAAAGAAATCACATCGGTTCCGCTTGC
>Ga0129336_10002246_pt1 | contig 11929 bp, 14 predicted proteins | sample CPB6_02_DNA_FD_96878 | JGI IMG/M metagenome (GOLD analysis project Ga0129336, IMG submission 96878) | Freshwater to marine salinity gradient microbial communities from Chesapeake Bay, USA - CPBay_Sum_0.6_0.2_DNA | ecosystem: Environmental > Aquatic > Marine > Coastal | place: USA: Chesapeake...
GCATTGATGAAGAGATTTGCCCACATCCAAACTTTGTCGCATTTATCCGCGAGATGGAATGGGCACCAGAGAAGGAGTCCGATGACTATGACGAAGAGCGAGAACTCGATGCCATCGACCGAGACTGTGAACGATACCATGCACGCAAAGATGATTAATCAAACCACAAGACTCAGAGCCGGCGTGTTTGTCGACTCTGATTACATGCGTGAGCACTGTTACTTTGGCTACCTTACGCATCCGGCACTTGAGTATGACATCGCTGTTGCCATCACGATTGATGATGTGCGCAAGTTCGGCAAGATCAACAAGCTTGTGCTAAGCAAAGAGGGCGATGTGCAATATCGCTTTGGCATACTTACACCAACAGCAGACAAGAGCGGAGTGGCTGGCTATTCTGCCAAGTGCTTCATCGATGGGAAGCTTCACGATTTATTCATCTATCAATCGCAGTATGAGGAGATCGTTGAGCGAGGCTTCAGCATCAACATAACGGTTGAGGGTAAGTTATACGAAAATTTACTAAATTTGTAGCATGCCACTATTCCAAGGAGACAGTCAGGAGATCATCAGCATGAACATCCGCAAGCTTATTCATGAGGGCTATTCACAGCAGCAAGCACAGGCAATCGCACTGGCAGAGGCTGAGAAGTACCGCAAATCTCGCAAGCGATGAGAGTGAGCTTTGACGTTGACGGTGTGCTGGACACTGAGCCAGGCAAGCAGCTGGCACAGCGTGTCATCGATAAGGGTGACGATGTGTTTATCATCACCGCCCGAAACGAAGGCCGAATGTCTGCCGAGGTGTACGAGATTGCGCAAGAGCTTGACATACCTCGCTTGCGCGTTTACTTCACCAACGGCGCGGATAAGTGGCGCACGATTGAGCGTTTGGATATTGACTTGCACTACGATAACAGCCGCGAGCAGGTCGATAAGATTGAGCAAAACACTGATGCACAGGCTGTATTGTTCATGAGTTAAACATCGTGTAAACATCGTAAACCATGAGAGAAGGCAGAAACGGAGGCAAGCTTAGAACTGGAGGCACAGGCGCAGGGGGGAGACCTCCCAAGCTTCCCGACTTGCACATCTTGCTGGCCAACGTGCTTGGCAAGGAGAACAAGGACGGCATAAGCGCAGCCGAGGAGATACTGATGGCACTGCACGCCAAGGCGAAGAAGGGTGACACCAGAGCAGCAGAGCTGCTGCTTGACCGAGGCTATGGCAAGCCGAAGCAGACAAGCGAGACCACGCTCAAGACCACCGAGCCGTTGGTCATCATCAAGACCAAGGAGGACAATGCTTAAGGCGATTGGCATCGGAGTGCTGCTCACGCTGTTCACGGTTGCAGTTGCGTATGGCCTATGGCTTGTGATTCGCAATATCATAGACTGCTTGCCTGATCCGAATGATGAGGAGGAATGATGAACTTCGAGCTCACTGCAAGGCAGTCAACAGCATTCGAGGCAATTGAGTCAGGCGAATACCGTGTCATCGTGTTCGGCGGCGCGATAAGGGGCGGCAAGACTTACTGGCTGCTTCTGACTCTCAGCTACCTTGCGCTGCAATATCCGCGCAGCCGCTGGGTTATTATTCGCCGCAGCCTGCCGGACCTCAAGCGCACAACCTTCCCAAGCTTCAGCTCGATCCTGAACGATGGCATCAACCAGTACGTGGAGAGTTGGAACCGAGACACGCAAGTGGTGACCTTCATCAACGGCAGTGAGCTGCTGTTCATGGCCGAGAGTTACGATGATGACAAGGACCTAAACCGCTTCAAGGGATTGGAAGTGAACGGCGCAGGACTTGATGAGGTGAATGAGCTGCAAGAGCAGACGTTCTACAAGGTCCAAGAGCGCATCGGAAGTTGGAACAAAGCCGAAGGCAGGCCACCGATTGTCTGCTTGGCAACGTGTAACCCAGCCAACAACTGGGTGAAGTCAATCATCTACGAGCGATTCAAGGAGGGCACACTGCCTGAGCGTTGGACGTTCATACCTTCCAAGATCACTGACAATCCGCACATCCCTGCCGAGTACCTGGAGAGCTTGAAGGAGCTGCCGCCTGTGCAGTATGCTCGCTTCGTTGAGGGTGATTGGGATGTCATGGATGATGTTGCCAATCCGTTCCTGTATGAGTGGGCCGATGAGAAGCACATCGATGACAGCGTGCAGCTGAATCGCAACGTGCCGGTGCATGTGTCTGTGGACTTCAACATCAATCCGCTTTGCGCCTTGGTGATTCAGCACGTTGGCAGAGGCGCGGTGGTAGTGGATGAGATCAAGATTGAGAAGGGCAGCGTGGATGCGTTCTGCGATGCCGTGCTTGCGCTTGGCGTGCCGATGGGCCTGATCAGGATCACTGGCGATGCGATGGGCAAAGGTGGCACGGTGCAGCAGCGAGACAACTCCAGCGCGTACACGCAGATCAAGCGGCGGCTCGGCTTGACCGATAGCCAGTTTCTGATTCCGGCGAATCCAACGCACTACAACAGCAGAATCGATTGCAATGCTGCGCTGCGCAAGCTCGACATCAGAGTGAACTCCAAGCGGTGCAAGGGATTCGTGTTCGATGCGAAGCAGGTGCAGTGCGATGCCAATGGGAGCATCATGAAGTCGAATCGAAAAAACATTGCCGAGCGTGCTGACTTTTTAGATTGTTTTCGTTACTTTGTGAACGCAATCCTAAAGCGTTATCTATGAGCGTATGTACTCCTTGCTTTGATTCGGGCATCAGCGTGGCAGCTTGCCATGCAGGCATAAGCTTCGGCTTGGTCACACCTGAGACTGAATACACTGTGACCATTACGCACAACGCTACCAAGCGCGTGCAGACCTTCACTGCGACATCGGACATTGATGGCATCATCACTATCCAGGGCGCAAAGGTTGATGCGTTGCAAGGCTACACGATTGGATTGAACTGCGACCAGTTCAGCATCTGCGATGTCCTGTATGACTGCATCAGCTTCAGCGTGGTGAACATGGACGTTGACGAACCTCAAACCATAAACTTACTCGAATGCTTAGAGTGCTAAAGAACATCGCGCACGGCTGGGCGTTGTGGGCGTTTGACACCAAGGAGAGCCGCGAGGTATCCAAGCCTCGGATGGCGATATGCAAAGAATGTCCGTATCGCATCAAGGCAACCAACACATGCCGGGAGTGTGGCTGCTTCCTTCCGGCTAAGACTCGATTGACTGATGAAGCCTGCCCGTTGTTACGCTGGTAGTATGCTCACCGGATTCATCATTGTCGAAGCCTTGCAGCACAGTGATGAGGTTGACAAGCTGCTCGAGAAGGAAGAGCAGTGGATTGATGTCCTGATCAACACACATGACATAAGCACGGTGTACGAAGATGAAGAGGCAGAGCGTTGCTTCATTACGTTCCTGAGCACCGACAAAGAGATCACCACGAAAAATACCCTCGATGAAATTATTCAAAAGATCCGCAGAGCGACTGCGCTCAATTTTTACACGCAGTAAGCAGACAAGCTACAACCTTGTCGAGGTATTCAAGCACGGCGGCAAAACTTACTATCGATTCCCCAAGGAGGTGAACATGCCCCTTGAGCGATTCGCCATGAGCATGACCTTACTCGAGCGATTGAGCTCGGGGCTATCAGGCAGCGAGATGGAGCGCATACTTACAGAGATGGAGAAGGCACTGGCTACCGGCTTGAGCAATCCCAAGACGGCGGCATTAATGGGCGCGTACATCCATGTCATCCGCGAAAGGCAGAACACGGTCATCCATCGCGATCTGCTGCTCAACATCGCAGCGACTTGGATCATCCGTGCCGATGAGAATCCAGCTGTCATCAATCCCGATGTGCATCAGCAGAAGCTAACCTTATTCGAAGAGTTGAGCAAGGGGGCGGCTCACGATTTTTTTTATCGGCTGGGTATCGAGCCGCTGATGCCCTTATTCAATATTTCTCCCGAAGAGTTTCAGACATTATGGGAGTACAACACGGTCGAGATTCGAAAGCTGAACGAAGCACTTCGCCAGCTGAGTTCTCACCGCAAAGCCGAGCAAAAAGGACAGCCGACCGATTCCGCGAGCAAGTGATGAGCTTGGCCGGTGGAAGCATATCTGAGTTCAATGAGTTAATGGCCTCCGATGTTTCAACTTATTTGCTTAAATTTGAGGCAGCAATAAAGGCTCAAAATGGCAACAAAGGTTGAGATCATCTACGAGGCCGAGGCAACGAGCCTGAAGGCAACGGTCAACGAAGTAAACAAGGCGAATGATGCGGTCGCTGCATCAGCGAAGGAAAGCTCCAAGGAAGTTGCAGATGCGTACAAGAGCGCAGGCAAGAGCATCGCTGCTGCGTTCAGTGGCGGTGAGGTGAAGAAAGCCCTGGCAGATCAGAACAAGGGATTCGAGCAACTCAACAGCAAGGGCAAGACATTGACCGGGCAATTGCGTGCATTGAAGAATGAGCTCTCATTGCTTGAGGCATCAGGCAAAGGAGGGACGGCTCAGTTCCGACAGTTGACACTTGAGGCCGCGAGACTTGAAGATCAGGTCGGAGATACCAGGGCGCGAGTTGCGAATCTTGCAAGCGACACCTTCAAGTTCGATGCGGCAGTGCAAGCCACGCAAGGACTTGCCGCAGGCTTCGAGATTGCTCAAGGTGCGGCTGCGTTGTTCGGTGCTGAGAGCGAGGACTTGCAGAAGGCATTGCTGAAGGTGCAGGCTGCCACAGCCATTGCCAACGGCGTGCAGCAGATTGCAAACTTATTACTTGAGGAGAGCAAGATTAAGACATTCGCGCTTACGGCAGCGCAGACTGTATACAGCACGGTAGTCGGCACATCGACAGGCGCATTGAAGTTGTTCAGGATTGCACTTGCTGCGACTGGCGTGGGTGCGTTGGTGCTTGGCCTGATTGCCTTGGTGCAGAACTTCGACAAGGTGAAGGAAGCCCTGTCGAATGCGATACCAGGCTTCCGGCAAGTTGCTGATGGCATCGGCTTCGTGATTGACAAGACAAAAGAGTTTATCGGCATCAGTGATGAGCAGAGCGGACCGAGCGCATTGGATAAGTACCTGAAGGCAGAGCAGCGCAAGGTTGAGGCATCGGCTCGGGCGGTTGAACGCAGAATCCAATTGGCGCAAGCTGAAGGCAGAGACACCTCAGCACTGGAAGCCGAGAAGGAGAAGATATTCCTTGACTTCGCCCAGCGTAAGCTCACGGCACTTGAGAAGAATGAGGCAGCATTGAGAACCGTTGGTGTTGATACTGCCGAGCTTCAGATTGAACTCGAGACCGAGGTGGCAGACCGCAGAGCCAACATTCAGGCAGCAAGGATTGAAGGAGCCAAGGCAGCAGCTGAGGCAGAGAAGAAAAGAGCAGAGGCAGAGAAGAAAGCAGCGGAGGAAGCGGAGAAGGAGCGCGAGGCGTTGCTGAAGAAGCGCATCGCAACAGATAGGCAAGTGACTGAATCAATTGCCAAGTCACGCGAGGTCGACCTGCAAGAGCAATTGCAAGATGTTGCCGTTGTTGAAGATGCAAGCTTCCAGGCAAAGATTGAAAGCTTACAGAAGCAGAAGGCCATTGAGGTTGCTGCTGCTGAAGAGGCAGGTCAATTGACGGCTGACATCGAGAAGAAGTACAATGACCAGATTGAAGAGCTGACCATTCAGTCGGCTGCTGCACAAACCAACGCACGCATCAATGAACTCAAGCGATTAGAGATTGAGCAGGGCAGCACATTGCAGCGAAGGATTGACATAATAAACGCAGAGGCTGACAAGCGCAGAGAGGATGCAAAGAACAGCATCCAGGATGAGAAGGAGCGAGCCAGTGCCATCGAGCTCATCAATGCTGAAACCCAAGCCGCCATTCGCGAAGAGCAGAAGAAGACAAGGGATGAGGCAGTGGATTACGCATTCCAGATTGCAAGCGAAATCGGCAATTCATTAAGTGCGATTGTTGACCTTCAGAATCAATTCAGCCAAAACCGGATTGAGAGCATTCAGGAGCAGAGCGACAAGGAGCTTGAGACCATCAACAAATCGCTGGAGAGCGAGGTGGTGAAGGAGAACAAGCGTGCAGCATTGCAGACACGCACACAGGCGAAGATTGTGGCAGAGCAGCAAAAGCAAGCGAGAAGGGAGAAGGCATTGAATATCTTCAAGGCTACCATCGACACGGCTGCATCGATTGTCAAGACTGGTGCGCAGCTCGGCTACCCTGCTGCGCTTCCTTTCCAAATCTTGGCTGGTATCATCGGAGCTGCTAACATCGCAGCGATTGCAGCACAGCCATTGCCTAAGTTCAAGCGAGGCGGTCTGGTTGGAGGGCAAAGCCACGAGGCAGGGGGCACGGTTATCGAGGCCGAGCGTGGTGAGTTCGTGGTGAATAAGACATCAGCCGGACGGCATCGCACTGAGCTGGATGCACTGAACAGATCAAGTGCTGCATTCAGGAAGTTGATTGATGAGCGATATGTTCGGCCTGCAATATTCAGTTATGCTAACAAGCGCAAGGATGGCATAGTGGTGAACGCATCGCTGAACAGCAAGAGCATGGAGAAGGAGTTGAAGGGATTGCGCAAGGACATGCGCAAGCAAGGTGCAACAATAAACATTAACGGCTTAGACTCACGCTATTCATGGCAGCGGAACTGAAATTCTTAATTGACAATCTCGACCGAGGCCAGCCTCTGAATCCCGAGGACTTTGGCATCACGATAAATGAAGATGACAGCATCGGTGCTCGCGTGGTATCATTCGACAATGAGCTAATCTTTGGAGGAGATGTCTTCACCTACTTTTACAATAAGCTTCAGACATCAGGCTACTGCGAACTGGTGCGATGCTCAGTGCAATACCTTTGCAATTCCGGCACATGGGAGAAGCTTGTCGATGGCTACATCATTGTGACTGAGTCGAACTTCCTACTTGAGAAGTGCCAGGTCAAGACGAAGCTGTACGATGAGACATTCAGCACCAAGATAAACAACAACAAGAGCATCCCATTCTCGCTGTCGATTACCACATCAAAGAACGGAAGCCAGGTGGTGCCTCCAGTGATGCGGAGGTTGGATATCTTCAATCCGGCAACATCGAACTATGAGGCGCAATTTGCTTATGGCTATGCGCTGTATGATGTCTTTGCTCATCTTGTGGCTTGCATGAGTGATGGCTTAGTCGATTTCGCATCCAACTTCTTTGCATATACCTATCCAGATTCGAGCCTGCCAGTGTACACGCAGGGCAATGTCCTAAGACAGCGGCAGCCTTTCGAGATGACAGCGACATTCGAGAAGATATACCTTGCGATGAAGCAGAAGCTGAACCTCGGCATGGGCTTCGAGAAGCAGAGCAACGGAAGGCCGTTGCTGCGCATCGAGCCGATTGCCTACTTCCAGCAGAGCACTGCATCGGCAAGCCTATATGACCAGCCTGCCATCGAGATGAAGTTCGACACAACCAGGCTGTATGCAGCGGTTGAGTTCGGCTCGGATCCATTCCTTGAGCAAGCCGAGTGCGATGGTGGGAGTACTGCTTGCACCTTTGTGCAGACACCATTCAGAGGCTTCAGGATTGAGACATTCGGATTCGTTGGTGAGTGCAACACCAGCAACGTGCTAAATGTTAAGAGCGGCGATATCGTATTCGATGCCAACGTGATTGAGGATGTGATTCGCTTCGCATCGCCCAGCCATGACCTGAGCAACTTCATCATTCAATCGAGTTACGATCCTTTCTTCACGCCGAACGGATTCATCGCGATTCAGTATGACCCTTATACGATTGGGCAGACGGTATACAACGGATTGTACACGAACATCAATGTCTCGGCGAATTGGCTCAGTGGATATCCTAACAGCTTGTTCAGCTTCTTGAATGCGCCATTCACGCCAGCGCAAGCTGCGTGCGAGGTTAGGATTGGGCCGTTCCCATTCCCGGTATTCGATGCGAATGATATGAATGTGGAGGATTACTTTGGATGGAATGGCGTTTATATTCCATTTACGAATCAATTCAATGACCCGAACAACTTGTATGCAGGCGATTCTTATGTATGCCCTTATGCTGGTGTTTATACTATCACGCTGCAACTAATTCGCGATAGTGGTGCTGATCCAACAGTCGGCAATGTGTCAAATTTCTGCTCGATTGTGCGAAGGGATGCCAATGATACATTGATTCAAGAAGTGCCATCCTTCCCACCGCTTACGCAGACTTATCCATCGTTCTCACTTGTGACTGTTACCACTACATTCGTGTGCAATCAGGGTGATAAGATAAGTGCAAACTTCTATGCGCAAGTGCAGAACGGCACCAACATTCCTATCCGCATTGCAGACACAACTGGCCCCGGTGGTCCTGTTAGCTACATCGACATCACGGCCGTTCCGCTGAATGCCAACAATCCAGACCAAGACCTTGACCCAGTCAACATCGATGACGTGCAGGCCTACCTCTACAAGTTCAACAGGCCGCTAACGATGGCAGAGATTAACGCCATCACATCGGAGACATCCAAGCCGATATTGCTCGGCAGGCGAGACGATGCGCTTGCTGTGGTGCCGACATACATCAAGACTATCAACATTGAATCCGTAATGCGCAAGGGCGCACAATTCGAACTACGATCCAACAAGTTACTGCCATGAGCTACACCTCGATACCAAACCAACCAATCATATTCAACAGCGTATTGCCTGAAGCTTGCGAGGGCTGTGGCTCAGAGTTCGCGCAGCTCGCGGATTACAACGATCAGCTCTTCTGGCAGCTTGAGGCAGGGCGTTGCGGACATGTGCGGTTCAATGAGTATGCGGCGGTGAATGATGTCAGTGTCGATGGCTTCAACATTACCTTCCCGACAAACTTGGATGACTCCGCTGGTGCTTTGATATCTTACTACAAGTTCATTAATTGCTTGGAGTTTAAGGTGACCATCACCATCGATGCAAACCCAATCGGCACATTGCAGATTAGTCTTGCCAATGGTACGATGGTGGAGGTTAGCGCACCAGGCACGCATGAGATATATCTCAAGCTGAACGATATTCCAACCAACACGAACAGCAGTGTGCTGTTGCTTGGTATCGTGGCTAAGCCAGGAGACAACTTCGAGGGCAGTGTCACCTTGGTTGACTTTCAGCCGTACTGCTCGGGCGCATTGTTCGCTGGCTTGGTGGATGCTACAACGCTGACAGTGGTGGAGCGATTGGATCCGGTGCTAACTGTAAAGGACCAATACCTAACCGCAGCGATTGCCTTGGCTGATTATGAGATTGAGCCCGGCTGCTATCGCTTAGCCATTGCGGACTTCTGCACCAACACTTGCGGCCAGTACTACATGTACAATCCGTACTTCAATGATTGGGGTGGTTGCATTGATTGCCCTCCGCTTGGATGGGATAACGTGACGGTAGTGGGGGCTGATACGTGGAGCGTTGGCAATGGCGAGGCAACAATCACATTGACCAACAGCGGAGACATCACAATCCTTGAATCGATTGTTGAGGTGTGTGAAGATGTAGAGTATAGCATCACCATAGTGGTTGACAGCATCACTGATGTAACGCTGCGCTTGTGGATTGATGGCACGCAGTACCTTTCATCGATAACCACGGCAGGCACATACACTGCCAACATCACTCCGACAAGCACTGGCAAGATATCGCTGCGTGCTACGGCAACCAATGCAGGCGGTACGGTTACGGTTAGCCAAGTGCAGCTGAGAGCCTACAAGGAGCACGCGATTTATGACATGTACAGCGACCTCATTCAGATTGGTGACTTCAGCGATGAGTGCAGATTCTTCAAGATTGAAGGTTGCAATGGCGAGAATCAATTCGGCTTTGGCTTCTATGGCACTTCGTTCTTTCCAGGCATCCGACTTGAGGGCAGAAGATTCCAGCCGCAATATGATACCGACAGCGACTTGTTCAGATACGCATCGGGCAAATGGACCGCGAGCTTCGTGGACAGGCGCAAGAAGTTAAGCTATCACTTCGGCCGATTGCCTGAGTACGTGCTCGACTTCCTTTCGCTGGTATTCTACTTCGACAATTGCTACGTGAACGGCGAGCTGTCATTCCCGGCAGACAATGAATTCCCTACCATCGAATATGACAATGCCGATGACCTTGGCAGCTTGACAATCGAGCTATACAAGAAGAAGGACAAGGTCCGCAAGACCGTATGCGTAGGCGTGGATGCTGACTGCCTGCCATCGATTCTCGACAATGCTGATGAGCCATTTATTCTCACGCAGGACAACGAGCGCATCACAACGCAGAACCTTGTGAATCTTTATCAGGAATAATTTTGTATCTTTGCACTACATCATAGACACGTAGGGGTTGATGCCGTCCTATTGAACAGGCTGATTCTAACAATTAAATCTCTACTACTATGGCTTGTGTAAGCTACTGCGACTCTTCGCTACTTGACCACAACTTAGTAAACTGCAACGAATATAAGCTCGGAGGTGTATCTGCGATTATCGTGGGAGCCTGCGGAACAGAGCTTGTTGATCCTTCTGATGATACTGAAGTTCAGGCGTTACTTACTGCCGGAACTGCGAAGCTTATCGAGGACATCCGCTTTGCTTTGCCTGCTGGCTCACCGGTGACTGTTGACTCACCAATTGGGTGCGGTACTCCGATTCGTATCAACGAAGACCGTACTGCTACCTTGTATGATGCAAACGTGACTGACGAGAACAATACTTTCTGGAATGATGTTAACAACCGCCGTATCGCGTGGGTACTTGCCTACATGTGCGACAGCGGAAAGGTGATTTACATCAACCCTCCGGTGGGTATTACTACCTCAGCGAACTTCATCTTGCCTGAGCAGAACAATGAGTTGCAGCGTTACGAAGTAACGTTCTCATGGCGCGATAAGAACATCCCAGCACAATATGATGCCCCTGCTGGCATCTTTGGATAATGGATAGTTCGACCAACAAACAAGGCCAAGGCACTACCTCGCAAGGGGTGGTGCTTGTGGCATTTGGCAAGCCTCAGTATTACTGGGCTGCTTATAACCTCGCTTATTCGATTAAGCGATTTAATGCCGCACTGCCTATCGCTTTAATTTGCGATAGTAGCGAGCGTGCTGTGTATCATTGCCACGAGCTGGGCCAATGCATCGACACCTTTGTTGAACTGCCTGAGCAGCACATATACACGAATAAGAAATTGGATCCGGGCAAGGCCAAGGTGCTTTTGTACGATTACTTGCCGTATCACTACAATCTTTACCTCGATGTTGATGCAATCTGCTTGAAGGATTTGCAGCCTCTCATCGAGCAGCTAATTGCTAACGATGCCAAGTATGCCACGCGAGTTGTTGGCGAGCATACCATCGACAAGGGCCGAGACTTCAAGGAGATGCAATGGGCGTGGGCCGATTCTCTGTGGCAGCACTTCGGGCTGTCTAAGGAAGACAAAATATACGCCATCAACAGCAGCATCCAGTTCATCGAGAAGTGCCCAGAGGCAGAAGCAATCTTCCGCACTGCTGCCGACTTGTATCTGAACAATCCGCTTCCGCTTGCGAAGCTTCGGATGAAGTGGGGCGGTGGCCAGCCTGATGAGCTTTACTTCAACGTGTCATTCGGCAAGAATAATTTCAAGCCGTATGAGGTTGATGTCATATGCTTTCAGATGAACAGGGAGTTCACGTATGCCGAGATTGAAGAGCGCTTCTATCTGATGAGCTACTACGGCGGCAAAGGATTCACGCCGACCTTTTATATTGACTGGCTTGACCGAAAGCTCAAGGCTTGGATGCAAGCCGATGGCAAGCAGCATAAATACTTTATCCACCGAATAACAGACCATAAACATGCAGACCCAAAGCGATAAGCCAAAGAAAGCCGGACGGCCTAAGAAGATTGTGACAACTGAGACCTTCACCGAGGTTGCTCGACATGATTGGAATAGTGA
>Ga0129336_10002247_pt1 | contig 11929 bp, 7 predicted proteins | sample CPB6_02_DNA_FD_96878 | JGI IMG/M metagenome (GOLD analysis project Ga0129336, IMG submission 96878) | Freshwater to marine salinity gradient microbial communities from Chesapeake Bay, USA - CPBay_Sum_0.6_0.2_DNA | ecosystem: Environmental > Aquatic > Marine > Coastal | place: USA: Chesapeake Bay...
AAAAAGCAGGAACAATTGCAAAAGGCACGGGCGGTTTGTTGGCTGGTGTTCAGTTGTCACAAGCTGGGGCTAATTTTGCAATGAACTATCCGCAACAGCCAAAAACAACGAATAGCACAGTACCTGTTGAAAATCGTTCAAGGCGAGAAACTTAATCATGGCAGATCCGATTAGAAGACTTCAATCAGGGAATGTTCAGGTAGCTGGCATATCTAGTTTGCCGCAGCCGAACATGAACTTTGGTACGCAGCGCCAAGATATTGCCTATCAAGCGGCAGCAGATGCTTCGTCATCTCTTGGTAAAGTCATATCAAATTTATCTGCGTCTATGTTTGAACAAGCAAATAAATTGGCTGATGCTGCTGGCGCTGAATTTGTTGCGGATAACCCCATTACCCAAAAAGAAATAGATGCAATGGTTAATGGCGACACAAAAACCTTTAGCGAACGCTTTACGCAAAACGCTTTCGGCGCTGCTGTAAACAAATGGAGGGCGCATGAGCTGGCTGCTTATTTTGAGTTGCAGACAATAGAAAAGGCTAACGACTATCAGATAGCGCTGGAAACAGGAAAAGATAAAAACGGCAATGAATTTAAATTAACTTTAAAAGAAATAGCCGAGGATTGGAAAGCAAACACAGATGGCAATTCGGCTGCTTTAGCACAATTTAGTCCTGACGCATCGTATAAGTATAGAGCCACTGCCGCTGTGCATGGCAATAAGGTTTTGGTAACCGCTGCGAAAATGGACAGCGAAAGAAAGTTTCTACAAAACCAAGTATATATTGAAAGAGATATTCAACAATTTGGGCAAACAGTACGGAATACGATAGAAACCTACAAGGACTCATCGCCAGAGCAAATGCAGACTGAACTAACTGCGGCAAGACAAAGATTGACTCAAGCTGCTTTGGTTTTGGGTGGCATCCCAGCGCAAAAACTTGCAATAGAAAAATCAGCAGAAATTGAGCTTGAAGTAAAAACAGCAATGTTTCAAAAGCATATTTTTGAGGGAAATATTGGTGATTCCGCTGCGTTTATGCAAAAGATAAGAGATGGAAAGTTGCCGCCATCATTGCAAAACATTTGGAATACGATGTCTCCTCCTGAGCAACGGAAAGTAAGGGATGCTATTGATTCTGAAATTACAGCATTGATAAAAAGAAAAGAAGACAATAAGAAAGTGGAAGATCAAGAAACAAACCAAAACATTAGTTTTAGTTTGATGACGTTGTACGATCCAAATTCAAAAGTCGATGCACAGCTTTTGGCTAAAAATTACTTGACATCTATTGTGCTGACTAGGCCAGACTTAATGTCTGCCAAGACTTATGCTGACACTTTAAAAAGCTTAGAACAAGACGCGGTAGATAACTACCAAGGTCTGGCAAAGTTTGACCAATGGCTTCGTGAAAATTCAAATACAGTAACTGCGGAAGCGGCGCTTAAATATGGAATTGAGCTTGGAGTTACTCCAAAAACTGCTATAGAAAAGTTTGAAAAGTATACGCCCAAGGATGCTAAAGAGCGTCAAAGGCTTGAAGCTTTATTTAAGATAGAAACAAAACTTCGTAGTAAGGAAATAAAAAAAGGGGATTTGCCTGCATTAGAAAGAGAGTTGAACAATGCTCGTCTTACACTAGCAGACGCTCCAGCAGACTTTAATCGTTTGCTTTTTGAAGACTTGCCAGCGACAGAAATAAAAACTAATAGAGCGCATTTTGCCGCGTTAAATGATGCAATAAATGATAGCACCATAACAACGGCGACAGGAATTCTTAACGCCATTAAAAATAGTAAATATGTTCTTGAAGATGCAGATTATGAAAAATTGGTAAGTTATTTAAATACAAAAAAACAAGCTGATAATGCCGCTTTGCAATCTGGGGCAAACCGCGTTGCAGATATAACCAATTCAAGAGTTCCAGCGACTAGAGCGGAAAATGTAATACAAGCAAAAGCAGACATAGATAGTACTTTTGAAAAACTGCAAAAAGATTTTAAGAGGGACAAGTTTTTTGTTAATGAATTTGGAGAAAAAGAATATCGCGCTCCAAAAATCACAGACGCAGAAAATATTGTTTCTTTCCGGACTGTGGATAGCAAACGTACTAAGCAATTAAAAGAGCAAAGGGATAGCCTTGCTAGTGATTATGGCCCCAATCCAACAACAGGGAAGTTTTCTGAAAGTGAGCGGAAAAAAGGCATAAAGCTTTTGGATATCATCCCGACATTTAAAGCAGGAGATCCGCCAAAGGCTGACCAAAACTATATTGACAAGGTTACTAGAGAATACATGAGGATTCGTGGGATTGCTGACCCGAATAAATTAACTAAAACTCATCGTATGGAAATTCAGGAAATTATTGAGCAACAAGAAGCTATCGCCAAAAAAGAGCGTCAGATTAGGGGGCGGTAATGGAAGACGACTTCAGATTCTACAACGACTATTATATGTACAGGGAAGACCCGAACGTCCCTGACTATAACGAACTCCAGCAAAGCATGGAGGAGTCGCAAAGCATGGAAGGTATGCAGTTGGCTGCTGGGCCGTCTCCTGAGCAAGTTAATCGGGCAGCGCAGAATATGCCGCTGGAAACAGAAACCCAGACCACAATGCGTCGTATGCAGGAAGATCAGCAGACGGGGGTTACTGGTCAGATTATCCCGCAGGATAGAACCTTGCGCGAAGAACTGGCATATCGTACTCAGCAGGCGTTAATTGAAAATCTTGGAATAGACAACGCTAAAGCCAGAAAGCTGGCAGAAACTATCTTTGGAGGCGAAAGCTCTGGTGTACCGCTGGGAGTTGGGTTGATTGACTTTACCCCAGCAGTTATTCCTATGGCTGTTCAAGAGTCTGGCATTTCTGCTGGCAAAGCTCTTGAGTCGGCAAAGCGTGGCGAATATGGCAGAGCCGCAGCCGAGTATGGCATAGGTGTATTGCAAGGAGCCGAAGCGATCCCCGGCGTTAAGTTGGCAACCAAAGCAGCTAAAAAAATTGGCAAAAAATTAGTCCCACCTACTGGGGCAAAAAGCCAAAAGAAGGGTGAGGATAAACCATAATGGCTATCAATAAAGACATTGGCAGCAAGATATCGGAGATGGCTCAGTCAGCCGAGTTATCTCCTGCACCCGTATTTGACACTGAGGCTGCTGCACAAGAGCAAGTCGAAGCTCCTATACAGATGGGGCTTGAGTTTCCTGAGTACGAGCAAACTGCCGGGTTGGGTAGCAAGCTTTTTAAAAAGGGCGCACAAAAGGTTGATGGCTTAACTGTTACCGAAGCTTTACAGCCTTTGACCAAGAAAGGCGTTCGGATTAAGCAAGAGCCGAAGATTATTCCTGACCCACCACCAGTAGCTCCCGCTCCAAAAGTTGTCAATCCTAAAGCTGCGCCTGCTGCAACAAAACCGAACCTCGCCCCTGTTTCATTAGATGAAATGAATAGGATTGCGGCAGAACGAGAAAGGATGCTGGCTGAAGGCACCGCCCGTGGCACCACAAAAGAAACTCCCATAAACACAATGATTTATGACAATGAGGAGTTTGCTGCCACTGTTAGAGCGTCTGCTGAGAATGCGACTAAGAACCGTCCGACAATGACCGTTCTTGAGATCCGAAATGAAATGATTGAAGCTGGTGTACATGAAAATGTTGCTGCTAGGATTTTGCAAGGTTTACCGCTGGAGTCAAAGATTGGTGAGTCACAGTTAGCTCAAACTGTTGGAGGCGTTGTTGAACTAAGCAGGTCAATTAACACAAACATTGAAGAACTGTTTAAAAAGCTAAAACGAGGCGAGTTAGATCAAGCTGGTGAGCTAGAACTTCGTCAGCAAATTGCTTTCAATAATTTAGTCTTTCAGCAAATGAAAGGCGTTCAGGTTGATGCTGGTCGCGCAGTGAATATGTTTAAGGATGTTAAACAATATGGGCGAGCCTTATCTCCTGAAAGAATGAGGCAGATTCTTGACGAGGCTGGTGGTCAGGAGGCGCTTCTTCGCTTGGCTGATGATTATTTGAGTTTGCCAACACGCAAAGGAAGGAACCAACTGCTTGAGGCTGGCCTTGGTCAGCGTCTGCGTGAGACATGGATTAATGTGTGGCAGTCTAACCTTCTGACTGACATCGCCCCTCATGCTTATAGTCTTACTCAGGGCATTCTCAATACTGCCCGTGCTCCGATAGAAAGGATGGTCGCAATACCTATTGGCATGACTCGCCGTGGCGTTATGGATGTTGCTGGTGCCGCCCCTTCTGAGCGATATTATTTGGCAGATGTTCAAGCCAGAATGTCTGGTCTTAGAAACGGACTTTATGATGCGTGGATGACGATGGCAAAGGGTGGGCCTCAAGTAAGGCTTCCGCTTACTGAGGTCGATATAACTTTGCCAGTATTTTTTAATAAAGACTATGCCGTCCGTGCGTCCGCTAAAGGTGATGCTCCTATTTCCCCTCTATCTGGCGCTGGCTTTAGTGACCTGCCAGTTAGATTGCCATTCAGTTCAACCGAATTATTCCGTACTCCAGATTTTACGAATGGCTTTACAGGAAAAGTATTAAATGGCATGGGCTATATGTATAGCGTCCCATTCCGTGCGTTACGCGCAGCAGACGACTTTGTTGGTATGACCGTTTCTCGTATGCAGTTGCATGAAGAGGCTTGGCATTTAGCGCAAAAAGAATACGACAAATTTGTGGCTTCGGGTTCTTCGCACGAGAATGCTTTAACTGAAACTCAAAGGATCGTCGCCTCGTTTATGGATGAGCGTCCTGCATCTATGCAAGCCAATATGGAAAAGGCGCATAAGATTGCTACGGCATCTGAAGAATTCAATAAAGAAACCAAGCTTAATGCAATGTATTGGGGATTGGATAGGGCTTTTCAGCATGGCCTTATTAAACCGTTCCTTCCTTTCTCCCGTTCAATAACCAATGACTTTCTGCATACGGCTGCTGCTACGCCGGGCTGGAACTTGATTAGTCCAAAGTTCTGGGATGCTTGGAATGCTGGCGGCAGAGAACGGGACTTAGCGATTGCTCGTCTCTCCATTGGCAGCGCTGCTGGTTATGTCGCTGTGGATCAGGCGACAGAAGGACGGATAACTGGCTCTGGCCCATTTAGTGTCCAAGATAGAAAAGCGCTTGAGGCACTTGGCTGGCAAAAATACTCTATTGTGTTTAAGCCCGGCGAACTTAGCCAAGAGGTAAAAGGCCGGTTGTCTACACTGACAACACTGACTGACGGCAAGGGCGATTTTGAGGGCTATACATTTGTTAGCTACGGGCGCTTTGGATTCTCACCAATCCTTGCTCAAGGCGCTGACTTAGCTGATGCTCAACGGTTCCACGTTGGGAAACCAGACGAAGATGAGTACACAAAGCTGGCATTGGCTATCGCTGGCTCCAACCTTAACTACCTCCAAAACCACCCACAAGCTGCGGCCTTTGGCGACATTGTTGGAATCCTGTCAGCTAAAGTTGAAGATGGTGGAGAGAAGGTCTTTGATGTTTTGCGCCGCATTGGCAAGCAGTATGTTGATGTGCTGTATACCGGCACACCGCTACTTGGCTCAAGTAATGCAACGGCTATTGCCCACATTGAACGTCTGAACGACCCATTGGTGCGATCCCCAAGGATTGACCAGATGAATGCCCCAGAGCATATTCGTATGTTTTATGAGCAACTCAACCGCGTTAAGTCCCGCAATCCTGTGTTCTCAGATGGCCTCCCTGCTGACCTCGATGAGATTGGTCGCCGCCGGTATGTTGAAGACAATATGTGGGAAACCTATGCCAACTTTATCCCGATAGTTCAGGCTAGGAAAGGTAAGCGTGACCCGTTCATGGAGGCGATGGTTTCCATTGACCACGGCGTATCCCGGCCTAGAGATGTCTGGGATGGAGTATCCCTGTCTGTGACCCAATACAACCGCTACAAGGAGCTTTACGGGCAGAAGATAAAGATTGACCCATCCCTATTTACGCCTACGGCAGAAGGCCCTCCAATGAATCTGGAAAAGGCTATTCCCTTCTTGCTAGAGCAGGAAAGGGAGTATAGGCTTTCCGAGGGTGGCAAATTTGGCATCGGCGACGCACAAGACTTTGTGAATGGCGTTATCAAAAAGTACCGGCGAATTGCCAAACTGAAAATGATCGGCTATGACTTTAGCCCAGAGATTGGTCAATCTGAATTGCCAGACTCAACAGAGTTAGACTTTTCTGAGTACGGGCTTTATGACGACAAAATAGAGTTCCCAGAATTGGCGGCAATGATTGACAGAAACAAGAAATTTTATAAGCAATACGGCAAGTAATTTAATACAATTCAATCGAAAGGATTGAGACATGGGCGTACCAATTAACAATGTGACAAGGCGCGTGGTCTATGCCGCATCAGGCACAGGCCCGTATAACTTCACGTTTGAAATCCTTGCGGCTGGTGACGTTGCTGTTTACAAGGATGATGCGCTGCTGACCTTGACCACTGATTACACGGTCACCATTAATAGTAATGGTACTGGTTATGTCACGCTGGTAGCGTCGCCCACTGGTGCTACGCAGATTGCAATCGTCGGCAACCGTACTATTCAACGTACCACTGACTTTACAACTGGTGGCGACTTCTTTGCCAACACGGTTAATGATGAGTTGGATCAGCAGACGATCTTTAACCAGCAGAATGCTGAAGGTCTAGGTCGTGCGCTGCAAGCTCCGCAGACTGATCCGACAACAATCAACATGACCTTGCCCCGTGCATCGTTACGAGCCGGGAAGAACCTAGCATTTGACGCAAATGGTAATCCAACACTGGGTGACACACTAGGAACCAATCGTGGTAACTGGTCAGCTTCAGTACTGTACTACGTCCGAGATATCGTCAAGGACACCAGCAACAATAACATCTGGCAGTGCTTAACTCAGCACACCTCTACCGGGTCGCAGCCTATCTCTACAAACGCTGATGCGGCTAAGTGGTATTTGTTGGTAGACGCTGGCTCTGCTTATGACTCTGAGGTTGCGGCTGCTGCAAGTGAAGCTGCTGCTGCTGCATCGGCTTCTCTGGCAAATGATTGGGCAACCAAGACAGCTAGTCCAGTAGCAGGCGGTGAATACTCAGCCAAGTACCATGCACTTGCTGCGGCGACATCAGCATCCAACGCTTCGACATCAGCATCCAATGCAGCATCGGCACAGTCTGCTGCTGAAGCTGCCCGTGACCAGACGCTTGCATCATTCGACTCATTCGATGACCGCTACCTTGGAGCCAAGTCTTCTGATCCATCCGTAGACAATGACGGCAATGCGCTAGTAGCTGGTGCGCTGTACTTCAATAGCACTAGCGGCATCATGAAGGTCTACACCGGCAGCACATGGGTAGCCGCCTATGTCTCTGGTACAGACTTCCTTGCCAAGGCAAGTAACTTGTCTGACCTGCAAAGCGCATCCACTGCTAGAACAAACCTTGGCGGCACGGCAGTCGGTATCGGCGTGTTCACTGCGGCGACAGCAGCAGCAGCACAGCAGGCAATGGACGTTGAGGTAGGCGTAGATGTGCAGGCGTATGACGTTGACACAGCTAAGACGGATGTAGTGCAGACGTACACCAAGGCACAGCGTGGCACACCTGTATCGCTGACAAGCACAAGCGCATCCATTGCGGTTGATGCCAGCTTGGGTAACAACTTCACGCATACGTTTACTGAGAACACGACGCTGGCTAATCCTACGAACTTGGTAGCAGGTCAGTCTGGTGTGATCGTATTTACCCAACACGCAAGTTCACCTAAGACATTGGCTTATGGCAGCTATTGGAAGTTCGCTAATGGTACGGCACCATCCGTCACAGCGAGTAACAGTGCGGTGGATGTACTAGCTTACTATGTGGAAAGTTCTACCAGAATCACAGCCCGTCTGATAGGTGACGTAAAGTGAGCGTCATTCAGAACTTCCTATTGGCGACACCCGAGGGCTACCAGATCAGTCGCAGCGTTCGTCTGCGGTCGAGTGCGTCTGCTTATTTCAATAGGACACCAGCAAGCACAACAAATCGCAGAACTTGGACATGGAGTGCTTGGGCTAAACGTGGATCGTTAGGGGCTGCAAGAAATCTTCTAACTGCCATTGGGTCAAGCAGGGTTACATACATTACCTTTACAAGCGCAGACAAACTGACGATTTATTCTGCGACATCTGCTGGTGGCGGAGATGGTGGAGAATATGCCAGCACACAAGTATTCCGTGATCCAAGTGCTTGGTATCACATTGTTGTTGCTTATGATTCGACGCAAGCCACGTCAACAAACAGAATTAAGGCTTTCATAAACGGAATTCAGATTACATCTTGGTCAACATCAACAACACCAACTTTAAATCACGACACACAATTTAATTGGACAGGTGCGCCAATGCAACTTGGCGCTTACAACGCATCGCAGTTTTTTGACGGTTACCTAACCGAAGTAAACTTCATTGACGGTCAAGCTCTTGACGCATCTTACTTTGGCGAAACCGATGCAGTAACTGGTGTATGGAAGCCCAAGAAGTACGCAGGCACCTACGGCACGAACGGCTTTTACCTGAACTTCTCCGACAACAGCGCGGCTACTGCTGCGGCTATCGGCAAGGACTACTCAGGCAACGGCAACGACTGGACACCGAACAACATCAGCGTGACCAGTGGCGTGACGTATGACTCAATGCTGGATGTGCCGACACAGTGGGCTGATGGAGGCAATGGTCGGGGGAATTATGCTGTTTTAAATCCAATTGACCCTGTAACCACTTCGACTTTTTCAGAAGGAAATCTAAAATACACCAATAGCACCAACAACCGAGCTGGATTTGGAACGCCATTGCCATCGGCTGGCAAGTGGTATTGGGAACTTATCTGGACTACGAATGGCGGTAGTTCTTCGCCACCTGTGGGTATCTGCGCTATTAACTACGATCAGACTGCAAACGGCAGGCTTGCATACCGCCCCAACGGAAACAAAATGGATCAGGCGGGAACAGAAACAGCCTACGGTAGCACATGGACAGTTAATGATGTGATTGGTGTCGCTGTTGATTTAGATAGCGGAAAAATCTGGTTTGCTAAAAATGGCACATGGCAGAACTCTGGAGACCCTGCCGCCGGTACGAATGCTGCATTTACCACAGTTCTGTCGGCGATTACAAACCCAGTAAAACCGATGATCCAAGTCAACGTGGCTGGCGATGTTCTGGTAATAAACTTTGGTCAACGTCCATTCACCTACACACCACCTTCAGGCTTCAAAGCACTAAACACGCTAAACCTGCCCCAGCCGACTATCCTGAAGGGCGAGCAGTACATGAATGCAACGCTTTGGAGTGGGAATAGCACTAATGCCAGAGTTATTACAACTACGCTTGGAACGGTTGATTTTGCTTGGGTAAAACGACGTAATGGCGTAGACGATCACCGTCTTGCAAACACAGTTACTGGCGGCAATAGGCATTTGAAATCTAACAGCACTGATGCAGAGTCAACTGGAACAACCGTCATTCAAGCATTCAGCGGAAGCACATTCACTCTTGGAACAGATGGTTCCGTCAACGCAACTGGCGGCACTTATGTTGGCTGGACTTGGCAAGCTGGTGGCGCAGCAGTAACCAATACAGCGGGGTCTATATCATCACAAGTAAGTGCTGGTGGCACTCAAGGTTTTAGTGTTGTGACGTACACAGGCACAGGCGCTAACGCTACTGTAGGTCATGGGTTGGGTGTTGCGCCCAAGATGATTATATTTAGAGCAAGATCAATCGTAGAAAATTGGCCTACTTGGCACACTAATCTTACAAGCGCTGCTTTTGTGCTTACTTTGAATACAACAAATGCTCAAGCAAGTGTTCCTCAAGTAATGAACAGCACTGCCCCTACATCATCTGTGTTTAGCGTGGGAACTAGTACGGGATCAAATGGCAACGGCACAACCTACGTCGCCTACCTATTCTCCGAAGTCGCAGGCTTTTCCAAGTTCGGCAGCTACACAGGCAACGGATCGGCTGATGGCACTTTTGTGTTCTGCGGGTTTAGGCCAAAGTTTGTAATGGTCAAGCGCACTGACTCAGTAGGAAGTTGGTGGATGCTAGATAGCGCAAGAGATACTTTTAATCTTGCAACAAAATTGCAAAGAGCGAATGAGCCTTTGGCGGAAGAAACAAGTTATGCAAGCATCGATATGCTTTCCAATGGTTTCAAGTTGAGAGTGTCATCTACTGAATCTAACGCTAGCGGCGGCACCTACATTTTTGCCGCCTTCGCCGAAAACCCGACGAAATTTGCGCTCGCCCGCTGACATATAGGAGAACCCATGTTTCTACTGAACGGACAACCGCTGCCACTCGACACGCCATTCAAGGATGCCGATGGCAACAGCTACCCGGCGAACTGGCTGCGACTGACCACGATCCATGAGAAGAATGCCATTGGTATTATTGAAGTGCCTGACCCAGAACCAGAGGTGCCAAGTGAATGATTGGCTGACTAACCTCGGTGTCGGTATCGCTGCTGCTGGCGCTGGTGCTTACGGTATGTACCAGAAGATCATGGCTGACAGCCGCAGCAACAAAGCCGCTGATGCTACTGACGCTGCATGGCAGCAGGTTATCGCTACTCTGCGTGAGGAGGTTACACGCTTGTCTGATCGGTTGGCTGCGGTAGAGGAACAGAACCGTAAGTGCGAGGAAGCTAATGATGCCTTGCGCGAGGAACTGATTGCCATGAAGAAGCAGTTGCATCTTTTTTAATATGTGGATCCGCTAACCCTACTAGCTGCTGCCAATGCTGCTGTCGCTGCCGTCAAGAAAGGATGCCAGTTATACAAGGACATCAAGGGCGCAGCAGGTGAGGTCAAGGATGTACTGGAAGATCTGAAGACGCAGTTTGGGAAGATACCAAACCCGACCAACGCGCAGAAGATTCAGTACAACGAGGAGGTTGCACGGGTACAGGAGATTGGCAAGGCTGATCCTAATGATGTCTTCATTAAGATCGGCAATGATCTTGGTGTGCTGATGGATGAGTACGACAAGATCGGCAAGGTGTTTATCCAACAGGAAGCAGAAGCAACACAGGTGTACACAGGTACGGATTCGGTCGGCAAGCGGGCATTGATTCGCGTCATCATCCGGTCAAGATTAGATGCCATGTTTGCTGAGTTGCGCGAGACAATGGTCTACAAAGCACCGGCTGAACTGGGTGACCTGTGGAGCCGGTACGAAAAGATGTGGAAGCAGATCGTCATTGAGCAGGACGAAGCGCATAAGCGTGAGACTGCGAAGCTACAGATCGAAGCTGCTCGGCAACGTAGGTTGAGAAGGAAGCGGAAGGAAGAAGCGGTATGGGTTGGAGCAATCCTTTTCGTCGTGGTGTGGTTCGCAAGCCTCCTAGTCCTTCTGCGAACGAGCCAGACGTACCGTGGGCTTTACTCGTCGCCGTGGTGGTCTTGTGTTTTGTGTTAGTGATTGCGCTGCCTGTTATGGGTGTGATGTACATGGACATGAACAATGCGCTGTACCGGGCTGAACAAGAAACCCGCAAGATGAAAGAGTTGCGGATAAAAGTTTTACGGGAAATGAGAGGTGAAGAATGATTACACTGAACCAATTGAAGCAGATGCTACCGAAGAATCCGTATGTAGCTGATTGGCATGAAGCATTGACCCAACTTCTACCAGACTACGACATCAATACTCCCCGCCGAATAGCTGCCTTCGTTGCCCAGTGCGCCCATGAATCTGGTGGCTTCATGGTACTGAAAGAGAACCTGAACTACAAGCCAGCCACTCTCCGTAAAATTTTCCCCAAGTATTTCCCGACAGATGCAATCGCCAATGACTACGCAACAAAGCTCAACAAGCAAGCGGCTATTGCGAACCGTGCCTACGCAAATCGTATGGGTAAT
>Ga0129336_10002250_pt1 | contig 11925 bp, 24 predicted proteins | sample CPB6_02_DNA_FD_96878 | JGI IMG/M metagenome (GOLD analysis project Ga0129336, IMG submission 96878) | Freshwater to marine salinity gradient microbial communities from Chesapeake Bay, USA - CPBay_Sum_0.6_0.2_DNA | ecosystem: Environmental > Aquatic > Marine > Coastal | place: USA: Chesapeake...
ATGCTGGGCTCCTTCGGGCTTATGGTACACGGCGGCGAGGTTGCGAGCGAGCCAGTTGGCGACATTGACGGTGACGGCGTTGCCAAGCTGCCGGTAGCGAGGACTGTCGGCCATCGGGATGCGCTTGCCGTCCTTGTCGATGCCCGCCTCGTTCCAGTTGTCGGGGAAGCCTTGCAGGCGGCAGCATTCGACGGGCGTGAGTCGGCGCAAGACCAAGGCGGCGGCATGCACGGCGGCGATTTGCTTGGTGATCTCGCTGGACTGCGGCGAGCGCGAGGGATCGTTGGCGGCCGTGAGCGTAGGAGCAACGCAAGTCATGGCATCAGCGCTCGCGCAAAGAATCGGAGAGAAGTCATTTAGACTTTCTTTCGCTCTGAGCGTAGGCGAAACAAGGCCGTCACCAATGCCGCGAGCATCCGTAATCAATGGCATAGCTATCGCTCCCACGCCCATCCCGCCACGACCGCCGCCGGGAGTTCGCAGCGCGTTGGCCGTACCATCTTGCCTGTATTCTAGAGCGCCCTCGCCGTCACGACCGCGCACCTCTAGGGTGTACGGGCGATTGCTTCCAGCGCCCGCTCTAGATCCCGGGGGAGATCCGCGCCGCGCTTTTCGCTCCTTCGGAGAATACCCGCGCACGCCTGCGGCGAGAGCGAGTACTTCGCCGGCGCGTTCGCCTCCAAAATCTGCGACAAGGAACACTCGACGGCGACGCTGGGGGACTCCGAAGAAGCGCGAGTCCAGCACTCGCCATGCAACGTCACGCGCCCCGACGTTGACCAGCGCGTCGATGACTGAAGCAAAGTCTTGCCCGGCGTTGGAACTAAGGGCGCCGGGGACATTTTCCCAGATTGCGAAGTCGGGCTTTCCGTAGACGTTTCTGATGTCTCGAATAATCCTAACTGCTTCATGGAACAGGCCGCTCCTTTCACCGGCGAGGCCGGCGCGCCTGCCCGCGACCGAGAGGTCTTGGCAAGGGCTCCCGAAGGTCACGACATCGACGGGTTCGAGGTTGTGCGCGCCGACCGCGCAGACATCGTCGTGCAGCTTGGTGTCGGGGAAGCGCAGTCGCAGGACGGCTTGCGCGTTCTGGTCGATCTCGACCGCCCATGAGGTGACGAACCCGGCGCGTTGGAATCCAAGATCAAATCCGCCTATGCCGGCGAACAAGGATCCAATCGTCCTTGGCGTCACGGATCAGCCTTGGCGGGCTTGTCCTGCTGCCTCTGACGCAGGCGAAGATTCAGTTCGCGACGCACGGCGTTCGCAACCCAGCGAGAGATGGTCTCATGATCAAGGTCTGCGAACTCGCGCAGTTGCGCGCGCTCGTAATCGTTCAAATCGTAGAAGGAGATCCTGCGCTTGAGTGCGGGTCGCTTAGCCATGTCGTGACGCTACACGACGCGGGGGTTCGGGTCAAGGCGAAAGAGAAGGGGCGTGCCCGAGGTCTTCGGACACGCCCCGAATGCCGCGATTACTGCTTAGAACGGCATGTCCTCATCGTCCGGCGTCGCCACGGCGCCGCGGCCGGTGGCCGCATGCGTAGCACCAGTCTGCTCGCCGGGCGTGCGGAACGACTGCACCGAGCCCGCATTCATCTCAAGGCTCTGCTGCTTCCCCTGCTTGCCCTCGAACTCGCGCATCTCAATCTCGCCGGAGCAGGAGACCAGCGAGCCCTTGCGGATGTACTGCTCGCAGAAGTCCGCAGTCTTCCCCCACACGGTCACGCGAATCCAAGTGGTCGGCTTGTCCCGCCCCTTGCTGACCGGGACGGAAAAGCCAATCGCCTTGCCGTTCGCCTTGCGCGCAGGATCCTGCGCGACAAACCCGGTCACCGTACCGCTAAACGCACCAGCCATGGTCTTGCCTCCGCGCCTCTATTGGCGCTTGTCAGCCGGCTCAATGCCGGCATCCTTGAGCCCCGCGGCTTCCTTGATCCACGCAGGCAGTCGCTCGAATTCCCATTTGTGAATCGCGCCAAGGCGGCGCAGTTCAGCCATCGCTTCCGGCTTGTGAAGCTGGCTCGCCAGTTCGCAGAGCCTCGCGTACACCAGCTTGCTCTCCGCGTCGTTCATCGGCGTACGCTCTGCGGATTAGATCTTCCGCCTCTAGCTGCTCCAGTCGAGGGGCGCCCCGGCGCTGAGATCGAATCCATGCTTCGACTGCTTCGCGCAGCGTCATTCAAGCCCCCGGCGGGAGAGGGGCCACAGTACCAGATCGCTCTGTTTTTTCCTATCTGCACGGGCTTTCTGCCTTCGCATTTTTCCCAGCCCGTAAAATCGAACTGGGCTTGCGCCGGCAACGGCTCCGGAAACATGTAGTCCAACGTCAGTTGGCCGCCGATCATTCCGACCGCTATCGCCGCGGCGAGCGCGCGCAGCATCAGCTACGCCGGAACCGGCGGAGGTTTTCGGCGGTGCGAACCTCCGGCATGAGATAGCTGAACCGACGATGCTTGTTCGGGATGCCCGTAACCGGGCAAGGCTGTGGCTGAATCGCAACGCCGCGGTAGCGGCTAGCGCGCGGGTTGGATTTGTTCACGGGCATCGGCTGCGGCGCCGGAGTCGGCTGGGGGGCCGCAACCGGCTGCGCCATCGGGATCGGCGTCGCCGTACGGATGGTCGAGATCGCCATGATCACGCGCCGGCGCACCTCGTTTTCGACCGCGACCTCCAGAGAGGCCAGCATCCGGTTGATCGCCATCTTGATTTCGGATTCCATGTCACTTCCCCTTGGCGGCTTCGGCCGCGCAATAACGCTCCCCTCGCAGGGGGGCGGATCGTCGCTTCTCTTCGCGCTTGCGGCGGGCGAGCATCTGTTCGCACCAGCCGCACATTCCCTTGTCACTCTTCACGGGCTCGCCATCGCAGGCTATTTGCAGACTGCACGGCGTGGAGCGTGGCCGGTACCGCGCCATCAGTCCTCCAGTTCCCGCCACGCCTCCACCGTAGTCGAGCGGACGGCGCCGGCGGCTCGCATCTCCGAAAGAAGCGATTCAATCTTGCCGCGCAGTTCCTTGCCCTTCAGCCCCTGCGCCTTGATCGCCCGCTCAATCGCCGCCTTGCTGGTCGCCGCCTTGTGCTCGACCGCGTCCTCCGCTCCCGCTGCGCTGATCGCGGCCATGGCGATTGCGCCTTCGGGCCCGGACAGGTTGATCGACTCGCGCTCGACCGGGACGCGCTTCCAAGTCTTCCCGTCCGGAAGCCGAATTCCGCCTTGCTCAGTGGCGTAGGTCTTGAGCATGCTTTCGATCTGATCGCAGGCGGCCTGTACCTGTCGCAGCCGAATCAGAGCGGCGGTCGCTTGCTCCGGATTGGTGATCGCGATTTCGACCGGAGAGGGCGCCACAAGCGCCGTGGTCGCCTGCGCGGTAGTCGGGCAGACCGATACGGCGCGGCATCGGCGGCAGTGACCGCCGGGCTTCGGCTGCGCGCTGTGGATCTTCGCGACCAAGCTGGCGACGGTAGCGGCGACCGCGTCCAACTCCAGCGAGTCGAGGAGGTGCTCCGACACCGACACGCCGTCATCGGAGATCCGCACGACCATGACGCGGATTGAGTCCAGATTGAAGGCTCTCGCAGCGCAGAGCGCGTACAGCTTCAACTGCCAGTTGTCTTCGGCGTCAGCCACGAATCGGCCGAAGTCATGCCCCGTCTTCCAGTCCACGACGATGCCATAGCGGGCCTGCGCGTCCACGTAGAGCGCGTCCACCGTGCCGGCGATCTCGCCCGGCTTGGTGTCGTAGCGCCGATTGCGGGAGTCCAGCAGTCGTGCCGTGTCCGCCGCGACCACGTAGGCGAACGCCTGCTCAGCCCGCCAGTCGCCCAGCGCGCTGAGATGCGACTGCTTCCACCAGTCCAGCCATTCCGCGAACAGCGGCTTGGCGTCTTCGCTTGCCAGCACGGGCCGCCCGCAGAGGTAGTTTTCGATTGCGGAATGCACCTCAGTACCCAGAAGCATCGACTCGCTGGGCGGAGAGGGCGGAGGGGCAATCACATTCTCATGCGCCCACCACTGGCACTGGCGCAGGAGCGGCAGGCTGCTTCCGGTGACGTTCACTTGGCACCTCCAAGCGAGGCGCGCTTCGCCGTGTACGCCTTGCGAAGATTGTCCGACTCAGTGTCGGACAGGATCGACTTGTTGCGGACGATGAGTTCGGCGGCGCCCTTGAGTGCGGCGATGTCGCTGGCCCCGCTGATGGCGCGCATGGCCTCCACGAACGTCGGGCTCCCGGTCGGCTCCGGCTCCGGCAGGGCGACGGGGACGGGGACCGGCGCCAGCACCGGCGCGGGCGCGGGCGAAACCACGATCACGGGCTGGGATTCCGGCTCCGCACGACGCGACTCGCGGATGTCCTGCGCCTCGTCCGGATCGTACAGATTGCCCACAAGGTCCGGATAGACCATGGTCGCGAGGATCGACTTGGCGCGAGCGCTGAGCATCTGCTTCGGATGCGCCTTCCAAGTGGCTCGCCCGGTCAAGCCGGCGCGGGCGGCGTCCTCAATCGAATACGTGAACCGCACAGGCTCGCTGCCGATCCGCTGGGTCTCGTAGGTCGCGAGGCGCTCCGTCACTTCGATGGCGCGGAAGTACTTGCACACGTTGCTGTGGCGCACGCACAGGCCGACCTTGAGCGTGGCGCTCGCGCTGGGCTTGCCGTCCACCACGTAGATCTCCGACAGAGCGCGCATCGGAGTGAGGCCCAGTTCGCGGCCGTGCATGAGGATGACGGCGACATCGCCCGGCTTGCCGCGCAGGGGGCCCGGGATGAGGCTGCTCCGCGACAGCGTGTCCGCGAGGGTGAGCAGTTCGCCCATGTTGGACGGCTCGAAGCCGCCGGAGGTGATCGCAGTTTCAGACTTCACAAGCTGGGTCATGGTCTCTCCTAGTGCATGGTCGGGTTGAGGTTGCGATTCTGGTTGGCCTTCGCCTCGCGCAGGCCAGACACGGCGGCGCCGTATCGGCGCATGTACTGATCGAGGTCGCCCCGCGGCATGTCCGAGTGGCCGAAGTACCAGCCGAGCACCGCCGAAAGCATCTGTAGTTCCGCCAGCTTTGCCTGCCGTTCGAGTTCGTCTGAGTTCATCTTGCCTCCTAGTCGCTCGCTGCGACTTTGGGGAGACTGCCATGTCGGCTTGACGGTGTCAACATAAAACGACACGGTGTCGGAACCCCCTGTTTTATGGGCGTTCTGGACTTTCCGTCTGAGCGCATCGCCGCCGCCGCTTGACGCCGTGATCCGCCTACGCTAGGCGTCGGTTCATGGGCGCAGAGGCGTTGCGAGAGTACCTTCGGATCAGCCGTCAGTCGCAGTCTGGGCTCGCCCGTGATCTGGGCACGACCCGGCAGGCGGTGCAGGGCTGGTGCAGCGGCGCCGTGCGGCCCGGCCTGTGGCATGCGCTGATGCTGCACAAGAGGGCTGGAATCCCGCCGGATAGCTGGCTGGATCCGGTCCAGCGTCTGGCCTTGCAGGCGAACGTCGTGACCAAGGTTGTTGACACCGGTGACCGCCGCGAGTAGAGTGCTCCCCTAGATCGGATGCCGTGTCGGCGGCGGATGATCACAGGGTAGGGCGACATCCCCCCCGTTGCCCGCAAGGGGCGCGCTTGGCAGCCGACACTGCTGGGCGCGCCTCTTGTCTTTGGTGCTCATGGCTCTCCCATGGATCAAGCTCTACGGCGACCTCCCCGGTCACCGTAAGAGCGTTACCCTCGCGGCCCTCACCGGCGACCCGCGCGCATGGACGCATGTGGTCGAACTCTGGATCTGGGTCTCGCGGCATGCGCCTACCGGCGATCTGAGCGGCATGCCGGATGCCGCCATCGCGGCCGTCGCAGGCTGGCGAGGCGACGCGGTCCAGTTTGTTGACGCACTGCGCCAGTCTGGCTTTCTGTCCGGCGCTGCGGTGCATGGCTGGTGCGAGCACAACGGCGCTCACCATCGGAAGTCGAGCGCGGACAAGGTGAGGAACGAGCGTCGGCGTGGTGACTCACAGGGGGAAAATAAATCCCTCACTAGTGAGTCACTAGTGAACCACCAGCCGCTCACCACCGTAGAGAGTAGAGATAGTAGAATAGAGAAAGAAGAAAAAGACCTAGCGCTTTTCGATTCTCGAAAAGACGCGGGATGGGAGCCGGGACCGGGCCTGAAGGCTTGGCTTCCGACTCCCGAAGATGCTGCCAAGTGGCTGGGCCCCGTGGTGGAATCGTACCGCAAGACGATGGAGGTTCCGCTGGCCCCGGTGACGCCTGCCGCCCAGCCCGCCAAGCCCCGCCGGGGACGCCCGCCGAAGGACCGCAGCCCAGAAGCGGAGGCGGAGCGCAAGGCGGAGCGCGAGGATGGCGAGCGCTGGATCGCCGCGGCTCGCTCGCTGATCGGGCTGGATGCCCAGCAGGCGCCTTGGTCCGCCGCGACGTTCATGGCGTTCCGGCAGGCGAGGCGTAAGCGCGGGATCGACCAGTTGCTCGCGTCGCTGGATGCCCTCGCCGGCGATGCATGGGCCCGGCGGCAGGGGCTGGCCGTCCTGCTCAGCGCGACCGTGATTGAAAAGGGATTGGCGATGTCCGCGCAGCGCGGACGCCGCATGGGAACCGGGATCAACGCAGAGTGGGATCAGATTCTTGCAGATGGAGGCTCGAAGTGAGCGACTTTAAGCAGTTCGACCCGCGGGCGTTCGTGGAAAACCTCCGCATCATGTCCGACGCCAAGGGCGCCGTGGCGGAAGAGCCGTCCGACGCATGGCGAAGCGTCCGGCGCGAGCGGCTGCGCGGCTTGGAGGTCGATCCGGAGCACGCGCGGCTGGCCTTGGCCGACCGCGGATGCCCTTCGCTGCCGACGCACGCCGGAAGCCGCGCCGCGGCCGACGCAGCGGAGCGTTTCGTGGCCGATCCGAAGGCGCGACTGCTCATTTTCGGGGGCCCGACCGGCCGGGGGAAGTCTGTCGCCGCAACTTGGATCGCAGGTTCACTTGACGGGTGTTCGTGGATTAGCGCCAAGGATGTCCGCGTCGGAGATGCATGGGCGCAGGCGTTCCCGCGCGCTCTCAAGGCGCTCGCCTTGATCGTGGACGATCTTGGGCAGGAAGCCAGCGAGTGGGCGGCCAAAGAACTGGGATCGCTGATTGAGTCGAGGTACGACAAGGGCCGGCGAACCGTGATCACGACTAATTTGCCGCTGGCGAGCGTCGTGAAGGTCTACGGCGACCGGCTGGCCTCGCGCCTTTCTCGCGCCGGCGCCAGCGAATACGTGATTTGCGGGGGCAGCGACCTCCGCAGGGAGGCGCAGTGATCGACACGGGCTGGGAGCAGTGGGCGGACGCGGAGAGTCTGCCGGAGCCGCATGGACGAGAGTTCGCGGATTCCGTGATTGAGTTCTTGCAGAAGAAGCCGGCGGCTAACTTGAAATGGCGAGTCTACCGGAACACTCTGGTGCTTGCCGTACGCGGAGATGACGGCACCATCTTGGCTTTCCGCGCGCAGATTCAAGAGGAGCGCACGCTGCATGCCGAATGAATTTTTCTGGCGGATCGAAGTCCCGATCCGATTGGTCTCCGAAGCGAACCAGCGAGAGCACTGGGCCACGCGCAACAAGCGCAAGCGGGCCCAGCAGCGGGCGGTCGAACTGGCATGGTTTGCCGCCGGCATGCGCGGCAGATTCCACGCCTTCCCCTACGTCATCGAACTGGTTCGCGTCGGCGTCCGAAAGCTGGATCCGGACAACCTCGCGGGCTCGTTCAAGCACGCGCAAGACCAGATCGCGCGGTGCCTTGGCGTCGATGACGGCGACGAGAAGCGCGTGCGCTGGATCTACTCACAACGCAAGGGCGCGCCGAAGCAGTACGCGCTGGAGATCCTAATCCATGAGTCAGACTAACGTCTATCCGGTCAACGGTGCCTTCGCGGCGGACGCCGCCATCATCGCCCTGCTTTCACGCGCAGACGGCAAGCGCGGCAGCTATGGAGACCTCCGCCGCGGAGTGCTCTGCGCGCCCGGCACGCTCCGGCTGGCGGTGCGTCGGATGGTCCGCTCCGGCGCCCTGCGAAGGCTCGACTGGGGCGTCTATGCGCTGCCGTGATTGCCGAAAAAGCTTGAACAAGAACAACGTGTCCGGCTACTGCCAACCCTGCCTGCGCGTCGCCCGTCCCTGCGTCCTGTCAGACTGCGCCGGGAGAGTGGCCGCCTACTCGCGATCTGGCCTTTGCCGCGCCCACGACGGGGCCACGCGGCGCAAGTTCTTGGAGGCGCACCGTGACGCTCTACGCGAATGACGGATGCACCATGGGGACATCCGGCCGTGCGAAAAAGCGAATCAAGGATCTCCTCGCGGACGCATGGGGAGTCGAAGCATGCGAGGGCGGCTGGTGGATTCGCGCGCCCATGGATCAGTTCTGGCAGCGCTGGATCCAGATTGATAAAGAGTGGGCCGCTCAAGTAGAGTGGAAGGGCCGTCCCCTGTAGGGCTTTCTTTTTTTCGTTGACAACATCTTAGAGGCCAGCATAGAGTGCCGTCACGCTGCGGTGAGCAGCGATGGGAGGACACAGCGATGACCGAAGAGAAAAGGACCGGACGGCTGCGCGGAACGCTGATCGACGCGCGAGTGGACGGCTACCGCGACGGGTACTCCGACGCCATGGATCGGATGGATCTGACGTTCTGGGCTGGCGCGGAGGAGATGCGCGCGCGCGCTGCGCGTGCCGCGGAGGCGCTCTCCCCGGGCGCCGGCAGCGTGATCCTGTCGCTCCCGCTGCCGGACCGCGGCGATGAGTGACGCGGACAAGACGCATCGCTGGCTGACGCAGGCGCAGCTAGACGCCATGCTGGCGGACGCCCGGGCTCGCGGCGCCGCCGAAGGCAGCGACCTTCGCCGCAAGGCGGAGGATCTCGTTCGAGTTCTGGTAGAGGTCACCAACCACGACGAGGAAGGCGGCCTCGCGGATGCCGCCAATCGCGGATTCGAGCGCGGCTACGAATGCGGATTGGAGGAGGGCTACTCGCGGGGCCTGCGCGACATGCGCGACTATCTCGCCAAGCGCCTGCCGGAGGTCGGCCTCCCGCCCAGCACGACCGAAATTATCTGGGCGCTGCCCGATCCGGAGGAGCGATGAGCAACGAAGAAAAGCTGCGGGCGCTGCTCGCGGAGGCGCGGGATGCGTTGTCGCAAGGGTGCTGGGGCGGCAAATGCTGCACGGTGCGAGAACGAATCGACGCCGCGCTCGCGGAGCCGATGACTGTGACGGGTCGTTACCCGTCAAACATGGTGTCCCGAAAGGCTCCCTCCGCGCTCGCGGAGCCGGTGGCCGAGTACGCTCCAAACTACGCCAGAGAAGCTCGTAGTTTGCGCGCACGGCTGAATGACGCAGAGCGCGAGCGCGACGAGGCGCTGGCCGAGGTTGTCGCCGTCCAAGTCCAGATCGGCATGAGCGACATCCGACACGGGCTAGAGGCCGGCGAGATTCGCCGGCTTCTCGCGTCGCTGTCTGACGCACTCCATGAGCGTGACGAAGCGCGGGCAGGGGCCGCGAGTGCGTTCCGGCGCGGAGCCGAAGCGATGCGCGAGGCGGCGGCGTCCTGCGTTGGCGGCGATATCGCGCTGCTCCAGACCTACCGCAGCGTGCTGGAGAGGCGTATCCGCGGCCTCCCGGTGCCGGAGGAGCGATGAGATTCGTTTGCAGCAAGTGCGGCGATGACGGCGTGCGCCAAGCGTATTTCAATTCGGAGAAGAAGCTGCTCTGCGCGCCGTGCATGGTCGAGCACCTCACCGCAGAGGTGACGTTCCTTGAATCTGAGCTTCGCTTGTACAAGGAGGCGTTCCTTTCGGAGCGCGGTCGGAACGTCAATCTGACCAGCCGGCAGGAGCAGGAGTGACCCCCGACTCGCGCGAGCCGCGACCCACGCCGGAGTCGAAGGAACTGACCGACAAGATCCATCGGCTGGTCCGCTCTTTCTCGCGGCAGTTGGTCGAGTTGGTCGCGCAGGAGATCGGTGCGCGCAAGATCAAGCTGAAGTCGAAGCCGGGGCCGCGCCCCGGGTACAAGGTTCCGAAGCGGAATTGCCCTCTTTGCAGGGGGAATCCGAATTGCCGGAAGCGCTTCGGCTACATCTGCAAGGACTGCTCTGCCGGGAAAGAGATCGGATGGCGGACGAAGATCAAGGATGTCTGGCCCGAGCACAGGAAGAAGAATCGCGACGCGGCGGGCAAGGACTTCGTGGTCAGCGTCCCGATCCCGAAGCATTTCAAGACGAAGCCCCAGTCGGTCGAGGTCGAGGACGCGGAGCCGGACTTCCTTGACTCGCTGGTCGAGGTGATTTCTGATCCGCCGGCGCCGCAGGCGACGCCTGCGACGCGAACCGAAGGGTCAAGCGATGACACGGAGTTCTTCGGATGAGCGAATTCAAGATCATCGACGGGATCGGTGACGCTAAAAGCTTGATTTACGCAACGTGGCTGCGGTCCTACCAGACCAGCAGCTTGATGACCAAGCTGATCCCGCGCGACCTGTTCTTCGCGCAGCATCATCTGGTGATCGACCGGATCCTCGCGCGACCCGCGACCCGCGTGCGGCTGGCGACCATGCCGGACGATCCCAGCGTGGTCTTCGGCTGGGCCGTGACCGAGAGCGATGACACGGTGCATTATGTGTACGTGAAGCCCTCGTTTAGGAAGTACGGCGTGGCGCGCGCGCTGATTTCTGAAATAAAATCGCCGTTCACGTACACGCATGAGACCTACGCGGTGCGCGACCTGTACCCGCGGCTGGAAAAGTGCCAGTTCAACCCCTACGGAGCGTAAAGTGCGAACCAAGGAAGAAATCCAGCAAGACTTTGCCCGCCTGTGCGCGCAGGTCGGAGAGTCGACCTACCGAAAGGCTGCGCTTGAGGCGCAGATCAACCACGCGCTGGGGCAGATCGTCCAGTTGGAGCAGGAGGCGCGCGGCCTGTCGGCCGACGCCCCCTCGCCCGCCGCAACCGCCGCGGAAAGTGCGGATTAGGAGTGACCATGAGCAAGGAAGTGACGAAGGAAGCTGCGGCGCCCGGCAAGGAGTCGCTCGCGCACGTTCGCGTCCGCACCGGCGGCGTCCACTACCAAGGCGCGCGGATTATCACCACGCTCACTACTGACCGGAGCGCCGTCAACGTCGCCGGCAGCAACGTCGTGGTCTGCGAGGTCATCCGGTTCCATCCTGCCGGAATCTACTTCGAGGCGCTGGGCGCCGAAGGCGGAGGCGTCTGCGTGATCCCGTACGTGAACGTCGAAATCGCCACCATCGCCTAGCGGATTTCTTAATTCCGGAGGCTGGTTTTCAGTTGCCGTTTACATTTATTTGACGCACCGCGTCACGAGGCCAGCAGTGCGAAAGCGCGATCCAGAAAAACTGACGTTTCGCCAACAGCAATTCGCTATTGAGTATCTTAAAGATCGCGACGCGACTAACGCGGCGCGTCGGGCCGGCTACGCTGAGACTTCCGCCGGAAACGTCGGCATGGCGAACCTCAACAACCCTGTCATCGTTGCTAAGATCCGCGAACTTTCCGGAATGTCTGATCCGAAATCAGCGAAGGCGGATCAAGATTTCGTGATTACGGAATTACGAAAAGTCGCGGAGCAGGAAGACGTCGCGCAGTCGACTAAAGTCCGCGCGCTCGAACTGCTCGCGAAGATCAACGGCATGTTGGAGGAGCGCGTCACGCTGAAAACGGACGGGCTGAGCGGGGAGCAGCGCGCGGAGCGCGTTGCGATCCTGCTGGAACGTGCGCGGAGTCGGCTTGATTAGCGCCGCCGTGCAACGGCGCGCGGTGCTTTGCGGCAATCCAAGGTTCCGCGAGGCCCGGTCAAGCGGTGCGGGAGACTCTGTCCGCGCGGTCACGTATTACTACACCCTGCGTGCCAAGACCTGTCAAGAGAAATCGTACTTGGCGTTTGCGAG
>Ga0129336_10002251_pt1 | contig 11924 bp, 17 predicted proteins | sample CPB6_02_DNA_FD_96878 | JGI IMG/M metagenome (GOLD analysis project Ga0129336, IMG submission 96878) | Freshwater to marine salinity gradient microbial communities from Chesapeake Bay, USA - CPBay_Sum_0.6_0.2_DNA | ecosystem: Environmental > Aquatic > Marine > Coastal | place: USA: Chesapeake...
AAAGTCATGCGTGAGTACGGCAAAGGAGAACTGCATTCGGGCAGCAAAAAAGGCCCCGTAGTCAAATCCCGCAAACAAGCCATCGCTATCGCTATGAGCGAGGCTGGAATGACCAAAAAACCCCCCAAAAAGCGCAAGAAATAGTCATGGCACCCAAAAAACCCGGCCTTTACGCAAATATCGCCGCCAAACGCAAACGCATCGCCGCCGGCAGCGGCGAAAAGATGCGTAAACCCGGCACTAAAGGTGCCCCCACCGCTGCTGCCTTCAAAGCAGCCGCCAAAACCACCAAAAAACGGAGGAAGTAACCATGGCTGCCGTCGCTAATACCGCCATCGACCGCTACACAAACGTGGTCGAATTTACCGGTGGCACACTAACTGCCGTAGACGACTGGATGGAAGTCCCCGCCCATTCCAGTAGCTACACATTCGCTGCCACCGTAACCGGCGGCGCCAACTTCCAGCTTGCCCTAGAAGCCAGCTTTAACGGCAACGGCAACTGGTTCACCATCGACACAAGTAAAACCATCAACTCCAACGGTCAATACATCTACTTCTACGACGGCAAAACTGCCGCCAAGATCCGTATGCGCATCGCCTCCATCAGCTCTGGAACACCCAGTGTTGTCCCCCACATCGGCGTCGCATATCACGGTTAATGGCAATCCAAACAGTAAACGGGGGCTGTATTCACATCGAAATCGATGCTGAGGACGGCCTTACTCATGCCACCTTCGTATTCAAATCACCCCAAAACCCTGAAATCCTCGGAGGTTTTGTCTCGATGCTCGCCCAGGGCATCGAAGTTCTAGTACCCATTAACGATCCCGACGACGAAGAGGAGGACGATGATTGAATACCGTGGCGAAAAATTCTCCGGCTACAACAAACCTAAACGCACACCAAATCACCCAAACAAATCACACGCCGTCCTCGCAAAGGAAGGCGACAAAATAAAACTTATCCGCTTCGGCCAACAAGGAGTCTCTGGTTCACCCGCCACAAAAGGTGAATCTGCTGCCGATAAAGCCCGCCGCGCATCCTTCAAAGCCCGCCACGCATCAAACATTGCGAGAGGCAAAATGTCCGCTGCTTACTGGGCGGACAAAACTAAGTGGTGATGGCTCTGCCAAAATAAGTACAAAGTAGGAGTCAAGCCGTGGTCTACAGCGCCAACATTCCCCCAACTGGAGCTGTAGTCAGCGAATCCCCCTTTGTCCGCAGTCTCGATGTCATTGCGATGATGTCCGACTGGAGCGTGATGGCTGCCGTCACCAAAGGCACGAACTACATCCGTGATATGGCAGAAACGTATCTGCCACAAGAACCCCGTGAAGACGACGACGCCTACGAAACCCGCGTCGACCGCAGTGTCCTCAGCCCGTACACCAGCCGCCTAATCGAAACCGCTGCTGGCGCCATCCTCCGCAAACCAATCCACATCGAAGGCGACCCCTACTGGCTGCAGCTTGCCCAAAACATCGACGGCATCGGCTCGAACATCAACGAATACGCCCGTCGCGCTCTGGTCAGCAGCTTGACCTATGGCCACAGCGCAATCTTGGTGGACTACCCCGCAGCAATGGGAGCACGAAATCTTGCTGAGGAACGCGCCCAAGGCCGCCGCCCCTACTTCGTCCACATCGACGCCCCCCAGATCTGGGGCTGGCGCAAGGAGTCAACCACCAATCGACTTACCCAAGTACGAATCCACGACTATTCCGTCCGCCCTTTAAACGAATTCGGCGAAGAGCAAATCGAGGAGATGCGCGTCATCTACCCCGGCCGCTATGACCTTTACACCTTGGGTCAAGAACTAGTCGAATTCACAGAAACTGGCGGCTACAGCCTCGACGAAATCCCCCTAGTCCCCATCTACAGCAACCGCCGTGGAGTCTTGGTCTCCCAGCCCCCGCTGCTGGACATCGCCAACCTCAACATCACCCACTATCAACGCCAAGCCGATCTAATTCACGCCTTACACATTGCCGCCATGCCCACCCTCGTTCTAGAGGGCTGGGACGACACCACCGGCAGCGCAACAATGGGCGTCAATTACGCCATTGCCATGCAACCGGGCAATAAGGCGTACTACGTCCAAGCCGACGCCACCAGCTTCGACGCCCAAATGCAAGAGCTTCAGTCGCTGGAGGGTCAAATGTCGACGCTCGGTGTCACCAAACTTTTCGGCCAAAAGTTCGTCGCCGAGTCCGCTGAGGCCAAGCGCATCGACCAAGCCCAATCCAACAGTGTCCTCTCGATCATTAGCCAAGAACTCGAAAGCGCTCTCAATCAAGCCTTTGCCTTCGCGGCCCAGTACGTCGGCATCGAACCCCCCGAAATTACAATTGACCGCGACTTCGACTACTACCGCTTAATCGGTCAAGACGTTTCTGTCCTGGCACAACTTAATCAGATGGGAAAAATCAGCGATGCCATGCTGCTGGAAGTCCTGCGTCGCGGCGAAGTCCTCCCGGACAACATCAACATCGAAGACGAAATCGAAGCAGCCGGCAAAACTGCCCTCGAAATTACCGAAGAGCCAGAAACCACAGAGGAACCAGACTCCCCCGACTCCATGAACGAGGAAACACCTTCTTAACTGCTAAAGTACAAACGTCCAAGTAATACACAACCGTGCCTGAAGAACAGCAAGCCTCAGTTACTCCTGTGGAGACTGGAGCAGCTCAGCCTGTGGCTGAAAGCCTGGATCTGGCCGTTCAACTCGAAGCCCTCCGTGCGAAAAACCAAGAACTAATCGCTGAACGCCGGAAGGACCGCGAAAACCGCGAAACTTTGCAGCGTCAACTTGAAGAAGTTCGCACCGCCCAAGAACAAGCCAAAACCGCAAAACTAGCGGAATCAGGCGAATACAAAACCCTCTGGGAAGAAGCACAAAGCACCGTCGCCCAACTTAAGCAACAACTCGCCACTAAAGAAGCCGAAGTCGATCAAATTCGCCAAGGCTTCACTCAAGAACAGATCAAATCTTCGGCCATCGCACACCTTTCCCAGGCTGGTGCACTGGCACCCGATCAGCTGTATCGTCTATTGCAGGAGAACCTACGTGCCAAAGAAGGACAGCCTGTGGCTGTTGTCGGCGGCATCGAAGTTCCAGTTGGTGAATACATCGCCAACTTAAAAAACCCCGGTAGCGGCTACGAGCATCATTTCGCAGCCACGAACCGCGCCGGAATGGGTGTCACGGGTAGTGCCCGCGCCACCGCTCTTCCCGGCCAAAACAACCCTTGGTCTAAGGACAGCTGGAACCTCACTGAGCAAATGGTGATGCTTACCACTGACCCCGACAAGGCCCGACTCCTTCGGGCAGAGGCCGGTAATTAGCCCCTGTGGGGCACCTCCCCAACCTTGACTCCACTGGAGCTACCCAATGTCTGCATCTAACAGCAACTTCGGGGGAACTTTCCTCTCGAACCTTGTAACTCGTCCCGAGTTTCTTCAGTACACCGCTGAGGGCATTTTCGAGCAATCGAAGTGGGTCCAGAGCGGCATTATTCAGCGCAACGCTGCTCTCGACGCTCGTGCCGGTGGGACCCGCGTACGTGTGCCTTTCTTCGATCCCATCGCCCCCACTGAAACCCAAATTCTGTCCACCTCCAGCTGGAACGGTGGCCTGGGTTATCTGACCGCCCAGAACGTCACTGCCGACGAGCAGATCATGACGATTCTGCACCGGGGCTTCGCCTACGCAGCAGACGATCTCTCGAAGCTCGGCTCTGGAGCCGACCCTTTGAGCCACGTCCGCAATCAGCTGACCGCCGCCATCAACAAGCTGAAGACTGCCACTTTGGCAGCCCAACTGCTGGGTCTGTTCGGCGGCATCAGCGGCGCTGGCGTTCTTGGTGGCAACCAAACGAACAAGTCGTTTGCTGGTGTGCCCGGTTCGATGACCGAGGCCAACTTCCTGAACGTTGCCAACGTAGTGGCTGCCAAGGCCAAGTTGGGTGAGCGGGGCGACAACCTCGACTCCATCGCCATGCACTCCAACGTGGCGTACTACCTCCAGCAGGTAGGAATGCTGACTTTCAGCACCTCTGCTCTGTCTGCATCTGGCGCCATCGTGTGGGGCGGCGGCGGTGTGGGCGTAACCCAAACCGAGGTGCCTTTCTTCGCCGGTCTCCGCGTGGTGATCGACGACCAGCTGACCTATCTGACCGGCGGCACTTCCACCCACGCGGTGAAGTATCCGGTGTACCTGTTCCAGAGCGGCGTTGTTTCCGAGGGCATCCAGCAGGATCTGCGCCTCGCTGCAGACCGCAACATCCTGTCCATGCAGGACATCCTGGCCGTGGACTACCACTATGGTTACCACGTGACTGGTACCAAGTGGAACGTGGCTGGCGACAACCCGACCAACGCTGCCACCACCGGCAACCTGGCCGACACTGCCTCCTGGAGCCTGGTCTACAGCGCTGCCAAGCAAGTGCCCCTGTGCCGCCTTCTCGTCAACACTCCGTTTGACACCACTGCTTACTGATCTTTCAGTTACGGCAACAAGAGGCCCCCGAAATGGGGGCCTTTTTCTTGTGCCTACTCAGCCCTGAATTTCACCGATCCTCATTTTTTCCTGGTACTCAAAAATTTCAGGAGCCCGTCCCACCATTTTGTACGAGTGGGTCAGCAGCTCACGAAACACATGCGGACTAACCGCCAACTCTTGTTGGATCGCCTCAGCATCCTCACCAGCAGCGACCTTGGCGCGAATCACCTCGGCAACTGCCTCAAGAGAACGCACTACAGCACCAGGAGTAGCCGAAGCCACAAGCATTTCTACACTGTTTTCAGCGTTAGCAGTTTTGCGAGCAGGCATGGGAACCGTCCGTCTTTTCGTACTACATGATAAAACCCGTTCCTACGTCGATGTCCCTTACGGCAAGCACTTAGAAACTCAAGCCGAGATTGAAATGCAAGGCGGCGAGGTGTATCACGCAACTGTGCTTAGTCCTCCAATCAAACAAAGACACTCACGCACTGGCGCTAGACTCAAACAAAGGATGTATTAAGCCGTGCCAGCCACGATTGACGCCACATTGAGCGGGGCCACGGCCAACTCATACGTGACGTTGGCTGCCGCCAACGCATATTTCGAAACAGTCCCCGATAGCAGCACTTGGACAAACAAAACGGACGACCAAAAAAACCGCGCCCTGATTTCTGCTACTCGCTGGATTGACGGTCTGAGTTTTTACGGCGACCGCTGCACCGAAACCCAAGCACTGAAGTGGCCCCGCGAAGCCTACAAGGTTGACGGCATCGATCTCGCCTGCAGCCTGATCCCCGATCCCATCAAAGCCGCCACCTACGAACTGGCACGCGCCTTTGCTAACGACACCGACGCCATTACTGGTACCACAGGCACTACAGGTATTTATGACGAAGTAACACTTGGTGAACTACGAGTCAAGTACAACAAAACAAGTCAAACCAGTGGCGTTATCAACAACGTCTTCGACGTGTACCCTTGGCTCCAGTCCTACCTAGGTGCGTACTGCATTGGTGGCGCTGCCAACCACGCCGTACGTCTATTCCGAGGTTGACATGGCACTAATCGACGACATATTTCAACCTATTCCAGCATCTCTGCTAGCCGATTTCGGCCAAAACGTAACGTACATAAAAGCTGGTACGACTGAGACTTACAATCCTGCCACGGGCGGCATCACAAGCACCGAAACAAGCACATCTGTCCGCGCCTTCATCGGCAAAATCGAGCCCAAGGAATTTGAGGGGTTTTACCAAACCACAGATCTAACGGTCATCATCGGCACCAGTGAGCTTGGAACGTACTATCCGACAGTGCGTGATCGCATCCAGTACATCGAAGGCGGCGTCACCAAAGTTGGACGCATTATCGACATCAACACCTATCGCGGCGACAACCCTGTCCTCCACACACTCATCGTGAGGCCCCAATAATGGCGCGTAACGATTTTATGAAGCTACTCAATAATTTAGACATGGCTGCCGCCTCAATTGCTTTGTCGGGACCGACAGTAGCTGCCGAAAAAATTGTTACTGATTTACAAGAACGCGGCCCAGGTTGGACAGGTAAATTCTCTAATTCTTGGCAAATAGAGGGACCCCAAGGTCAGATAGCTAAAGGCGATGGTGAGGCAGGTCAAGCACGTCCTGTAAAACTACCCGGCTTGTTATTTACAGGTCCACAAGCCGCTCGCGTCATCCTTCGCACAATCGGAGCTAAGGATAAAGTAGTTTTTCGTGTATCCAATTTTTCTCCCTATGCAGATGAAGCTAGAGATCTTGTTCCTTATAACCCTGAAAAACCAACAACAGATAATATAAAACCGATTGTAGAAAGAGGCAGGCGTGCCCCAGGGGCACGTCGCGGTGACCTCCAAGGCTCCGGCGGAAACCGTGTAACCGCACCATTGGACTGGTACTCCAGCTATGTTGGCGGCGGATTTATGGATAAAGTTATACAGATCACAATGGACGGAATTATGAGGAGCCTTAAATGAACTACCAAGCTATCCGCGCTGTATTTGAATCACCTCTACTTACTACATTTGGAGCACAAGTTCCTGCTATTCCTGTTTACTTCGACAACGTAACTAATTCCGGTGTTGATTCGGTAGACGAATACATCACCGTTAACATCCAGTTTGGTGTCACAAATGAACCAACATTGACAAACAGTGTCGATTATGCCCGAGGCATCATTGTTGTTCGCGTACATACTTCAAAAAACAAGGGCCCTGCCCGCAACCAACAACTAATCACGCTTGCAGTCAGTGCCTTAGAAACAATCAACGCAACGCCTAAACCGTCTACAGGCGTCTACGCACGCACTGGAACAATCGACGGACCTAACTTCGGCGTTGGCACATCAGACCAAGAATCGCGCCGAGCATTTACACCATTTTTTATCGGACGAATTGAGACTTCGTTTCAAGCAACTGTGTTGTCATAGGAAATGTTTGTAGCGGGCGCTAACCTGTATTAAGCCGGGCAGTGCCCGCCCACAAACGTCATCTTTGGTACGCCAATGGCCACCACTGTTCTGTCCGGCACGTCCGGCGCTCTCTACTACAAACCCGCCGGCACGACTGGCACCTTCGGTGAGGCTGGTGTCAACACCGGTACCGATGTCATCACCGTTGCTCCCTACCTGAACTTTAAGGTCGGCGATCCCGTTAAGTTCCGCGTGGTGAACAGCCAGACCGGCGGCACCGGTACCGGCACTCTGCCTGCACCGATCTCTGATGCCACCACCTACTACGTGCTGAGCTACACCGCTGCCACCGGTGCGCTCACCGTTTCGACTTCTGCCGGCGGCACCATCCTGCCCATCACCGACGATGGCACCGTGGCTGCCCCCAACGAGTTCGAGGTGTACTACGCCGACTTCGCCGTCGTCGGCCAAGTCCGCGACTGGAACTTCGAGATCAGCCGCGCTGAAATCGATGTCACTACCATCGGTCAAACCCCTGGTCAATACGTACCCTTCCGCAGCTATATCTCCGGCTTCGGCGATGGCACTGGTACTGCGACGGTCTATATGACCGATGAAGATGCCGCCCTGTCTAACCGCATGATCGAAGACGTGCTGCAGCGTCAGCAGAACGGCGCTGCCTTCAAGCTGTACACGGACCGCGTATTCAGCGGCGGTACTCTGAGCGAAACCCTCAGCCGCTCGATCAGCTTCGATGCTGTGCTGACCTCTGCCAGCCTGAACATTAATCCCGACGACGCCCAATCGGTGACCGTCAACTTCCGTCCCGCTGGCACGCCCACTTTCGACTTCTCCAAGTCCTGATAGGCTGCTGGAGCAGTAGGTTCAGCAACCCCGGTCTAACCGCCGGGGTTTTTTGTGTCTAGTCCGCTACAGTAGTCCGAGAAAGCACAGGACTTCATGCCTGCCTCAATTCCAGTTCGCGCTATTGATCGTCTGCGCAAAGCAGCGAACCTGGAGCCGGTCAAAAAGCAAGTTGAGCTGTCCGACGGCAGCACATTTGAAATGTGGGTGGCGCCTCTAACAATGGCTGAGCGGGAACGCGCCCAGAAACAAGCCAAGTCTGATGATGCCAATGCTTTTGCACTTCAGTTGCTGATTGCCAAGGCCCTTGACGAAAACGGCACAAAGCTATTTAGTCCCGGCGAAGTAGACGTACTCAAAAACGAAGTCAAGGACAAGGATCTTCAAGCTCTGATGCTGGCCATCCTGACTGACGACGCCGAACCCATTGACCCCAAGAACTAGCCAAGGAGATTCGCCAGGACAACTGGCTTATGCTCCAATTCGGCGTTGCCAAAGAGCTGGGACTCAGCCTTGGCCAAGTCCGCAGCATGATGACCGCCGAAGAACTCCTTGGCTGGAGCGCCTACTTCCAAATCCTAAACGAAGACCAGCAGAAGGAAATCGACAAGGCCCGACGCCGCCACTAACCCGGCGGCTTTTTTGTCGCGTAAACTGAAGTACCAGAATGTGACGTATCGCCGTGGCTTACAGAGCCGATATCGAAATTGGCGTAAAAGGCATACAACAGTTACAGGCTTTAACTAAGCAGATAGATACTCTTGCCGTTGGTGTAGACAGCGTAAACAAACGCCTTGCAGGTTCAACTCAAAGTTTAAACGCATACAATGCCAATCTCGCAAAAGCAGCAGCTACTTTAAATAAAGTAAATGCCGGTACAGTTGCCGAAGCAGATGCCGTACGTCAATACGTAGCGGCTTTAGGCCAAGCTAACGCAGCACGAGATCGTCAAAATCGTTTAATACAACAACAGATTAATTTACAACGTAAAGCTATTCCTACTGTTAATGCAGGTTTTGGTGTACAAGGGCCGAATTTACCTCCTATCGGTAAAACTAGTACGCGCAGTGGTAGTGGGGACGGAATTAGTAGCCGTATAGGCGGAGCAGTTAGTGGCTCGATTATTGGTGGCGCATTTCCTCTGCTTTTTGGTCAAGGCGGCGGCGCTGCTACCGGTGGTGCTATTGGTGGTTTAGTAGGCGGTTTAGCTGGCCCCGGAGGAAGTTTTGCAGGATCTCTGCTTGGCACATTACTTGGTGACATCGCCAGTAAAGGCCAAACAATAAAACAGCTTGCAGTTGATATCGGCTTTTCTACTAAACAAACAGAACAGCTTTCTGCCGCTTTCAAGGTCGCCAATACCGATGTAGAAAAATTTACCTCTGTAATTCAGAACATTAGAGGTCTAGGTCTTGAGATAGAAGATCAAGCGAAAGCTATTCAACTTATTACCCGTCTTACAGAAGCTTACGGGGGATCGTTTGAGAAAACCGGCAATGCCATCACTAACGCACTGGAATCTGGAAAAGTAACCCAAGCAACGCTGAACCAGCTTACAAGTCAAGGTATAAATATCCAACAAGCGTTAGCAGATAAGTACGACGTAAGCAGAAGTGAACTGCTTAAAATGGCTAAAGACGGAGAAATATCTGCGCAGAGCTTAATCGATACGCTTGTAGAGGTAGCTAATGCTGGTACAACAGGAGCTACAAAAATTAGAAGTAGCTATGAAGAAACAGCAACGTCAATGTCCAATGCGTTTAAAAATGCAACCACAGGTATAAACAGTAGTTTCACTAGCATCCAAAACACGGCTACCACAGCTTTCGACCGCATCGTGGCAGCGATCAGCCCCGCAGTAATAAAACTGGCTGAAATTAGCGGAAAAATTATTTCACTGGGGGTTTACGTTGTAGAACTCGGGGTAAAATTCGCCTCTGCGTTTTATGCAATACCAGGTACTATCCAAGTCGTAGCCACAGCAATATCAAATATGATTCCTGGCTTAAGTGCCACCTACACAGTTTTATCTAACATAGCTCAGTTAGCAGGAAGAGGAACAAAAAAGGGTGGCGTAGCTTCATCCTTGAATCTAAACGCTGGTATGGATGGAGCAAACTGGCCTGCTGGTGTGCCGCGCCCTGGAACGCCTGTTGAATCTTTCCAAGTGCCCAGCGAATTCGGACCTACAGGTAGTGCAGCAAAAGGAGCAAAAGGACCCAAACCACCCGAAGATCGTACAAAAAGCTTGCTTGCTGATCTACAAGCAATAACTGAAATAGGTAATGCTGAGAATCTAGTTAGAGATTTACTTTTTGAAGGAAGAGACTTGTTAGCAGCCGAGGTTGAGCTGTCAAAAGCTCTTGCCGATATAGAACGTGATCGTATTAAGCAACTGGAGCAAGCTAACTATCAAAGTGAAAAGGATGCTATAAATAAAATAGCGTATACTAGAGCATTATATGCAGAGCAAGCGGTCAGCGATAAAATTCGTGAGATAAACTCAAAACGTTTTGAGGAAGAACTACGTGCACAAGAAGCTGTTAGAAGTTCGGTACGTGTGTTTACAGATCTACGCAAAGAACAGGAACTACAAGCACAATACGGTAAAACATACCTACGTCTTGTCACAGAAGGAATGCTTCCTGCAGAAGCTACCCGCATAGCTAATTTCGAAAAGCTTGTTACACAACAACTAAACGCAGTCGAAGAGCAAATTAAAATAACGGAGCTTGCTCTAATAGAGGCTAAAGCTAGAGGCGCTAGTACGACTGAGCTAGAAAAGCAGTTAAAAACATTTAAAGATCAACAAGCGGCTATTAAAGGTGAAGCAGCTAAAGGCCCTGGAGAAGGTCCTAAACCCGGAGATACTATTAAAACTGCTGTAGCAGCGGCGCGAGGTGAACTGAATGAACTGATTGATCTAGAAAATCAAGTTGTTGCCGCCGCCAAAGCCATCGGTGATGCTTTTACGCAAGCTTTCCGAGGTTTAGTGTCTGGCGCAATGACCGGTCAACAAGCCCTCGCAGCATTCTTCCAAGGCGTCGGCGATCACTTTATGGACATGGCCAGTAAGATGCTCGCCAAGTTGATCGAGATTTATATCCTTGAAACTGTGCTCGGCTTCATAACCGGAGCTGTTGCAGGAGGCTCTTTTGGATCTAAATCAAATGCTGCGGGTAAAGCGACTTTCAAAGGTAGTTTTAAAGGAACTGGGGCAAGTACTTTTGGCTCAGGAGGTATTCGGGTTCCGGGATATGCAGAAGGCGGTTTTGTAACCGGACCCACTCGCGCTCTGATTGGTGAAGGTGGAGAGTCCGAGTACGTCATCCCCGCCAGCAAGATGGGTACTGCCATGTCTCGCTACTCCGCCGGTGCACGCGGTGCAGCCGTCATCCCAGGCAACGGCGCTTCCGGTGGAGGCGGCACTGTTGGCGGAGGATCCGGCAGTATTGATGTGCGTTACACGGTGGAACGCATCAACAGCGTGGACTACGTCACGGCCGATCAGTTCCAGCGCGGTATGGCACAAGCCGCCAAGCAAGGTGCCGAGCAAGGTGAACGCCGCGCCCTTAGCCGCCTGCAAAACTCACCCTCAGTGCGCCGTCGCGTAGGAGTCTGATGGAACTAATTATCGGCAACACGCTTAACCTCAACGGAGCCAGCTACCAGAACTACAGCCTGCAAGGCGGAAACTTCCTACCTTTTGGTTTCAGCGGAGTCACCGTCAGTCGCGGAGGTGACAACACCCAAGCCACGCTGGTATTTCCTACCAACGATCTCTCACGCTCGTGGGCAGCTGAGGCGATCACCAGCAACTGGGTTGCCACGGTGGCACTGGTCAACGTCTCAGCCGGTAGGACGATCTACACCTACGTAGGACAAGTAAGCGCATCATCGCAAGATGAAACCAAAGTAACGCTGCAACTCAGCAGCGTTTTAGACGCTGTGGCTACCGACATTCCCTTCCGCTTCATCGGTGAGAACACCGTTGGCGCAATTCCTACTAGCAGTGCCTTCCGATTGTCTTGATCTGATCGGTCTGCCCTACAAACTTGGGGCCGATGGCAGCGATGGTGCAATCGACTGCATCCACTTGGTGTACGCAGTAGAACAGCGACTCG
>Ga0129336_10002252_pt1 | contig 11922 bp, 11 predicted proteins | sample CPB6_02_DNA_FD_96878 | JGI IMG/M metagenome (GOLD analysis project Ga0129336, IMG submission 96878) | Freshwater to marine salinity gradient microbial communities from Chesapeake Bay, USA - CPBay_Sum_0.6_0.2_DNA | ecosystem: Environmental > Aquatic > Marine > Coastal | place: USA: Chesapeake...
CTGAAAACTAGCGTCCCTTTGACGCACGCATCAAGCGGTCTCTGATGGCAATTGCCAGTCCATCACCGCTGGGTTGGATGATTGCAATCGTTTCAAGCCCCTGCGCATCGCCATCTCGAAGTGCTGAATAAAGAGTGCGTGCATATTCATGTGTATTTGCAGGTGATGCCAATCGAATTGCACCCGCTGGCGTTGCAACATCTGCGGGTGCAATAAAACCTTGTCCTGTTCTTACCATGCCAACTTATAAATACAAGATAATCTAAATTGATCATCTCCCTTTAACTAGTATTGTCTATGCAATTCCATTTTTGCCAAATAGATGCCAGATGCGCCCCAACCCAAACAACCTCTATAACTAAACCCGTTACTCTCTTCCACCTCGAAACTCCTAATCATTTAGTAGGTTTTGCTGATAAAGAGTGATCAGGCATCAGTTTGGCAAATTTAAGCGCAGACAATTCCCTGATATTTGTGCGAGGGCGGTAACGTGTTGTTTATAATCATGCCAGCTTGCACAATTTAGGTTGAGTGAGTTTTTCATGATCTCGATAAGTGAAGAAATATGACTGTAAACAATTGTCAGTTATGAATTTTCTTCAATAACACTTAGAATCGACATGGACAAATTTAAAGATTCTTCTGTGCTTAGATGCCAACTATCCATATATTTACTCCCTATATTAATTCTGTCACTACAAGAATTTCCGCAGATCTCTACACTTGGATCATAAAGGGAAATCAATCCTTTCTTTGCAAAACTTTTCTCAATTCTTCTTGCGGTTGTATTGAATTTTAACGAAGAAATAATCCCATTTTTATAATAATCTTTAAGAAAAATGTATTGGAAAATTGATTCAGGATTTCCAACTCTTGATGGTTCCGGAATATTTTGAAAGACTATAACCTTAGCTCCAAGTTTATTCAATTTTGTAGATATCTCAAAAAGTTTTTTGGAGTAAATCTCTGAAGCTTCAGATTCATCTTTCGCCGGTTTACCTTCTGAATTCAGGAAAGTTCGCCACCCAGCAGAAGGGTCTAAATACCCGGTAGTTCTATTGGCAATAATCACATAATCGGGTTTCGCAGATTGGATATATTCAAGAATTGAAGACTGGAAGTTCAAACAGTTTATCGGTTTGTCACCCGTTGTGTCCGTTTGAAGAAAAGGGCAACCGCTTGCAGAAACCCCGAGAAAATTTAACTGGAGTTTATTTGCTGCCAACCGAACGCCATCGGCGGCAGCATAGGCTTGTGAATCTCCTACGAGTAAGACACTTCCTCTACTTTGGCTTACATTCCACGAGCAATTGGATGGATTGAATACCTTGTCGACACAGCCTGCGCGGGCAAGTAAGTGTGAATCAACCTTCGTATCTTTCACGAAATCCTTCAAAATAGGTCTGTAGTCCATCTGAGCCGAGGCAAGAATTAGACTGAATAGAACTATTGGAATCCCAAGAAAACCAAACACAGGTCGCAGCATTGATCGAGCTGGCATGGGATTCATGCCTCGACCTTTGATACTAAATTTCTTTTCTACTAATTCGAATTGCCAATGGCCCAACAAAATGCTCATAAAAATCATTATGATGACTAGGAACTTTTGAAGAACACCACTTCCTAATCCGGGACTGTATTTTGCTAAATATAGAAGGGGCATGTGCACCAAGTAAATTGAGTACGAGCGATCGCCAACCCATTCAAGTTTCTGAATTAGAAAGTTTGGAAGTGCATCCATAGACTTAGTTAAAATCACAATCACCGCGAATAAACTAGCTAAGAACGAACTGACTTTTAGGTTCAGATGTAGAGGGCTGAATAGAATCATGGCAACAGCAATGACTACCAGTAAATGAATATCTTTTCGGATTTCCCCCATGCGATTTTGTAATTGGCCCAGCAAGAGGTATGCAAGGCCACCTAGTGTAAATTGCCAAATCCGGTCTATCGGCGAATAAAATGAAAATTGAGATGCAAAATCTATTCCCAATCTAGAATATAGGGATTGAAAAATCGTTGGAATTAAAAATGAGATGAAGCTTAATGCTGTAATGAATCCAAACACGACTGAGGTAACACTTTTTAGGCTTCTACGATTGTGAAGAATCAGCATCAAGATGAGAGGCAAAAAAATGTATATCTGCTCTTCCACAGAGAGCGACCAAGTATGAACCAGTGGGTTTGGATTTGGAGAGAAATAATCCCCTGAATATTTGTAGGCCCCAACATTACCTACAAGCAATAGGGTTGCCATACCCTGTCTAGTAAACCTTTGGTGATCACTAATTGGTCCAAGAAAGAAGATAGATGCCGCAGAAATTGCCAGCGTTACGGCTAAAGCGGGTGCTAATCGATAGAAACGCCTCTTATAAAAAGATTTTAGATTAGAAAAAAGCCCCCGTCCATTTACTTGTTCAGTGAATATCCGCAGAATTAAAGGTGTAACAACGAAGCCAGAGATTACAAAAAATACATCTACTCCAAGATAGCCAAGTGGGAAGTAACTCTCTTTCGCATGAAATAGGACGACAGCCAGTACAGATAGACCTCTAAGAACTTGGATATCTCTTCGGTATTTTGTCTCGCTGAACATGAAAGCCCCTCCCCGCAAATCGAGCGGCTTTAACATCTAATCCTATGGCTTGAGCTCAATATTTAGTCTTAACTGATGAAGTTATCGTGCCACTACGGTGCCACGATTCTACGGCTAGTGGGCTAACCAATGGACTCGAACTGACGCCCCGACATAGCCTGATCGAGCGAAGTTTGTTCTGGATGCTTCTCATGTGCGAAGAATACTCAACATGACCAAAATCATTAGTCTTTCAAAGTACGGCTCGTAAAAATATCTGGAGTCTAGTTCCAGATGTCTGGGCTAGGTTATAAGTTGGGGCCTAAGTAGGTATTTCTACTAATTAATGGGCGGGACCTTACCTGGTCACTGGTTCGATCCCAGTATCGTCCACGCTGTCCCTTGCATATTGATTTTTGATTCAACCCTTTCGTGCCTATCCCGTTTCCGATTACAGCGCATTAGGTTGAGTCCAGCCTCTATTTTCTCGGAATTGAATGTCGGCTTCCTTTCGCGCCTGAAGCACACGGATCATTTCATCCTCGAAATCCTTAAAGCTCGCGCGCAAGACATTCAATTTTTTGGCCTCTAAATTCTGTAACTTATCGTTCGCTTGGTTGCCTGGAAAAAACCACCACAGTGGGTGGGCTAAAAAAACTATTTTTTTTGAAGTTTGCATCAATTCGAAAATATTTTTACTTCGCCATGACATCGAACTGTCTGAGATGTATGCAAAGTTGTCCATAACTAACGGGCTATACATATCAACTATACCCGGCGGAGTTAAAAGTGCCGAATCTACAGATGATGTGGGCATGTGTTGCGAACTGTAACTAATCGGTTCCTGCGTAACTTGCTCAATCATCGTAAGGTTAAGTTGAAATTGGGACTTCGCTCTCTCTGGCACCGAACTATAATTTCGATAATCCCAATGAATCCCAACCGAATGTCCTTGGTTCCGAAGCTCTTCTAGGGCTCCTCTTCCAGCACGCGTTGAAATAGAATAAAATTCACAATCTGCCATAACAAAAAACATCGAAGAATATCCCCGGCTCCGATCCATCGCTCCTACCGCTACCGCAGCCTCCAGATCAAAATCAATATCATGTCTTAATACAATTTCTTTTTCTCGCGTGGAAGAGGTTATGGGATCAATATTGGAGCTAAATCCCAACTCAAGCAAACTATCTAAAACTTTCAAATATCCTGATTCAGACCAATCTACTGATGTCATCATCGCAACTCCACTAGACGACTTGCTATTGGTGCATTGGGATTGTCACTTAGATGCCTAGAAAAAATATTTTTCATTTGCGTTGCGAATTCCGTAGAGGAGAACACATCTTGTGCCTCTATTTTCTGAGCAAATTCCGTTGCGACATCAATCAGCAACAACCCATCAACACATTCTACAACTAGTTGATTGGTGGTAAGAATCTGCCGAATGCGACCCGGACAAAATTTATCTTCGGACTTTGTCACTAAAATCCGACTCTTTACAACGTACACTCGTTCCGAATTCAGCACCGTAAAAGCACCTGAGTAGGGATACGAAAGTGCGCGAATGAAATTATGGATGTTCACAGACTGCCTATTCCAATCTATGGCCCCATCTAGCGGAACTCTTTTTGGAAAGAACTCGCTGATTTCTGCCCTATTTTCGATGGGCGCTTTCGATTGAAGTCGATGAAAATCCTGTTCTAAAAGAATAGATTCCAAAAGCTTAACTGCTTCGAATCCAACTTTCATGTGAAGTGACTGAATGTCATCGCAATCATTGATTAATACTTTTGCGTTTCCCAAGATTTCACCACTGTCAACTGCCTCGGTGATTAAGAATGCTGAAAATTCAAAAGATTCTGCTCCCATGATCAAAGCCCAGTTTTGGGGAGATCTACCTTTTCCAAGTGAAATTCCTTTGTCGCTCCCGTGCAAACCAATCGACGTAAACTTGGTGAATATTTTTTTTGGAACGAGCCTTTGCCAGCCCAGAACAAGAAGATAATCTGCATCAATCGAGTCGAATAAATTTTGATCTGATTCAGATTGCAAAGAGTAAGTTTCCGCCTCGAAAAAATTTATACCTGCACTCTCGGAAAATGCCTTAGAGCTTGCTCGTTCTGATCCTAGTTTGGCGAACTCTCGTGAATTCAAGCCAACAACGGAACTAACAGGTAAACCTCTGAGTACCAATTCCTGAAGCATAAAATGTCCATTGAATGTTGTTGTAAGGATTGCAATACTCAAATTTACAACCCCCTCCCAACCACAATAACACTTAGTATCTACCATGGGACCCCCAGAAAGATACTTTATACTTCTGCAAAACACCATGGTGTTTACAAAGAATTTTCAATAACGTTTCAGTTTGCTCCGTCAGTAAAAATAAACATCAATAGGTAAGAGCAGCCACTGCGCTGACCAAAGAAAATGAAATGCGAAACCAGAAAACATTGAATTCTCTTCAGCCGACTTTGGTCAGGCCTTTGAAAAGGTCATATCCAGCGTATCTCTTGAAATTGGCAACGCTCATTGGAACATCAAATTATCAACTTTTTTCTGACTTCAAAGAATTTTTTCTCTTTTTATTTGCATAAAGCTCCGCAAGGGTGAGGTCATCTTTAGTATCAATATCAATACACTCTTCTGCAGATTCAATTAGAAGCGGTTGAAGTGTTCTAGAAAAAAAAGTTTCTTGTGCTCTGAGATCATTTGGTGAAATAATATAAAAACTTCCATTTACAATAAAGAGAGGTTCCAATTCTTGAGCTCTTGTGTGAGTATTTTTATCATCAAGCAATGGGATTAAACTCTCTCCCTCTAATTTAAACATCCATTTCGGATGTTGGCTAACGGGCGATACGGCTACGACTGGTTTCATACCCGATGATTTAAATTTTTCAATACCTTCTACAATTTTTTCGACCCTTCGAAACGGTGTTGTTGGCTGCAGAACCACTACAGCGTCTACTTTAGAAATATTCTTTTCGAACCAACTAAGAGCGTGCAAGACTACGTCCGTAGTGGTAGCCGAATCTCCCGATATCTCAGCCGGTCGAAACCAAGGTACGTCAATACCGCTTTCTCTTGCCACTGCTGCAATTTCGTCTGAATCTGTAGAAACAATAATGGTCTTCTCGTAAGGTAAATTTTGTGCGAGATCAATTGTCCATCTAATCAAAGGCTTTCCTGCTAGTTGCAAAATGTTTTTCCCTGGTAACCGCTTTGAGCCACCACGCGCTGGGATAATGATTAGTAATTTCATAGTTTCATGAAATTTCTGAGGATTGATAGGCCAACTTCACCACTTTTTTCAGGATGAAATTGACACCCTGTTATGTAATTTTTTGTGATTACCGCTGGAACATCTATTGCGCCATAAGGTGTGTAGGCAAGCAAGTCTTCAATATTATTTGGGATTGCCATATAGGAATGGATAAAATAGGTAGCGTCTCCTGAACTCAGGCCATTTAAAATCGAGTCCTGCCAAGTTTCTTCACCTTGTCTCGTATGCAATTCATTCCAACCTATATGCGGAATTTTCTGTTTTGCTCCCAAAGCATCTGTAATTGGCACGGGAGTAACAACTCCTTCAATTATTCCTAATCCTTTTGTTTTGCCAAATTCTTCACTTTCGTCAAGTAGTAACTGCATACCTAAACAAATTGCAAGCATCGGCCTATTTGTTAATGAAAAATCTTGAATAGCGGAAACTAAATCCAGATTTGATAAAGATGCCATCCCATTTGGGAACGCGCCAACGCCTGGCAATACTAATTTTTCTGCAGCATGAATCTCTGCAGGTGATGAAACAAATTTAACTTCAGCGCCACAATGATTAAAACCGCGCTGCACGCTGAGCAGATTGCCTACACCATAGTCAATTACTGAAATTGGTTGTGATTGCATAGTCTCTAACTCCGAATCCAGCTTCTCTTGCGACCCCTCTTAATTCTGCCACTGTAGATCTTTTATAATGCAAAATATCAGCCATAGCGACCGCGTCGGCCATACCTTCGAGCACAACGCGTGTTAGATCTGCGGAGATTCCCATTCCGCCGCTGGCAATAACTGGAATGTCTACAGACTCAGATACAGCCTTAACAAGACCAATATCGAAACCTTTTCGAGTGCCTTCTTGATCTATGGAAGTCAGAAGGATCTCACCCGCTCCTTGGAGTTCACACTCTCTCGCCCATCCGACAACATCGCGACCTGATCGTTCGCGGCCATTATCTGTATAAACTTCCCACTTATTTTCTGATATTTTCTTTGCTTCGATTGATAAAACCATGCACTGGCTACCAAACCTACGAGAAATATTTTTTATGAGATCAGGCGTTGCAACAGCGGCTGTATTTATTGCAATTTTATCGGCGCCTGATCTGAGTATTTCTGTTGCATCATCAACTGAACGTATTCCGCCACCTACTGTCATTGGAACAAAAATATTCCTTGCGGCAGTCTTTATTATTTCACTGAGGTGGTTTCTGCCATAGAGGCTCGCAACACAATCCATATAAATCAACTCATCAATTCCTTGCTTGTAATAATCCATTGCAAACTCGTTCGGATCGCCTAAAACTCTAAGCCCCTCTAAATGAATACCTTTTATGAGATTTGGACCTTTGATGTCAAGTCTTGCAATTAGTCGTAAATTCCGCAAAGTTGGAACCTATACTTTCCAGATTGGTTTTTTTAACTCCCAGTTGCCATCAACCTGATTCCAAAGATGATCAGATCGCCAACTGTCTATTACCGTGTCTACTTCTAATTCTGTGATTGAACAAAAATCAAGAAATTCTGCAAAATACTTGCTTGGTCTTTCATGGTCAAACCTTTTGACCAAGGCAATTCCTTCTTCTCTAGTTATCTTTCCATCACGAATTTCGTGTGAGGCATCAGATGTTGCTCGTCCCAGTCCAAACTTAATATAGGAAAGATAATAGTGAAATCCGTCTATTTCATCGTCTAAACTTGCATATTTCGAATATGTCCCCTCCGACCTCTCAGAGTTTGCAGTGAAACCGGTATTTTCGTGACAATAGTAATAATTCTCTTGAGGATCCCAATACTTGTAATAACTCATAAAGTGAATTTCGGTTCCGACCTTCGCGATATCAGAAAATTTCGGAGCCATAAATGGAATCAAATCTGTAAGCGAAACCCCTAAATCAGCCCAAAACTCTGGAGGTTTTCCTGAGAAGTAATGTTTATCATGGTCTTGGACCTCCCTCGTTGGCATCAATGCATTTTTCATATCGCCGCCATATTCGACTTCACCATTCTCGCCATACATGATTAATGGGATGCCGTACTTCACTGATATTTGTAGTGGAAAATTAGTTTGCCCATAAATAAATGGTTGAAATGGATCTCCAAGATGTTGAAAAGAAAGTTTCGTTAACTTTTTTGTCACTATTGGATTTGGCGTTCCCAATAAATGGTTAAACCCTGAAGCAATGAATGCATCCAGATTTCGTCTACCAATTTGCGATGCCTTAAGAGGAGCCCAAGTAACTGCTAGCGGGTTCATGCCATATTTGTACTTTAATTGGTGAGCTACAAAACTTCCATCTTTGCCACCACTGCATGGAACGATGACATCGTATTCACCATTATCTTTTCTAAATTTTTCGCACAGCGAGTATAACTCTTTTTCTCGTGCATCCCAATTAATCTCAGTACGCTTAAACTTTGCAAAATTACATGCGGAGCACACGCCTTTTTCATCAAAAGTTATCCGAGGTCTTTGATTCGAAACAGTGCATTCAACGCAGTAAAGAACATCCTTCGGTAAGTTGTACATTTCGGCTACGTTTCGTTTCATTAAATCTAACCTTTTCTTTCTGACCTATCATTGGCAAGTTCCAAGTCAACTGGACTACCCACGTCCAACCAATTCTCATACATTGGGTATGCGTAAAGTCTATTCCCAGTGCTGAGTGCCTTCGTAATCAAATTTGGCATATCGCAGTGCTCATTATATTGAAGTAAAGATAGGGCCTCAGGATCTAGTACGTAAACACCAGCATTTATATTACTTTTTGAAAGTGGTTTTTCTTCATAGCCAACGACATCACTTCCTGCCGTCAAGACCACTCCATAAGGATTCTGCCACTCGTGCGACCTGGTCGCCACGGTTATAAACGATTGATGAGTAGTATGAAACTCCAACATTTCGCTATATTTGATATCGGTAATTAAATCTCCATTGGATACAAGTAATGGTTCGTTAACCTGTTCCTTGAGCAAACTTAGTCCACCAGCCGTACCCAAGGGTGAATGTTCTTTCACATAAGTGATATCTACACCAAATCTTTTGCCATCTCCGAAATACTCCTCGATAACACTACCTAGGTAATTAATCGAAAAAACCAAATTAAAGATTCCTTCGCCGCGCGCCCTCTCAACTATGTGCTCAAGTATCGGTTTTCCACCAACTGGCAACATGGGCTTTGGGCAGTTATCTGTCAAGGGCGCGAGCCTGGTACCTTTCCCGCCCGCCAAGATAAAAAGTTTATTACTTAATCGCGCTGGTTTACGTACTTCATCCCATAGATGCAGACCAATCAAGTTTTGTTCATTATCTACAATCGGTATCTGTTGAATTCCATTATCAAGCATTAATGCAAGAACTTGAGTTCTGCTCACTTCAGGTGGTACACCAAGATATTCTCTATGAACGAGACTTTCTATCAAATCGGAGAGTGAACTGCCATTTATAAATCCTCTTCTTATATCGCCATCAGAAATTGTACCGAGAAATTTACCGTTTGGATTGACCACAAGTAAGATTCGCAGCCCACTCTCATCCAATACATATAATGCTTCTTGGATTGTTGCAGATGCAGGCAGAACAATTTTTTTCCAGATTGGTGTAATTGATTCATCAATCATTTAATTGGCTCTTTCATTAGTTGCTTTAAAAAAATTTTTCTTCTGAATACCCTCTAAATTAATTTGTTTTATTATCGTGTAAATCTTTTTTGATGATCCAGCTTCGCCATAAGGATTTATCGAGGTTTTAATTTTCTCCTGAAATGAAGCTGAGAAAAGTGTGTCTACAGCCGATTTGATGTCGTTTTTCAGTGGTTTCGATGAGATAACACTCGTTGATAAAAGTCGACCGTCCTGGCGGTCACCAATATTTATAGTTCCTTTTCTAAAGGATGGAACTTCTGTCAAACCACTTGAAGAATTTCCGATTACCCCATCTACAATATTTACACAGGATAAATAATCAATTTGACCTAAAGATGCAAAAGAATAGGCATTGGCGTGGTCTTTTACGAATTTTTCGACTTTGGAGATTATTGATAATCCACCCGTGTCGGCATTTGGCAATGTGAATATTAATGTCGTCTCGCTTAGATTCTCAAGGGCAGATAGTAATTCATCCATCTGTTTCCCTGCCGAACCAGGTTCTAGCGTTACCGGATGAAAAGTAATAAGTAGATTTTTTTTACTAAAAGAGACTCCTCGTTTTCTCTCAAATTCTTCCTTAGTCAACAATGTGATTTTGCTTATGGCGTCAATCCCCAAACCGCCAACGTTAAATACCAACTCCGGATTTTCGCCGAGTTGAATAACACGATTTCTATATTCTTCGGAAGCCACAAAATGCATATGAGACATTTTGGTTATCGCATGCCTGAAGGATTCATCAAAAGCCCCAAGAGTAACTTCTCCACCATGCAAGTGGGCGATAGGGATTGTTAAGACCAGAGCTGCAGTTGCTGCGGCGAAAATCTCGAACCTATCTCCGAGCAAAACAATCAGATCAGGTTTCATTCTCTCCAACCCCAGGGCACATCCAGTTACACCTGAGCCAATTGACTTCGCTATCGAAAGACCAGAATCCTTGTCATTTAGCACTACAACTTTTTCATTTATTTCGAATCCGTCAGATTCAATTTCTTTGTAAGTTAAACCAAAGGTTTCAGATAGATGCATTCCTGTCACCAATATCTGAAGTTCTAAATCTGGGTCATCTTTAATCTCCAGCATGAGCCAACGAAGTAACCCATAGTCAGCACGACTACCGGTCACCACACAGATTTTTCTCTTCATAATTCAATCAAATCATTTTTTGAAAAATTACATCGGGCACGCTTCCCGATAACTTCATCCCACTGCATAGGAGAAATTCCAACCCCTGCTCTTTTCGCGGTCAAATTTTGGTCACTGAAAATTTCTCCTTCTTTAATGTCGATGCTTGCAACAATGGACTTCCGTACGACTGACAGATTAGATATTTCGCTGCTAGTCAATTTCTTTACACCATTGCCACGCGCAGATTCGATGTTACGAATCGCCTTGATCATGTTCCTGAGTTCGGCAGGTTCAAGGCTCGCTTTATGGTCAGGACCAGGAAGGTTTCGATCACTTGTGAAGTGTTTTTCAATTACTACTGCGCCAAGAGCAACCGCAGCAATAGAGACCTCAATTCCTTCTGAATGGTCTGAATACCCAACCTTTACGCCAAACTCATTGGCAATTGTCCCCATTGCCAGCAAGTTTATATCTTCCATGGGTGCTGGATAAGCGGTAGTGCAGTGAAGAACAGTTATCGCATCTCTCGATGTACCAGCCTCTTCTAGGGCATAAATTGCCTCGCCTACCTCCGCTAAATCAGACATTCCTGTGGAAAGAATTACTTCCCTTCCAAATTGACCGATGTTTCGCAAATATGGCAAGTTCGTAATCTCACCCGATGGTACTTTAAATATTCTTTGCCCGAGCTCAGCCAACATATTATTCGTCTCTATGTCAAAGCCAGTTGAGAAAATTTGGATATTACATTCGGCACTATGATTTAATAATTTTACATAATCGGCTTTAGATATCTCCAAGTTTTTTAGCATTTGAAATTGAGATTCGGTGGCATTAGTGTTCATAATTTGGTAGTCAGATTTAATTGCTAACGGTGTTGCTATTTTTTCTGCATTAAACATTTGGAATTTAACAAAATCAGCGCCTGACTCAGCTGCAATTTTGATCAAATTCTTTGCCATCTCAAGATTGCCATTGTGATTAACGCCAGCTTCGGCGATGATTGTCGTTTTCATTTTCTATCTAATCCAAGGTAGGTGGTGTTTGAATCTAAATCACTAAGTACGGTCGAGCCCATTCCAATCACAACACCGGATCCAATTTTTAATCCATTCCTTATGGTGCTTGAACTACCGATAAAAACGTTATCACCAATTACGGCTGAACCATTTATAATGGCGCCCGTTGAAACATGACAATTATCGCCAATTTCTGAATCATGCTCAATTAGGGATTTAGTATTTATGATGCAGTTGCGTCCAATTAAGGTACCAGCATTGACCAACGAGTCA
>Ga0129336_10002254_pt1 | contig 11913 bp, 9 predicted proteins | sample CPB6_02_DNA_FD_96878 | JGI IMG/M metagenome (GOLD analysis project Ga0129336, IMG submission 96878) | Freshwater to marine salinity gradient microbial communities from Chesapeake Bay, USA - CPBay_Sum_0.6_0.2_DNA | ecosystem: Environmental > Aquatic > Marine > Coastal | place: USA: Chesapeake Bay...
GGATGTACGAGAGCATTCTGGGGCTCACCAGCGCGCTATTGCTGCTCTTTACCCAAGTGAAAATTATGTTGATTTAGATTCGATGTCGAAGTGTGATTTCTTAACTGAACAATTAAAGGCGCAAAATGTAGAGAGCGCAAAACTGGATGAGCAGGATGCGAAGACTTTGCGCACCTTCACCGCCATAAAAGAGTTACAGGAGACTTTTGATCCTTCAGTAGTTGAAACCTACATAGTTTCAATGACTAAGGGGCCAGAGGATGTTTTGGCTGCGGCATTACTAGCTAAACAAGCTGGTTTGATTGATTTGAGTAAGGAAGTGGCGAGGGTGGATGTTGCACCATTGCTAGAAACAGTTGCGGAGCTGCGCGCTGCAGGGGAAATCCTAGAAAGACTTTTATTAAATCCGACTTATCGCAAAATCGTTGAACTTCGGGGCAACGTTCAAGAGGTGATGTTGGGCTACTCTGATTCAAATAAGGATGCGGGAATTGCCACCAGCCAATGGGAAATTCACCAAGCGCAACGAAAACTCCGTGATGTAGCACGTAAACATGGAATCAAGTTAAGACTTTTCCATGGCCGCGGTGGCTCAGTCGGACGTGGCGGTGGACCAACTTACGATGCGATTATCGCGTTGCCTTGGGGAACCCTTGATGGTCAAATAAAGATGACAGAACAGGGCGAGGTCATCTCTGACAAATATGCACTGCCTTCCTTGGCCAGAGAAAATGTCGAACTAACTCTCGCTGCGGCATTAGAGGCCACAGTTCTAAACCGCGCTGCCCGTCAATCCCCTGAGGATTTAATTAAGTGGAACACTGCTATGAGCGCAATTAGTGATGCCTCATTCACTTCCTACCGCTCTCTAGTTGAGCATCCATATCTACCCGCTTATTTCTATCAATCCACCCCAGTTGAACAACTTGGAAATCTGTTTCTAGGTTCTCGTCCATCAAGACGTCCCGATGCCAGCGCCGATCTATCTTCTTTACGCGCTATTCCCTGGGTTTTTGGTTGGACTCAATCCCGTCAGATTGTGCCGGGTTGGTTTGGTGTCGGAAGCGGTTTGAAAGCCGCTCGCGAATCTGGTCATGAACAAACTATGCAAGCAATGTTGCGGGATTGGCATTTCTTCCGCACCTTCATAAGCAATGTTGAGATGACTTTAGCCAAAACAGATTTGGCGATGGCTCGAAAGTATGTAACTGCATTGGTTGACCCCGAGCTACATCATTTTCTTGACACTATCGAGCGGGAGTTTGAATTAACCGTCAAAGAGATTTTATTGCTTACAAAGAAGAGTGAGATCCTTGGCGACCAAGAGATTCTGGCCCGCACCTTGCAGATCCGCGACGCTTATTTGGCTCCACTTCACTTACTTCAGATCTCTCTTTTGAAAAAAGTACGTGGCGAAAACGCTGACCCAATAATTACTAGAGCGCTGTTGTTGACCATTAATGGAGTCGCCGCCGGCCTACGCAATACCGGCTGATTGACCGGCTGATTGACCGGCTGATTACGAGTTAAAGTTTTGCTGCGTTTTCTCCAAGCCAAACTGCACTAATGATTCAATCGCCTGACCACCAGTAATTAAGAACTCATCCATGCTCTTTTTCTCTGCACTAGAGAAAGGCTTTAAGACAAAATCAGCTGGGTCCTGCTGCCCTGGAGGTCTGCCAATTCCAACTCTTAATCGATAGTAATCTGCAGAGCCCAACGCTGAGGTGATGCTCTTGAGGCCATTGTGGCCATTGTCGCCACCACCAAATTTCACCCGAATTGATTGAAAGGGAATATCTAACTCGTCATGAGCGATGATTATGTGATCGCCCTTTACCTTATAAAAATCAGCTAGCGCCTTGGTAGGCCCACCCAATTCATTCATGTAACATCGAAGTGTCGCAACCACCAAGGCGGGTGCATCGCCTCCAAGACCTAATTTGAACTCAGCGACATTGGCCCGCGCTTTGTGAGAGGAAAACTTACTTCCAGAAGTAGTCGCCAAATGACTAACCACCATCGCACCAATGTTGTGTCGGGTTTTCTCGTACTCAGGACCGGGATTTCCCAAGCCAACTATCAACCAACGATTAGTTGATTGATTATCAGAGCCTGAAGATTTACGGCCAAACATAGATAAAGGTTAACCGTAAAGCGTTAAGAAAAGAGTTAGCTGGACTGAGCTTCAGCGGCACCTTCAGCTGGTGCAGCAGCTGCAGCTTCGCCTTCAGCGGCAGCCGCAACAGGTGCAGCCTCTTCCGCTGTCGCGCGAATAGATAGGTGAACAACAACCATCTTTGGATCACTCTTCAGAACTACACCAGCTGGTAGAACAACATCAGCAGCGGTCTTGGACTCGCCTGCAGGTAGTCCTTCAATGTCAAGATCAAGAGAGGTTGGAATTGCGGTTACATCCGCCTCAACCTCAATGGTGTTATGGACGTGCTCCAAAATACCTTCCGGATCATGCTTTCCATGGGCGTGAACTGGAACGTTAACAACAACGCGCTCACCGCGGCGGACGATAATCAAATCAATATGCTCAAGAGTTCCCTTAAGCGGATTTCTAACAATGGACTTTGGAAGAACCAACTCTTGCTTGTCACCAAGATTAATGTTTAGCAAAACGTTTGAGGTCTTAATGGCCACTCCAACTTCACGGGCCGGAAGTGAGATGTGGGTTGGCTTTTCGCCATGACCATAAATAACCGCTGGCACATTGCCATCGCGACGTATTCTGCGTGATGCGCCTTTTCCGAATTCATTACGGATCGCGCCTTGGATTGATACCTCTGCCATTGTTAAGCCTTTCGTCGATAACGGGGTTTACCCCTCGCCTTAAGTGAGCTGAAGGCTACCTAAACTCTTAGTTATCGCCAAATTCGCTTGCGAAGCAGCAGAAGAACCAACAAAACCAACGCTCCTGCGGCCACATATGACAGATAGGTAAGAGAGGAGCGTTCCCGCGTAGGTAAATCTGGATCAATTGCTCCGGCACTGCGAGGTAGCTCGATGGTGGCTACAACTCCGGCATGATCAGATGGAAAACAAAGCTCTGCGCCGCAACTCCATACCCCACTACCGTCGGGATAAACATTGCCGATGATTTTAGAGCTAACAGTTGCGTAAACATTCTTGGTAAATATGTAATCCAAACGATCAGTAAATCCATATTGATTTCCAAAATCGTAGGCAAACTTCTCGCGTTTCTTATCTGGACCATTTAATAATGCGCTAGCACCCCATGTGAAATAACGCGGGTTACTGGCATCTGGTGAAGCATTTTCAAACCCCGCCTCAACCATCGTGCTGTAGGCGTTGCACTTTGCTCCACCTGGTGTTGGGCAAATATCGCTGACTACAGGCTGTTCACCAGGATTTGGTTCTTTGACAACCCGTGGATCCCTGGGATCGGCGTTGAAATCCCCCAAGACGATAACCGGCATCTTTGAATCCTTTAGATCAGCAACTAATTGCTGGGCTTGCAGCGCAGAGTTAGGAATCTTGTTTTCATCCCAAAGAGATTCTAAGTGGGTCGTAATTACGCGGACAACGGAGTCTCGCACTTTGAAATCTACCCAGGTATATCCCCGATAAATAGTCATCAATACCGGCACGATTGAATAGGTAGCGTCATATTCAGAGTTTCCAACTTGAATGATTTGCTGCTTAACATCATCTCGAACTAATAACGCATCTCCGATTGTGAACCCGCAAGCCGCGCTATCTTGTTTAAAAATGGGCTGGAAAACCTCGGGATCATTCACCTTTGTAAGAAAAGGAACCGGTGCGATCTTGTACCCCGGATTAAATGCCTCTTGACCATTTGCGGTTGCCAATGAGTAACCAACTCCTGTTAGTTTGGTAGCGGCAACAAGCTCATCTAGAAAATTGAAAACCTCCACCTGATCGCTAAATAAATCCTTTTTGCAGTACCAGATTGTCGCTTCTTGAATACCAATAATTTCAGGCCGATCCTGTACCGCCTCCCGCGCTAACTGGGGAGCTCGCAGTGCAAAGTTGGTTTGTTTTATCTGATCCCACATGAATTGAGCAGCAGCTGGAAAGTTAGGAATCTTTTCTAGTGCTACTCCAACATCTGCCCCAAGATATAGATTTCGGGACATAACAGTAATTCGATACGGCTCTTCTGCGCTTGCCGGAAGTGTAGGTAGAAAAGTTATCGCACAGAAAAGTGCGAAAAGTTTTTTAAGAGTGGCCATCAAAAAGGCTGGTGACTGATCCGTCCTCAAATACCTCACGAATTGCTCTGGCTAACAATGGTGCAATCGAAAGAACTGTGAGATTTGGGAAACGGCTCTCTTCTGGAATCGGCAAAGTGTTTGCGACAACCACCTCGCTGACTTTTGAGTTACGCAGACGATCTGCAGCTGGACCCGAGAACACCGCATGTGTAGCGGCAACAATTACCTCTTTCGCCCCGGCATCGTAAAGTGCATCCACCGCTTTAGTGATAGTTCCGGCGGTATCGATCATGTCGTCGATAACAACGCAGGTTTGGCCTTCAACCTCTCCAACTACACGGCCGGTAACAGCCTCATTTGGAATTCGTGGATCTCGAGTCTTATGAATAAATGCGATTTGGGTTCCACCCAAGAGATCGCTCCAGCGCTCTGCAACTCTGACTCTTCCCGAGTCAGGAGAAACAATGGTTAGGCGAGAGCGATCAACTTTAGAGCCAACGTAATTTGCTAGCAGTGGTAGGGCAAATAAGTGATCAACCGGTCCATCAAAAAATCCCTGAATCTGTGAGGTGTGTAGATCAACAGTCATCAATCGATCTGCGCCAGCGGTCTTGAATAGATCCGCCATCAATCGTGCAGAGATTGGCTCACGTCCGCGGTGCTTCTTATCCTGGCGGGCATATCCATAAAACGGCACAATTACAGTGATTCTTTTTGCAGAGGCACGCTTTAGCGCATCAACCATGATGAGCTGCTCCATGATTTGTTTATTTACAGGAGCGGAATGGCTTTGAATTACAAAGGCATCGCAACCTCTAACGCTCTCTTCAAAACGTACAAATATTTCACCGTTAGCAAAGTCATAGGCACTGGTTGGAGTAATGGGCACTCCAAGTTCTGCTGCTACCTCTTCAGCCAGCTCTGGGTATCCACGTCCGGTAAAAATCCGGAGTCGCTTTTCGGAACTGAGACGTAGTTCAGTGCTCATTTCTGCCCTTCTTTTTTGGCTGCTGCCTCTGCGGATTTGGTGTCCTTACGTTTCTTTAATACCCAACCAAGAATATTGCTTTGCTTTGCCCGGGCGATACCAAGCGCGCCAGCTGGAACATCCTCTGTAATTACAGAGCCCGCTGCTGTGTAGGCACCATCACCAATCGTGACCGGTGCTACCAGCATTGAGTCGCTGCCGATGCGGACATGATCTCCAATAACGGTTTTGTGCTTATCGACGCCGTCATAGTTCACAAAAACAGTTGCAGCTCCGATATTTGTTTCGCTTCCGATAGTGGCATCTCCAACATATGAAAGATGGGGCACCTTTGAGCCAGCACCAAAGGTTGAATTTTTGATTTCAACAAAGGAACCGACCCGCACCTGATCTGAAAGTACGGTTCCACTGCGTAAATGGGTATATGGACCAACCAGTGCCGCACTACCAATTACCGCCTCTTGGCAATGAGATTCAAATACCTTTGCTGCTTCCCCGACCTGACAATCTATCAAGCTAGCGCGTGGACCAATTACCGCAGATTTTCCAATCTTGGTACTGCCCTTGATTGCGGTGCCCGGTTCGATATGAACATCAACTTCAATCTCAGCGGTTACATCAATCCAAGTACTCATTGGATCAACAATGGTGACGCCGCTTTTCATCAAGGCTTCACAGATTCGCGCATTCATCAAGAATCCGCAGGTAGCCAACTGCTCGCGATCATTTACCCCAAAAACCTCGGTGTAATCAGCGGTCATGAATGCCGAAACTAATTTCCCTTCAGATTTTAGGATGGCAATCACATCTGTTAAATACTCTTCTTTTTGCGCATTGTGAGCGGTCAATTTGCCTAAAGCCGCGATTAAATCCGGCGCAGAAAAAACATAAACCCCTGAGTTAATCTCAAGGGTTTGCTTTTGCTGTTGTGAAGCATCTTTCTCTTCGACAATCTGAGCCAGATTATTGCTGGCATCTCTAATGATGCGACCGTAACCAGATGGATCTAACATCTCAGCGGTCAAAACAGTGGCGCTGGCACCAGAGGATTGATGTGCAGCAAGTAAATCAAGCAAAGTTTGCCCAGTTAGTAATGGTGTATCTCCGGCGCAAACTAAAACCGCACCATTTCTGGAAGAGCTTACGGAAAAACCTTCGAGCGCTAACTTGGTGGCGTGACCAGTGCCGCCCCGTACCTCTTGGAAAACCGTTTTAGCATTCGGAGAAATCTGAGCCAGATGATTTGTTACCTCATCTTTTGCAACTCCAACAACTACCCGAACCTCATTTGCTTGTAGTGGCGATAAGGCATGTAAGACATGTCCAAGTAATGAGCGACCTGCGATTTCATGTAGGACTTTGGCCCGGGAAGATTTCATCCGGGTGCCCTCGCCAGCTGCGAGAACGATGGCAAGATCTAGTTTGCTCAACTTCCCGCCTTTCATGCTCGTAAGCCGCAGTCTAGTTAAGTGGCTCCTCCACCAGGTATCGATCCTGGACCCTGGGCTTCAAAGGCCCATGTGCTAGCCACTACACAATGGAGGAACCTGAATTCTATTGGGTCAGGCTCGCTGCCACTAACCGCGGCGGTACAGGGTTAAGCGCTCTCAATCACCCGGGCGCCTGGGACTGGACCTGCGGCCCGAACCACATTTCCAACAACGCCACTTGAGGTCAGCGCCACTACTAAGTCAAGTGCGTGATCCTCATTCTCTGCCAAGAATGCAACGGTTGGTCCAGAGCCAGACACCAATCCACCCAAAGCTCCGTAATCCATTCCAACATCAAGTACTAAACGTAACGCTGGCTTTAATGAGCAAGCTGCTGGTTGGAGATCATTTGATAACGCCTTTCCTAATGCGATCGCATCACCTGCCCCTAACGCCTGCAATAAAGAGTCGCTGATATGCGGTGGTGCAACCTGCAATCCCTCCCGCAATCGATCACACTCTTGATAAACAGCAGGTGTTGATAATCCAGAGCTGGAAAGCGCTAAAACCCAGTTGTAATTGCCGCGAGACAACACTGGAGTAATTTGATCTCCACGACCAGTTCCAATCGCATTGCCACCTGAAATAGTAAATGGAATATCAGCACCTAACTCGGATCCAATTTTCTCCATCTCACTTCGACTCAATCCCAAACCAAATAAAGAGTCAATTCCAACAATTGTGGCTCCAGCATCTGCGCTACCGCCTGCCATGCCGCCAGCAATGGGAATCTCTTTGGTTAATGTAATTGCTAATCCATCAGTAATCTCAAACTTCTTACACATTAACTCTGCGGCTCTATAAGCTAAATTGTTTTTATCAAGTGGAAGCAGCTCACTGACTTTTCCGGAAGCGGTTAGAGATATTCCTGGCTTATCGGAAAAAGAAATACGAACATCATCAAAAAGTGAAACCGCTTGAAAGACTGTGGCCACTGGGTGATAACCATCTGCCTGAAGCGGACCAACCGACAGTTGTAAATTGATTTTGCCGGGGGCACGCGTCACCACATATGAGGGCATGTGGCGAGCGTATTACTTTGTTCTCATCAACGCCTATCTAATTGCTTGGCGATAGCGGCAAATTTCTCTATTGAAAGGGATTCACCTCGAGTTGTGGGCTCCACCCCTGCCGATAACAACGCGGTCTCCGCTGCTGCAGAACCGCCATAAATATCAGCATAGATCGCCCGCAACATTTTGCGGCGCTGTCCAAATGCGCGATCTATCAACTCAAAGGTGCGCCTGCGTAAGCTCTCATCCCCTAGCGGTTCATGTCTTACAAACTTCACGAGCGAGGAATCGACATTAGGAACTGGCCAGAAAACCGATCGTGACACTGAATCAGCCAGAATGATGTCGCTCCACCAGGCTGCCTTTGCACTTGGCACGCCATAAGTCTTGCTGCCAGGTTTTGCCGCCAAACGCTCAGCTACCTCTGTTTGCACCATAACGACCCCTGAGGTTATTGAGGGGAAACGCTCGAGAAAATTGAGGAGCACTGGAACTGAAATGTTATAGGGCAAATTTGCTACTAGCTTTGTGGGGTTTCCTGGAATATCAAAAACCTGCAATGCATCTTGGTTCATTATCAGCAGATTGCCATTGGCAACGCCATGTTCTTTTGCAGTAATGGGAAGTTGCTTGGCCAATCTTTCATCAATTTCAATCGCGGTGACTCTATTAGTCGCTTGCAAGAGTGCCAAAGTTAGAGAACCTAACCCTGGGCCAATTTCAACAACATGATCACCTTGACTAATTACAGCTAAGCGCACAATTTTCTGACAGGTATTGGCATCGATAACAAAGTTTTGTCCCAGCGATTTTGCGGGATGTACCTCCAACTGCTCAGCAAGGGAGCGGATCTCCGCTGCACCCAAAAGAGAAATACTCATGATTTAAAGGATCCAAAGATTCGTTCGGCATTGGCGCTAATTGCATTAGTTAAATCAGTTAGAGGTTCATTCCGCTCTGCTGCGATAAAACGCAAAATATTGGGTATTTGGGCCGGGGTATTTAGAGCACCACGATGTGGTGTGGGAGCTAGAAATGGTGAATCGGTCTCTACTAGCAATTGATTTACTGGCACCAGCTTTACCGCCTCCCGCAACTGGGGAGCATTTTTGAAGGTTACGGTGCCAGCGAAAGAGAGTAAGTACCCCTTATCAATGCATTCCCGCGCCATATCAGCGTCACCCGAGAAGCAATGAAACACGGTTTGATTTGGCGCACCAACCTCATCCAAAGTATCTAGGACTGCGCGATGAGCATCACGATCATGAATCACAAGAGCTTTGTTATGTCGCTTGGCCATTTCGATATGTCTTTTGAATGAGTACCGCTGCTTGTCCTGTAGCTCGGGCTCAGTGCGAAAGAAATCTAATCCCGTCTCACCGATTGCTCTGACTCTCGGGTGTGAAGCTAGGCGATCAATAATCGCTAGATCCTTTTCTAAATCCTCAACAACTGGTGCTTCATTGGGATGAAGTGCAACCGCAGCCAAAACCTGGTTATTCCAAATCTCAGCTAATCGCACACACCACTCAGATTGTTCAGCTGAATAACCAACCTGAACAATTCGATCAATACCGACTGATGCGGCTTCTTCTAAAACTCTTTTGATTTCTGGGTGGTCTGGTTCGGTGTTTGTGACAATCTCTAAATGGGCATGTGAGTCAACACATTTGACGGGAAGTGGTTCGGGAAGTGGAGCGGGCTGTCTATCTAAATCTCGATTGTGACGATCAGCCATTTAGATTAATTAACTCTCTAGCTCTGCCAGACGAGGAAAGAGGATCTCGCCCTTTGTGATTTTGGCTCCTGCTGGTAGCTGTCCCCACTTGGCAACATCGGAGATTTTCTGAGCTTCAATCACTCCCACACTCACTGCGGCACCTAGAGAATCCCAAAGCTTTTGGGTTGAAATCGGCATTATCGGATGTAACAAAACCGCTAAGGCTCGAAGCGCCTCCGCGGTGTTGTAAAGAATCTCATCTAGCTCAGCTTTGCGTGCTTCATCTTTTGCAACGGCCCACGGCTCTTTAGCGGTGACATAACCATTGACCTGTTTGCAGAACTCCATAATCTGATTTATTCCACCTTGGAAATCCAAAGCACAGATGGCTTGATCAGCTGCTTGAACAGTTTTGTCTAATGCAGCAGCAAGTTCATTGTCTTTAGCAACTGCCGGCAAGGTTCCAGAACAATACTTTTCCACCATGGCCGCTAAGCGGGAGGCTAGATTTCCAAAGTCATTGGCTAGCTCTGAGGTGTAGCGAGCCGCCATATCCTCCCAAGAGAATGAGCCATCACTGCCAAAAGGAATAGCGCGCATAAAGTAATAACGGAATGCATCGACACCAAAATGTTTGGTGATATCAGATGGTGCAATGCCAGTTAATTTACTCTTACTCATTTTTTCGCCACCGACCAACAACCAGCCATGCGCAAAAACCTTCTTTGGAACTGGGAGCTCGGCAGCCATCAACATTGCCGGCCAAATCACAGCGTGAAAGCGCAAAATATCTTTTCCGACTAGATGAACATCGGCTGGCCAAGTCTTGGAAAAGAACTTGCCGCCCTCAGAATCTGCCGGATCTGTTAAACCCACTGCGGTCGCGTAATTTAATAACGCATCAAACCAAACATAAACCACTTGCTTGGTATCCCAAGGTACTGGGATTCCCCAGTTAAATGTGGAGCGAGAGATTGATAGATCCGATACACCACCTTCTAAAAATGAAATCACTTCATTTCTAGCACTGGCGGGTTCGCAGGCTTCAGGGTTTTTCTGGTAATGCTCGAGCAATGGTTGAACAAATGCAGAGAGTTTAAAAAACCAATTGGTTTCGCTAAGCATCTCGACAGGCTTGGAGTGAATCTTGCACTTTCCTTCGTCGAGATCAGTAGGAAGTTTGAACTCTTCGCAACCCACGCAGTATGGACCTTCATATTTACCTTCGTAAATGAAACCTTTTTCCATCAAACCTTGCAAAAACTTTTGCACCCGCTCCATGTGACGTGGCTCTGTCGTGCGAATAAAGTCATCGTTGGCAATCTCGAGATGTTTCCAAACCGGTTTCCAAGCCTCTTCAACTAATCTGTCACACCATTGCTGTGGCGGTGTGTTGTTGGCCTCTGCGGTGCGCATGACCTTTTGGCCATGTTCGTCAGTGCCGGTTAAAAACCAAACCGATTCACCTTTTTGGCGGTGCCAGCGGGTTAACAAATCTCCGGCTACAGTCGTATAGGCATGACCAATATGGGGCGCATCATTTACATAGTAAATAGGCGTCGTCAGGTAGAAGGATTTGCCGGACATGGTGCGCAGTCTATCTATTTATCTAGCACCATGATGTCAAAGACTTTGCGCTTGGGTAGGTGTAGCTCTTTGGCCACTATCGAAATCGCTTCCTTTCGGGTAATTCCAGAGGCTTCATAATGTTTAACTAAATCAGCGATCTCAGAATCAGATTTCTCTGCTGCATCTGGGACATATCCTGCAATAACAATAGTGAACTCACCCAACATCTCTTTACTAAGACTCCACTCAAGAAGTTCCTGCGCCGTTCCTCTGACTGTCTCCTCATAAGTCTTAGTAATTTCTCTACATATTGCCATCTGTCGATTAGAGCCAAACTCCTCTTTGATTGCCGCAATCGTTTCGGTGATGCGATGTGGTGCTTCAAACAAAACCAAGGTACGAGTTTCATTTGCGCGATGTGCAAACCATTCCTGTCTTGCACGACTGGTGCGAGGAGGAAATCCGTCAAAAGCAAAACTATCGGTTGGCAATCCCGACAATGCCAAGGCTGCTAGTACCGCACTTGGTCCTGGGATTACCGTTAACTTAAAGTTGTTATCTATCGCCATTCGGGCGGCTCGAAAACCTGGATCACTAATAGATGGCATGCCGGCATCAGTTACTAACAAAACTTTTTTACCGTTGCGAAGAGCAGCTGAAATCTCCCCTAATCGCTCACTTTCATTCCCCTCAAAAAAAGAGATTATCTGGGCCGGACAATTTAGGTTTAAATCCTTGCAAAGTCGCAAAAAGCGACGGGAGTCTTCAGCTGCGACTAAATCTGATGTTGTAATTGCCAGTCTTAGACGCTCAGAGGCATCTCCGATATTTCCTAGCGGCACCGCAGCCAAAACCAACTCGCTCACACCACCATTATGGAGGTGTTTTTGGTGATGAGTATCCTTGTGCCTGATGAAGCGGCCCC
>Ga0129336_10002256_pt1 | contig 11910 bp, 8 predicted proteins | sample CPB6_02_DNA_FD_96878 | JGI IMG/M metagenome (GOLD analysis project Ga0129336, IMG submission 96878) | Freshwater to marine salinity gradient microbial communities from Chesapeake Bay, USA - CPBay_Sum_0.6_0.2_DNA | ecosystem: Environmental > Aquatic > Marine > Coastal | place: USA: Chesapeake Bay...
CCTGCGGCATCGTGCGGATCCGCGCGATGACCTTGTCCGAGAGGTCGAGGTTCTTGTCCATCGCCACGATGGGATTCGCCTGCGCCCCCATATCGAAGATCATCGCGTACCCCTCCGCCGCGCGGATCATCTCGAGGGCCTCGCGGATCTGATCGAAGAGGGGCTGCATCGCCTCGGCCTGCTTCGCCTGCGCCTCCTGCTGGAGCACCTCGAGGGTGTCCCGATAGCGCGCGTCGAACGCCTGCATCTCGGTGAAGCGCTTCGTGCGATCCGCCTGCGTGAGCGTGGCGGAGTCCTTCTGGAACGAGGTCAACATCGCATTCAGCGAGTCGACCATGACCTTCTCGCGCACGCCGAGCGCGTCGATCTCCGTCCGGAGTCGGGCCTCGATCTGATTCCGACCGGGCATCTCCTGGAGGATCTTCCGCGTATCGACGAAGGCCACCTTGGTCTGGGCGGCGGCCGGCACGGCCACGGCCGCGAGGGTGAGAGCGGTGAGGACGAGACCGCGAAGTTGGACGAACATGGGGATGGACACTCCGAAGGGTTAGAAGACCTGGCCGAGCCGGAAGTGGAGCTGCCACTTCGGATCGGGACGACCGAACGCGTCACGCCGATCGAAGCCGTAGGCATAGTCGATGCCCAACGGACCGAGCGGTGTGACGGTGCTGAGACCGACGCCAGAGCCCCGGAAGAGTCGCGTGGGATCGAAATCCCGCGGACGCGCCCAGAGGTTCCCGGCATCGTAGAACACGTTGATATAGACCGACTGATTGAACCGAAGCCCGACCTCCGCCGTGCTGACGAAGAACGCGCTCCCGAACGACTCCCGCTGGGCGTTGAAGGTCCCCGTGGCCGTCGTGAAGCCGTTCGGCGTGATCGAGAACTCGGGATACCCACGCAGCGGCTCGCCGAACTGGACGCCGCCGAGCGAGAACTGCTGCGACCAGAAGAACTGACCCGGATCGCCGAAGACCATGCCCGAGCGCGTCGAGAGCCCGAACGTCACCCGCAACGGTTGCGTCCCGGGCTTGGTCCCCCCGATCCGGCCGATGATGGTGTAGTTCCGGAACTCCGTGGTGTAGCGCTGGTAGGTCGCCGTGCCGCCGAGGGGGCCGCCATTGAACGCCGCGCTGAACGACTGGAGCTGCCCCTCCGTCGCGAACGGCATGTCGAGGCGCGTGTCGCGGCTGATGTCGATCCCGACCGTGCTCCGGATACACCCCGCGCACTTATCGGTGGTGACCGTCCCGAGGAGCCCATCCGTCCCGAAGCGGACCCCCTCGAGCCCGTACGAGACGAAGACGCGAGCGAACCGGCTCCGCGGGAAGGGGAACCCGACCCGCAGCGTCCCACCGGTGCGCGTGGTGCGCCCGAGGTCCGCGATCCGGAATCGCGCCTGGGAGCGGTAGGCGTTGACCTGCCCCGAGATGAGGGACCCGCGGATCTGCGGGTCCACGTAGGACGAGTTGAAGTCGTTGATGAACTGCCCGTACTGCCACTGCAGCGAGCCCCGCTTGCACTTGCCGAAGAGGTTCGGCTGCTCGAGCCCGACGAAGCCGCCGAGCCCCACGCCCTGCCCCACCGAGGCGCCGAAGTTCACGTTCCCGGTCCGCTTCTCCTTCACCCGGAAGACGATGTCGACATCCCCCGCGTCGTTCGCGGGCCGCACGTCCGGGAAGGGGAGCGGCGCCTCGAAGAAGCCGAGGTTCGAGATGCTCCGCCAGCTGCGGATCATCCGCTCCTGATTGAACACGTCCCCGGGGATGATGACCAGCCGGTCCCGGATGCAGTTCTCGACGGTGAAGTCGTTCCCGAGGATATCGACCCGATTGATGATCGCGGGGGTCCCCTCCTGGATGTCCCACCGGAGCCGTACGTAGCCCGCACTGTCGGAGGGATCGCGCTCGATCACCGGCCGGACCTGGGCGTAGATGTAACCCTCGTTGCTATAGAGCGTGCTGATCTGCTGCGTCGCCTCGTCCCAGCGCGAGCGATCGAAGACATCGGTCGCCGGGGCGCGACGCCGCACGAGCCCCTGCACCCGCTCGGTGAGCGAGGGCGCCCGCGTCGTGAAGGGGTAGCGGGCTGCGATCTCCTCGTTGGAGAACCGGCGATTCCCGACCACCTCGAAGGCCTTCACCCGGTACTGCGGGCCTTCCTCCACCTCGAGCTCGAGCAGGGCCTTCCCGCGCTCCCGGTCGATCCGGAGCGTGTCCCGGGTGATCTGGAAGTCCACATGCCCCCGATCGGCGAAGAGCTTCGGGATCTTCTCCCCGAGGTCGGTGGCGTAGGTGTCCTCGTTGAACTCCCCGCGGCGGAAGAAGAAGAACCCCTCCGGCTTGGTCTTCATCACCCCCACCACCTCGCGATCCGGGATCAGGGTGTTCCCCTGCACATCGATCCCCGCGATCGCGAGCCGTCGCCCCTCATCCACCCGGAGCGTGAGCTTCATGCGGTCCCCGACCATCGTGGTCTCGGGCGCGATCCGGGCGAGATAGAAGCCGTTCGCCTGGTAGAGCGAGTCGATGCGACGCATCGAGGTCGCCAGCGCGGCGGGGTCGACCGGACGGCCCACGAGGAGCTCCACCCGGTCCTCGACCTGCCGCTGCGAGAGACGCTTGGGGCCCGTGACATCGATCGCCTGGAGCAGCGGTCGCTCGGTGACGGCGACGACGACGATCGCCCGTGGGCTCACGGAGACATCGCAGGTGACGGCGACGGTCTCGAAGTCCCCCGTCGCATACAGGTCGCGCAGCACCCGTTGGATCGCGGGGAAGTTGAGCGTCTGGCCCGCCCCGATGCCGCTCGTCGCGAGGATGGTCTCCCGGGAGACGCGGTCCGCCCCCCGCACCGCGATCGAGTCGGGGGTGAGGCAACGACCGGTGAGCTCAGCCGGGTTCTGGGCCTGTAACGGGGCGGCCGCCAGGCATGCCGCGGCCAGCACCGAGGGGAGTCGACGCATCCCTGCAATATACACGAACGCCCCCCTCAACGGTCCCATCCGTCCGGGCCCCGCCCCCCCGGCGTCAGGCCTTGGGCGCGCTCCGCACCGGGGCCCGGAAGCTGAGGCGCGTCCCGTCCTCGGTGACATCCACCTCGATCTCGTCCCCCCGGCTGAACTCCGCCAGCAGGATCCGCTCCGAGAGGGGATCCTCGATCCACCGCTGGATCGCCCGCTTGAGCGGCCGCGCCCCGTACGCCTGGTCGTAGCCATGCTTCACGAGGAAGTCCACCGCGCCATCGGTGAGCTTGAGGGTGAGCTCCTCGTCGCCGAGCCGCGTCTGCACCTGCGCCAACAGGATGCTGACGATCTGCGCGATGTGCTCCCGCCCCAGCGGATGGAAGACGATCACATCGTCCAACCGGTTGAGGAACTCGGGGTTGAAGGCGTGCTGCAGCTCCTCCTTCACCTTGTCCGCGATCCGCGTGAAGTCGGAGGCCTGATCCGCCGAGCCGAAGCCGAGGCTGCGGTTCCGCGTGATGTCCTTGGCCCCGACGTTCGACGTCATGATCACGACGGTGTTCTTGAAGTCGATCACGCGACCGTAATTGTCCGTGAGGTGCCCCTCGTCGAGCACCTGCAGGAGGATGTTGAACACGTCCGGATGCGCCTTCTCGATCTCGTCGAGGAGGATCACGCTGTACGGCTTCCGCCGGATCGCCTTCGTGAGCGTCCCGGAATCCTCGTACCCGACGTAGCCCGGGGGCGCGCCGATCAGCCGCGAGACGGAGAACTTCTCCATGTACTCGCTCATGTCCACGCGGATCAGCGCCGAGGGGTCGGCGAAGAGGAAGGTCGCGAGGGCGCGCGCGAGCTCGGTCTTCCCGACGCCCGTGGGCCCGCAGAAGATGAACGAGCCGATCGGGCGCCGCGGGTCCTTGAGCCCGGCGCGGCTGCGCCGGATGGCTCGCGCCACCGCCTTGATCGCGTCCTCCTGGGCCACCACCTGCCCGTGGAGCTCCTCCTCCATCCGCAGGAGGCGCGCCGTCTCCGCCTCCTGGAGCCGCGTCACGGGGATGCCGGTCCAGCGGCTCACGATGAAGGCGATCTCCTCTTCGCCGAGCACCGGCCGCATCGACTGGCGCCGCTCCTCCCACTCCTCCTGGCGGGCCCGGATCTGCCCCTGCAGGTCGCGCTCGGAGTCCCGGAGCGAGGCCGCGAGCTCGAAGTTCTGGTCGCGGACCGCCGCATCCTTCTCCACGTTCACCCGCTCGAGCTTGGCCTTGAGGTCGGCGACCTCCGGCGGCGGGACCTGCGCCGCGAGCCGCGCTCGCGCCCCCGCCTCGTCGATCACGTCGATCGCCTTGTCGGGAAGGAAGCGATCGGTGATGTAGCGCTCCGAGAGCTTCGCCGCGATCAGCAGCGTCTCGTCGGGGATCGTCACCCGATGATGCTCCTCGTACTTCGCCCGCAGCCCCTTGAGGATCTCCACCGTCTCCTCGATCGAGGGCGGATCGACCACCACCGTCTGGAACCGGCGCTCGAGCGCGCCGTCCTTCTCGATGTGCTTGCGGTACTCGTTGAGCGTCGAGGCGCCCACGCACTGCAACTCCCCGCGGGCGAGCGCCGGCTTGAGCATGTTGCTGGCGTCGATCGCCCCCTCGGCCGCCCCCGCCCCGACGAGCGTGTGCAGCTCGTCGATGAAGAGGATGATCTGCTTGTTCTGCGCGATCTCGTTCATCACGGCCTTGAGCCGCTCCTCGAACTGGCCGCGATACTTGGTCCCCGCGATCACGGCCGCCATGTCGAGCGAGAGCACGCGATGGTCACGCAAGGAGTCCGGGCAGTTGTTGGTCGCGATCATCTGGGCGAGCCCTTCGACGATCGCGGTCTTCCCGACCCCCGGCTCGCCGATCAACACCGGGTTGTTCTTCTTGCGGCGCGAGAGCACCTCCATCACGCGCTCGATCTCCTTGAACCGTCCGATCGTCGGATCGAGCTGGCCCTCGGCGGCGAGCACCGTGAGGTCGCGGCAGAAGTGGTCGAGCGCCGGGGTCTTGGACTTCTTCTCCCCCTTGCCAGCGGTCGCCGCCGGGGCGCTCCCCGCGGCCGCGGGCGTGGCCTCGCCGCTCGAGGGCATCTCCGTGCCGAGGAGCCGCAGGGTCTCCGCGCGCGCCGCCTCGAGGTTCACCCCGGCATCGGTGAGCACCTGCGCCGCGATCCCCTTCTCCTCACGGAGGAGGCCCAACAGCAGATGCTCCGTCCCGACGTAGCTGTGGTTCAGCTCGCGGGCCTCGCCCATCGCGAGCTCGAGGACCTTCTTGGCGCGCGAGGTATACGGGAGGTCGGGGCCGGCTGCCTGCGCGGCTTTCCCCTTCTTCACCGTCTCCTCGATCTTCTGCTGGATCTCCTCGAGGTCGACGCTCAGGTTGTTGAGCACCGCGGCCGCGACCCCCTCCCCCTCGCGGATGAGCCCCAACAGGATGTGCTCGGTGCCGACGTACTCGTGATGGAGCCGTGCCGCCTCCTCACGCGCCATCGCCAGGACCTTCCGCACCCGCTCCGTGAAGTTATACCCGTTCATAGATCGCCTCGACGACCCCTCGTGTGGGTCACCCGGTGTGTCGTGCCTCGTGCGCCAACACCTGCCGCACGTACTTCGCGCGGGCGAGGTTCGCCTCCCCTTCCGTGAGGGGCCGTCCCTCCGCCTGCGCCAGATGCGCCGCCTGACTGAAGATCAACAGCTTGTTCAGCGTGTAAACACTGAGCCCGGACAACAGGTTCAGCCCCGCGGCGAGCCGCACCGCGCTGAGCAGGGTCATCGCCTCCTCGGCCGGTAGGTTCCGCGCGTGTCGGAGCGTGCCGTAGGCGCGCCACAACTTGTCCTCGATAATATAGCCGGCGTCCCGCTGTAGGACCCGCCGCGCCTCCTCCTCCCGCTCGATCACGCGCCGCACGACCCGCGTCAGCTGATCGACCAGCTCGTCCTCGGTCCGCCCGAGCGTCGTCTGGTTGGAGATCTGGAAGTAGTTCCCCACGACGTCGCTCCCCTCGCCGTAGAGCCCGCGGTACGTGAGCCCCATGTGCTGGAGTCCCTGGAGCACCTTCTGGATCTCCTGGGTGAGCACCAGCCCCGGCAGATGGATCAACACCGAGGCCCGGAGCCCCGTCCCGGTGTTCGTGGGACAGGCGGTGAGGAACCCGAATTCCTGGTGCCACGCGTAGGGGACCGCCCGGCCCAGCTCCCGATCGATCCGCTCGGCATCCCGCAGCGCGCCCGCGAGATCGAACCCCGACCGGAAGGTCTGGACCCGGAGATGGTCCTCCTCGTTCACCATCACCCCCGCATCCCCGGTGACGATCACCCCACCCGCCCCCGGTACCCCCCCCTTCCGGTCGACGCCGGCCAGTTCGCGGCTCACCAGATGCCGCTCATGCAGGAGCAACCGCTCCTGGGCCGAACACTCGTCCACGCGCACGAAGGCGCCTTCGCGCAACGCCGCCACACCGGGCATCGCGGCACGCACCTCCTGGAGCACCCGCAGGCGCTCCCCTTCGCGAGCCCGCGCCGGGAAGGCGTAGCCGGAGAGGTTCCGCGCGAGCCGGATCCGCGAGGAGAGCACGATCCCGGCGTGCTCCCCGGACGCGATCAACCAGTGGAGCCCCCCATCCGGGAGGAGCGAGAGGTCGAGCGTCACTCGAGCCCCCGGATCTCGTCACGCAGCGCCGCGGCGGTCTCGAACGCCTCGTCGGCGACCGCCCGGCGCAACCGCTCCCGCAGGGCGCTCAGGGTGACCTCACGATCGGGCGGCGCGCCGGTATCGGCTGACGCGACCTCGTACCGCCACCCCTCGTGGCGGGTGGCGCCATGCACGCGTCGGAGGAGCTCCCGCAGGCTCTGATCGAAGGCCCCATAGCATTGGGCGCATCCCAGACGACCACTCGCGCGGAAGTCCCGGAGCGAGGTCCCACAGTAGGCGCACCGGGCCGCATCCCCCGGCAGTTGCGCCGCCTGCTGCTGCACCGCCTGGAGGAAATCGCCCAGCGGATGGGTGGGTTCCGCCACGGTGGTCTCGATCCCTCGCTCGGCCGCGCACTTCTCGCAGAGATGGACCTGCGCGACCGTCTGCCCGACGATCTGCGTCAGATGCACCACCGCATCGCGTTCCCGACATTGATCGCACACCATCACCGGCCTCCGTCGTCCGCGGCACCCTCGTGCAGCCGCCCCTCCGCCAACCGCAGCACGCGCGTCGCCCGCGCAGCGAGCGCCCGATTGTGCGTGACCACCACCACCCCCACCTCGGTCTCCTGCGCCAGCGACACCAACAGGTCGTGGAGTCGCTCGGCGTTCTGCGCGTCGAGATTGCCCGACGGCTCATCGGCCAAGAGGAGGCTCGGCCGGGTCGCGAGCGCCCGAGCCACCGCGGTGCGTTGCTGCTCGCCCCCCGAGAGTTCGGCGGGCCTATGGGATTGACGCGCGGCGAGTCCCACCCGTTCCAAGAGGGCCGCCGCCCGGTCCCGGGCCTCCCCCATCCCCGTCCCGGCGATCCGGAGCGGCATCAAGACGTTCTCGAGCGCCGAGAACTCCTTGAGCAGGTGGTGGAACTGGAAGACGAAGCCGATCGAGCGGTTGCGCAGCGCGGCCAACGCCGGGTCGGCGAGCCCCCCCGTCTGGTGGCCGTCCACGCGGACCTCCCCGGTGTCCGGGCGGTCCAGCGCCCCCACGAGGTGGAGGAGCGTGCTCTTCCCGGCCCCGCTCGCGCCGACCACCGCGACCATCTCGCCCGCCGACACCGTCAGGTCGACGCCGTCCAGGATGCGCAGCAGCGAGCCGTCCCCGCCGCGGTATCCTTTGGTGACGCCGGTGGCCTCGAGCACCGGCCCGCGCGCGAGGGGACTCATTCGCTGCGGATCGCCTCGATCGGGTAGAGCCGTGCCGCGCTCGAGGCGGGGTGCAGGGTCGCGAGCAGGGTCACCATGAGACTCCCCGCGAGGATCAGCAGCGTGTCCCCCACCTCGAGCCGTACCGGCAGATACTCGATGAAATAGACCGAGGGATCGAGGGCGATCAGCCGGAGACGGTCGATCGCCACGCCGAGCCCCACGCCGAGGAGCGCGCCGACCCCGGTCCCCACGGCCCCGATGATCATCCCCTGCCAGAGGAAGATCCGGCGCACCGCCTCCATGCGAAGTCCCATCGCGCGGAGGATCCCGATCTCCCGCGTCTTGTCGCGCACCACCATCGTGAGCGTGCTCACCACGTTGAACGCCGCCACCATCACGATCAGGGCGAGGACCACCGCCATCCCGAGCTTCTCCAGCTTGAGCGCGCGGAAGAGCGAGACGTTCTGCTGCTGCCAATCGACGGTCCGGTAGGGATAGCCGAGGGTCGAGTCGATCCGCGCCGCGACCGCTGGGGCGATCCACCGGTCGGTGGTCCGGACCTCGAGGCCGGTGACCGCGGTGTCGAGGCCGGCGAACTCCCGGCCGACGTCGAGATCGACATAGATGTACGCGTTGTCGTACTCGAACATCCCCGTCGTGAAGACCCCGGTGACCTCGAAGGACATGAAGCGCGGGATGACCGCGCCGAGCACTGGGTTGAGCGAGGCGCCGCTCGCGGTGACGAGGGTCAGGGTGGCACCGGGATAGGCCCCGAGCCGCGCGGCGAGCAGGGATCCGACGACAGCGCCACGCCGCCCCCCATCGCTCGAGGCGAAGGAGAAGTCCCCGCTCGTCGCGTGCTCGCGGATCCGCGTCACCGGGGGCGCGTCGGGATCGTGCGGGGCGAGCCCCGCGACCGTGATCGCCTCGGTGTACGTGGACCCCATCGTCGCCAATCCCTGATGGACCACGAAGGGGGCCACGCTCACGACGCCCGGGAGCGACTCCACCTGGGCGGCGGCGCGCCGCCACCCATCCATCCGGAGCGACTCCCCGTAGGTCAGGACCCGGACATCGGGGCTCCCGACGAGGATCTTCTCGCGGAGATCGGTCTGGAGGCCGTTCATCACCCCGATGATGATGATCAGCGCACTCACCCCGACGGCCACGCCGGCGACGGCGATCACGCTGATGAACGAGAGGAGACGGGACCCACGGCGGCTCCGGAGATACCGCCAGGCGATCGCCAGCTCGAGCGCGCGGGTCCCGGCCACCGAGGTCACTCCGGCCGCATCAGCGGGAAGAGGATCACGTCGCGGATGTGCGGGGTGTCGGTGAGGTACATGAAGAGCCGGTCGAGTCCGATCCCCACGCCTCCCGTCGGCGGCATCCCGTATTCCATCGCCCGCAGGTAATCCTCATCGACCCCGGTGGCCTCCTCGTCACCGGCCGCCTTGAGGCGTGCCTGCGCCTCGAACCGCGCGCGCTGGTCGATCGGGTCGTTGAGCTCCGAGAAGGCGTTGGCCAACTCCTTTCCCTTGGCGAAGAGCTCGAACCGCTCGGTGAGTCCCGGCGCCGTCCGGTGCGGCTTGGCCAGCGGGGAGAGCTCCACCGGATAATCGACGACGAAGGTGGGCTCGACGATCTTCGACTCCACATGGGCCTGGAAGAGCTCGTCGAGGAGCTTGGGGCGCGAGAGCTTCGCCACGTCGGGGACCTTCGCCCGCTCCGCCGCCTTCCGCAGCGCCGCATCGTCGAGCGCGAGCACATCGGGGACCCCGAGCGCCTGCGAGAGCGCGGGCACCCACGCGATCCGTGGGAAGGGCGTCTGAAGGGTCGGCACCGGCCCCGCCTCGGAGCCGTCGTGCCGCAGGCGCGGGGCCTCCCCCACCACCTCGCGCACCGCCGTCGCGGCCGTCACGAGGAGCTGCTCCACCCGGTCCATCATCACGGTGTAGTCCGCATACGCCTCGTAGAACTCGAGCATCGTGAACTCGGGGTTGTGCGTGCGATCGATCCCCTCGTTCCGGAAGTCATGGCCGATCTCATAGACCCGCTCGAACCCACCGACGATGAGTCGCTTGAGGTAGAGCTCGTCCGCGATGCGCAGGAAGAGCGGCATGTCGAGCGCGTTGTGATGCGTCGTGAAGGGCCGCGCCGCGGCCCCGCCGTAGAGCGGCTGCAGGACCGGGGTCTCCACCTCGAGGTAGCCCCAGGCGTCGAGGGCGCGACGGATCGCGGTCGTCATCTTGGACCGCGCCGCGAAATGCCGGCGCACCTCGGGATGCACCGCGAGGTCGGCGTAGCGTTGCCGCGACCGCTGCTCCCCATCGGCGAACCCCGAGTGACGCACGGTCCGTCCCTCGACCTGCTCCTCCTTGCCGAACGGGAGGGGCCGGAGTGACTTCGCCAACAGCGTCCACGCCTCCACGCGGACCGTGACCTCCCCCGTCCGCGTGCGGAAGAGCGGCCCCTGGACGCCGATCACATCGCCGAGATCGAGGTGCGCGAGGTGACCGAACGCCTCCGCGCCGAGCTGGTCCTGCCGGAAGTAGAGCTGCAGGCGCCCCGTGTCGTCGGCGAGATGGGCGAAGATCGTCTTGCCATGCCCGCGCCACGCCACGATCCGTCCGGCGAGGCGCACCGTGGGCCCCTCCTCCGCCTCCCCGAGCAGGCCGGCCGCCGGGCCGCACGAGTGGGTGCGGTCGTAGCCGTAGGCGAAGGGGGGGATCCCCGCCGCGACCAGCGCGTCGAGCTTCTCGCGCCGCGCCTGCCTCACGAAGTTGAGCTCGTCGCTCATACCGTCTCTCCCGTGGCGGGCGGCGCGCCACTCTGCTTCAGATAGGCCTCGATGAAGGGGTCGATCGCCCCGTCCATGACCTTCTGCACGTCGGTGATCTTGAGTTCGGTGCGATGGTCGTTGACCATCGTGTACGGTTGGAACACGTAGCTGCGGATCTGGCTCCCGAAGGAGACGTCCTGCTTGGTCGCGTCGAGCGCGGCCTTGGCCGCCGCCTGCTTCTCGGCCTCGAGGTTGTAGAGGCGGTTCTTCAGCATCTTCATCGCCGTCGCCTTGTTCTTGAATTGCGACCGCTCCTGTTGCGAGGCGCAGACGATCCCCGTGGGTAGGTGGGTGATGCGCACCGCCGACGAGGTCTTGTTCACGTGCTGGCCTCCCGCGCCCGAGGCGCGGTAGACGTCGATCTTGAGGTCCTCATCGCGGACCTCGATGTTGATCTCCTCGTTCACCACGGGGTACACGAAGACCGACGCGAAGCTCGTGTGCCGGCGCGCCTGGGAGTCGAAGGGGGAGATCCGCACGAGGCGATGCACGCCCGTCTCGGGCCGGAGGAACCCGAAGGCGTATTCCCCCTTCACCTCGAGCACCGCCCCCTTGATCCCCGCCTCTTCCCCCTCGGAGAGGTCGAGGATGTCGACCGTGTAGCCCTTCCGCTCCGCCCAGCGCGTGTACATGCGCATGAGCATCTGCGCCCAGTCCTGGGCCTCGGTGCCGCCCGCGCCGGCGCTGATCTCCACCTGCGCGTCGCGGAAGTCGTCTCGCCCCTGGAGCAATGACCGGAGGCGATACGCATCGGTCTCCTCGCCGATCGCCTTCGCCTCGCGGACGACCTCGGCCTCCATCTCTGCATCGGGTTCGAGGGCGAGGAGCTCGGCGAGTTCCGTCGCGCTCGCGACGCGGCCGACGAGACGGTCGTAAGGATCGACCCAGCCTTTGAGCGTCTTCACCTCCTGCACCACCTCCCGGGCACGCTCCTGCGCGCTCCAGAAGCCTGGGTCCGCCATGTCCCCTTCGAGGGCGGTCAGGCGTTCGCGTTTGCGATCGAGGTCAAAGGTACCTCCGGAGCTCGTCCAGACGGGCCCGGTCGTGCCGGAGGGAGGTGAGGTGCTCGGAATCGGCCATCGGTGGGGTTCGGGACGGATGCGGGGCGAGCCGGCCCCACGATGGGTGCCGGCTCGCCTCGCGTACCTTGGAAAGATAGCGCCTCGTGCGCGGTTCTGTAGCTCAGGGCCCTTCGGTGCGCGCCTGATCGAGCAGGAGGACCGGGATGCCGTCCCGC
>Ga0129336_10002257_pt1 | contig 11906 bp, 9 predicted proteins | sample CPB6_02_DNA_FD_96878 | JGI IMG/M metagenome (GOLD analysis project Ga0129336, IMG submission 96878) | Freshwater to marine salinity gradient microbial communities from Chesapeake Bay, USA - CPBay_Sum_0.6_0.2_DNA | ecosystem: Environmental > Aquatic > Marine > Coastal | place: USA: Chesapeake Bay...
ATGCCTGGTGGCACGAAAACATAGTCATGGGGTCGCATCAGATGGCGCTGATCGTCCAGCGTGAGGATGCCCTCGCCCTCCAACACATAATAAACCTGCTCCTGCACCTTATGCACATGCTCCTGCACATAGGCCATCGGGGCATAGCGCGAGATCCGAAAGTCAACCTTCTCGCTTCCCGTGGTCAGTGGCCCGGCCAGCTCCTTGGACAGGGCGCCGCCAAAGTGGCCCGGGTACTGCTGCCAGGGCATATTGGCCATTTTTTCCACCAATAGACGAAGTTCTTGCTTTTGGGTCATTTGTCTTTTCTCCTTGGCTTCAAAGCCACAAAATCTTCTTGCGGTATTCGAGGTCCTTGAGCAGCGGCTCAGCCGGCCCCTCGTGGAACACCGCGCCACGCTCAAGCGCATAGGCCCGGTCAGCCAGTGCCAGCACCAGGTCCAGGTTGTGCTCGACGATCACGATGGAAATTTCTCGCCTCAACCGGTCAAACACAGAAAACAATTCCTGCACAACCGTTGGCGCCAGTCCTTCGAAAGGCTCATCCAGCAGCAACAGTTTGACATTGCCCGACAAGGCGCGGGCTACGGCCACCATCTGTTGCTCACCTCCCGACAGGTAGTCGGCCGCTACCTGCATCCGCTCCTTCAGGCGAGGGAAGTAGTCCAGGATTTTCTGTTCACTCCAGACCACACCACTGCTGCCATCGGTAGACCTTGCGAGTCGCCCCAATGCCAGGTTTTCTGCCACGGTCATGCCCGCAAAAAGCCCCCGACCTTGCGGTACGTAGCCGATCCCCAATCGGGCAATCTGTGGCGCATCCAGACCGGCAATGTTGCGACCGTTGAACATCACTTGCCCGCTAGCAGGAGGGACCAGCCCCATCAGGCTTTTCAACAGGGTGGACTTGCCTGCGCCGTTGCGACCAAGCAAGGCGACAATCTCCCCCTCGCACACCCGCAAACTGGCGTCATTCAGGATGTGGCTTTTGCCATAAAACGCGTTGACCTTCTCAAAATTGAGCACCAGCCCCCGTTCACCCCCAGCCAGCCCGCTTCGACCCGTCACAGGCGGGGTGCCATGTCCGGTATAGATTTCCTGGACACGGCGATCGTTGCGGACTTGCTCAGGCGAGCCACTCATCAGCACCTCGCCCTGGTTCATGACTGTCACCTGGTGTGAGAGGGAGAGAATCCGATCGATATCGTGCTCGACGATGAGCACAGGAATGTTGGCGGCAATCGTGCTGACCAATCTGGAGACACGCTCTCGTTCTGCTGCAGCCAGTCCCGCCAGGGGCTCGTCCAGCAAAAGCACCTGGGGCTTGGAGCCAAGCGCAATTCCCATATCAACCAGCCGCTGGCCCCCATACGACAAGTCGCCTCCCAGCACTTCCTCCATGCCCTGCAAGCCCAGAAACTTCATCAGCTCTGCGGTCTCTTCATGTATTTGTGGAAAGCTGTCAATATCGCGCCAGCAGTTAAACCGCGCCTCATGCCGCGCCTGTAGAGAAAGTCGCAGGTTTTCGTAAATACTCAAACCTTTAAAAAGGTTGGTAATCTGAAAGGAACGCGACAAGCCTTGCTGGCAAATGCGATCCGCAGAGAGCATCTGTATGGCTTGGCCATGAAGACGGACTGTCCCGGCATCGGCCATGAACATCCCTGAAATCAGGTTGAAGGTGGTCGTCTTGCCGGCGCCGTTAGGGCCAATCAGGGCATGAATCTGCCCCGCCTCAACGGTCAGGCTGTTCTCACGTACCGCCTGAATGCCGCCAAAACTCTTGCTGATGCCCTGCGCCTGCAGCACGACCCCCTCGACTCTGGTGGGCCTCAAGAATGCGGGCAAGGCCAAGCCTTCAAAAATCTTGCGCCGGCTCATTGCGGCGCTTTCTTGCGGCGGCGGCCAGATGCGCCGGCTAATTAGGGACCAGATACCGGTAAGTCCAGAGGGTGAAAAAACGGTGAAGCCAACAAAGATCAGCCCGAACCAAAGCAGCCAATTGCTGGTCCAGATTGAAAACAATTCACGGAAAAGCAAGAAAAACAATGCCCCCAGGGCAGGCCCCAGAAAGCTGTGCATGCCGCCAATCACCACCATGGCCAGCAATTCGCCAGAAAACCCAACCGTCGTGGATTCGGCTGCTGCAAGACGATGCAGAAAAACCATCAAAGCGCCAGCCAACCCAGTGATACTCGCTGATATCACAAAGGCCAGCAGTTTGTAACGGTCGATGTCGTAGCCCTGAAAAGTTGCACGCTGTTGATTCTCGCGAATCGCGACCAGCACATGCCCGAACGGAGAGCGAACCACACGCAACATAAGATACAGCAGCGCAAAAGCAATCAGGGCGACCACTATGTAGTAGTTGAGATGGCTGTCCAAATCAAGCCAGGCAGCCCCCCCGCGCTCGATACCCCCTAGCCCGCCCTCGCCACCAGTCAATGCAGTCCAGCGAAATGCAATGGCAAAGGTCAAGGCGCACAAGGCCAAAGTCAATAACGAAAAGTAAACACCTCTACGACGCAGGATCAAGAGCCCAACGACCAGCGACAGGGAGGCCGTGAAAAGAAGTGAGAACGCAAAGGGCAAGACGATCTGGCCCTTGAACCAGTGCAATTGCGCCAGGGCCGCAGCGTAACCACCAATTCCGAACCAGGCACTGTGGCCAAAGGAAACCAACCCGGTGTAACCCACCAGCAGGTTCAGCCCCATGGCTGCTAGAGACAGCACCACGACCACCGTAGCAGCGTCCAGAGTCAGCCCAATAAATTGAAATGACAGCGGCAAAACCACCAGGGCAATGGCAGCTACCCAAAGGGGGCGGTTTTTAGAGCTCATCAGGGCCTTCATTGCACTTGTCAACCGGTACTTACTCAAATCGCTCGATCCGCTCGCCGAGCAGGCCACGGGGTCTGAGCATCAGCACAAGAACCATCAGGATGTACATCGAAGCCTCACTAGCCGCGGGCAGGAAGTGGGTTGTGACACCACGCACCACCCCGACCAAGACCGCAGCAGCGACGACGCCCCAGAAGCTGCCCAGACCACCGATCACCACCACCACGAAGGCAACCGTCATGATCTCGGTACCCATGGCGGGGTGCACGATGGCAATCGGACCAAACAACACACCTCCTAAGGCGGCAGTTGCTACGCCCAAGACCACAATTGACGTCATGTATGGCTGAAGCCTGATTCCGAGGACGGCCACCATGTCAGGCTTTTGAACGCCGGCACGCACAACCCGTCCAAAGGACGTTTTGTGCAGCAGCAACCAGATGCCGCTCATCACCACAATGACCACCCCGAGGATGAACAACCGATACCGGGAAAGCATGAATTCACCCAGCATGACATTGCCCTTGAATTCTGCGGGCATGCCAGATGGCAATGGGGCCGAACCCCAGATCATTCGCAGGGCCTGCTCGGCCACCATGGCCAGACCGAATGTCACCAGCAGGCTAAGAATTGGATCTGCCGCATAAAAGCGGCGCAGCAAAAACCGCTCAAAAACAATGCCGACCAGGCCAACCAGCAAAGGGGTGATCAGGATGCTGCCGCCGAAACCGACAAACCTGATGACCTCAAGAGAAAGATAGGCGCCAAGTGCATAAAAGGCACCATGCGCCAGGTTGACGATTCCGCCCACACTGAAAATCAGTGACAGCCCCAGCGCCAACAGCAGGTAATAGCCCCCCAGCACCAGTCCATTGACCACCTGCTCGAGTAAATAAACGATTTCCATTGGAATCCGAAGTGGAAAAAACACCGGCGCCTCACCGGGCGCCGGCTGGCTCAGCTCACAGGGTGCTTACATCTTGCATTCGCTGGCAGACTTGGGTGGCGCCAGCTTTTCCAGGGGTTCGTTGGCTGCCGGAACGGCATCCCCAAACAACAGGAAGTCCTGCTTGTTCTTGGCCTGGCCCTTGGGCTTGACGGTAAAGGGATAAGCCTCCTGCATCAATTGGTGGTCCCAGCTGCGGAAGTAAGCCTTGCGCGCCTTGAGCACGTCAAATTGCGCCTCAGACTCAAAGTAGGCAATCAGCTTGTCTGTATCGACCGATTTGGTCTCACGGATCGCCTGGGCCATCATCATTAGAGACACGTACTCGATCCAGGCATGGTTTTCAGGGATACGGCCGTATTTTTTGGTGAACTTTTCAACGAAGGCGCTGGACCCCGGGGTCTTGAGTTCATGATGCCAGACCGTCGGCCAAATGCCTCCCAGATTGCCCTCGCCTGCAGCCCAGGCATCAGCGGTATTCAGATTAAAGCCCGCCACCGGAAAGCTCAGGCCAAACTCAGCATACTGCTTCACAAAATTGGTAACCTGGTTGCCACCGAGGTTGGTTGCGACCAGATCTGGCCGGGCCTGACGTATCTTGAGAAGCTGGGGGCTGAAGTCAGCCAGATCGGTAGGCACCAGCTCATCGCCAATTACAGTGCCGCCATTGCGGCTGAAAAAGGCCTTGGCCGCCTTGGACAAATCGTGGCCAAAGAGATAGTCTGAGGTCAGGGCAAAGATTTTTTTGCCTTTGACAAGACCCTGACGTACCAGCGCTTCGCCCGCCGCATTGACCATCACCGTCACAGGGATGTCGACGTGGAAGGTGTAACGGTTGCAGTTTTTGCCACGCAGCGCATCCGAACGGGCACCAATGCTCATGAAGAGGGTCTTGTTTCGGGCCGCGACCTGCGAAATGGTCAGGGCAGAGGCTGAATTGATCTCGCCCATCAACACCTGCACCTTGTTCTGCTCGATCATCCGCTGCGCCTTGCTGGATGCAGTTTGCGGATTGACCGAGTCCTCGCTGATCAGTTCGATTTGACGACCCAGCAAGCCGCCCGAGGCATTGATTTCCTCTGCAGCCATCTTGATACCCTGCACGGCGTACTCACCCAAAGCGCCAAGAAAACCGGTCAGCGGAGTCAAGTGGCCAATCTTGATGGTGTTGGCCTGGGCTCCAGCCAGAGCGCTGTAGCCCAACGCCGAGGCTCCGGCAACGAGAGCGCCTGTTTTGAGTAGCGTGCGACGCTGACGGTTCAGATGTTTTTTGCTGACTTCCATGGTTGACTCCTCAGTGTTTAGGGTTGCATTTGAATCCACGCTGCATGATAAGAACTCGGGGTCTATATGAAAAATACTGTTTTCCGAGACGGGTATAAGATCAACTTATAACAATGCTAAGCTAGCTGCTCAAACAAAAGCTCCGCCATGGACCTGCGTCAACTTAAATATTTCGTCCAGATTGTTGAAAGCGGCAGTCTCGCCAAAGCGTCACGCCAGCTTTTTATTGCGCAGCCCGCCCTCAGCCAACAAATTGCCAAGCTGGAAGCCGAAGTGGGTAAGCCATTGCTGATCCGTAGCGCCAAGGGCGTGACCCCCACCGAAAATGGCGCCGCCTTGCACCATCATGCACGGTTTCTTTTGCGTCAGCATGACCAGGCCCTGTCTATTGCCCGTCAGGAGCCCGGCACTGTTCATGGCATGGTTTCTTTGGGGCTGGCTGCCACCACGGTATGTGCTGTCGGCCCACCGTTCATGCGAAGGATTCGTGAAAAATTCCCCGGCATCGTGCTCAATGTAGTGGAGGGCATGAGTGGGCATCTGGCTCAGATGATGCGCCTGGGTCAGTTAGATCTGGCTATCTTGTTCAGTCGCGATGCCGTGCCGGACCTTCCAGCTGAGCCACTGGTGGAAGAGGAACTGTTTTTGCTGTTGCCCTCCAACAGCAATTTGGTGCCCAAAGGCCGCACCCGGATTACCTGTGCCGAGGTTGCCAAATTGCCCTTGATATTGCCAACCGGTATCCATGGTCTTCGTCGGCGCATCACCACTGAGTTTGAACAGCGCAACCTGCCCTTGCGTGTAGTCGCAGAAATAGACTCCCTTTCTCTGTTACTGACCTGTGTCAAGGATGGCATGGGGGCCACCATCAAGCCCATGTCCGCCACTTTGCTGGATGGGGCGGCCAACAAGCAGTGGCGCATTCTTGGCTTTTCCGATGCCAACTTGAAGCGGCCCAACTATCTCTACTCAGTCGATGCAGAACGCCTGTCTCCAGCCGCCGCTGCGGTGCTCAGCGAAATGCGTGAAACCGTCAAGGATCTGGTGGGGCAGGGCCAGTGGAGTGGGGTCAGTCTTTTGTAATGCGAGAACTCTAGAACTGATACTTGCGCAAGCCACCGTCCACCGGGATGACGGCGCCGGTAATGTAACTGGCGCGTGGTGAAGCCAGAAAGGCCACCAGATTGGCCAGTTCCTCTGGCTCGCCATAGCGTCCCACCGGAATCTCATTCTCCGATTGCCACTTCTGGTACTCGGGTGAATAGTTGCGCATGATCTGCTCGGAAAGAATACGCCCGGGTGGAATGCAGTTGACGGTGATGCCATGCTGGCCCACCATGCGCGACAACCCTTTGGCCCAGCTGTGAATCCCGGCCTTGGCACAAAAGGCCCCATTGATATGTTCGGGCTCGCTCTTGCCGGTAATGCAGATGATGCGACCCCACTTGCCCTGAATCATCTGGTCAATCAGGGCATCGCCCAGCTGCCGTGGTCGATGAAAGTTCAACGTGATGGCTTCCTGCCACTGGGCTTCACTGACATGCAGATCCTTGAAGCTGCGTGAGCCACCGGCGTTGTTGATCAGAATATCCACCTGCCCCAGCCCGCTGATGGCAGCCTGCGCGAGCCGCTGTGCTGCATCTTCAGCGTACATGTCCTGCTCGATCAACACTGGCGCAGGCCCGCCGGCAGCCACGATTTCACTGGCCACCTCCTTGAGTTTTTCTGCCCGTCGCGCCGTGATGGCCAAGCGCACGCCCTCGGCCGCCAGCACCTTTGCGATAGCGCGACCGATCCCGACACTGGCGCCCGTCACCAATGCTGTCTTATCTTGGAGTTGCAAGTCCATTCGTCTGTTCCTAATGCCATAAATTGATGGGTCCGAACTGTACGCGATTTCAAGGACACCCCTCACATTCCCGAGAGGGATAATTGCTGCCCAATGAGTAAACAACGGGTTGTCATCGGTTTGAGCGGAGGCGTGGACTCTGCGGTCAGTGCTCACCTGCTCAAGCAGCAGGGCTACGAGGTGGTTGGCATCTTCATGAAAAACTGGGAAGATGACGACGACTCAGAGTACTGCGCCTCCAACATCGATTTTGTTGATGCGGCAGCGGTTGCCGATGTGATCGGCATTGATATCGAGCATGTCAACTTCGCGGCAGAGTACAGGGACCGCGTTTTTGCAGAGTTCCTGCGTGAATACCAGGCTGGTCGCACGCCCAACCCGGACATCCTGTGCAACGCAGAGATCAAGTTCAAGGCCTTTTTGGACCATGCCATGCGCCTGGGTGCGGAAAAGATCGCCACGGGGCACTACGCGAGAGTGCGTCTGAACCAGCAGACTGGCAAGCACGAATTACTCAAAGGCCTGGACCCGGCCAAGGACCAGAGCTACTTTCTGCACCGACTCAATCAGTCGCAACTCAGCAAAACCCTGTTTCCCATCGGTGAACTCCTTAAAACCGAGGTTCGCCGTATCGCCACCGAGATTGGCCTGCCCAACGCCAAGAAAAAGGACAGTACGGGCATCTGCTTCATCGGCGAGCGACCGTTTCGCGAATTCCTGAACCGGTTCATCCAGATGAAGCCCGGACCAATTCGTGATGGCACACCGCCAGCTGCTGACAAGGCCCATGGGCGCGTGCTTGGGCAGCATGTCGGCCTTTCCTTCTACACCTTGGGCCAACGCCAGGGCCTGGGGATCGGCGGGGTCAAGCCCAAGGGTGCGCCCCGGGGTGGGGGCGAACACGCGCCCTGGTTCACGGCTCGCAAGGACATGCAGACCAACACCTTGTGGGTCGTGCAGGGACACGATCATCCCCTCCTGCTGTCTAACTCACTGCATGCGCAGGACGCAAGCTGGGTGGCGGGCGCCCCGCCAGCGCCCAGCGTCTATGCCGCCAAGACGCGCTACCGGCAGGCCGATGCCCCCTGCACCCTGTCCGATCTTGATGGGAACACCTTTAAATTGAGCTTCCCCCAGCCTCAGTGGGCCGTAACGCCGGGGCAATCAGCCGTCCTGTACGATGGAGATGTTTGTCTGGGTGGCGGTGTCATTACCCAATTCCAGACATAAGCTGAATGACCCCACGTCAGGACTTGCTTCGATACAGCATCTTCAAGAAAATTCTGCGCACGCCATGAGTCACGATACCTTTGTTTACTTTGCCTATGGTTCGAACATGCTGGGCCCGCGCATGCTGTTGCGCGCTCCATCGGCTCGACGTATTGGCTTAGCCTCTTTGCCCAACTTTTCACTGCGTTGGCACAAAGTCAGCAAAGACGGCTCGGGCAAGTGTGATATCGAAGCTGAGAGCGGCTCTGTGGTTTATGGTGTGCTCTACGAAATCAAGCTGGCCGACAAACCCGGACTGGACCTGGCCGAAGGCCTTTCAACTGGTTACCGCGAAGTGCAATTAGAGGTGCATACCGATCGCGGGACGCAAATGGTGACCAGTTACCAGGCCACCAACATAGACCGTTACACCACACCTTACAGCTGGTACAAGACGTTGGTGCTGGAAGGTGCTCGGCAGCAGCAACTCGACCCGGTCTACATCAGGGCGCTGGAAGCCGTGCCATCGCGCGAGGACCGCAACAGTGAGCGGGCCGCCGACAACCTCAAGGCGCTTCACGCCCATTGAAGCGGGGGCAAAACTCAGGCATGCAGTTTTCAGGCCCTTGATCACCCCTCCGCGCTGGCCTTTATTTACCTCTATGCAACCATCCGCCGAGCCTGACACGCCACGACTTGCGTTATCAGGCATCAGCAAGCGTTACCCTGGCGTGGTAGCCAATGATGCGGTGGACCTGATCGTCATGCCAGGCCAGATCCATGCCCTGCTGGGTGAGAACGGGGCCGGCAAGTCCACCTTGATGAAGATTGTCTATGGCGCCGTGCGGCCCGATGCCGGCGTTATCCGCTTCAACGGTGAGATGGTCCAGGTGCGCAACCCGCAGCAGGCGCGCGCATTGGGCATCAGCATGGTGTTCCAGCATTTCAGCCTTTTTGACTCTCTCAGTGTGGCGCAGAATGTTTGGATTGGCCTGGAGCAAAAACTGTCGCTGGCTGAGGTGACCCAACAGATCCGGGACAAGGCCAGCGACTACGGTCTGGATATCGATCCGATGCGCCTGGTCCACACCCTGAGTGTGGGCGAAATGCAGCGGGTCGAGATCATTCGCGCTCTGCTGGGTGAACCGCAGCTTTTGATTCTGGACGAGCCCACCTCTGTGCTGACACCCCAGGCAGTGGAAAAGCTCTTTGCCGTGTTGCGCCGGCTGGCCGACCAGGGTTGCAGCATTCTCTACATCAGTCACAAGTTGCACGAAATCCGCGCACTCTGCACAGCCTGCACGGTACTGCGTTCGGGACGGGTCAGCGCTGTGTGCGACCCCAGAGAGCAAAGCAACGCCTCGCTCAGCCGAATGATGATCGGGGCCGAGCCACCGGTCATACAGCGCAGCGCGCCCAGGCTAGGCGCCGTTGAACTGGAGATCAGGGGGTTGAACCTGCCGCGCCTGGACCCCTTTGGTGTCGATCTGGATCAGGTCAGCCTGAAGGTGTGTGCAGGGGAGATTGTCGGTATTGCTGGCGTGTCCGGCAATGGCCAGCGTGAACTCCTGTTTGCGCTCTCGGGCGAAGACCTGCGCGCGCCCACAGGAAGCATTTGGATGGCCGGGCAGGATGTGGCGCGCCTGAGTCCCCGCCGACGTCGTGCGCTGGGGCTTCACTTCGTGCCTGAAGAACGGCTGGGTCGAGGTGCCGTACCCAGCTTCGGCCTGGCGCACAACTTGTTGTTGACCCGAAACGAGGCCATGGGTCCACTGGGCTGGATACGTACCCACATGATGGGCGCCCAAGCCCAGCGGGTGATAGGTCGACTTGGCGTTAAAACTTCGGGTGTGCACGCCGCCGCGCGCAGCCTGTCAGGTGGCAATTTGCAAAAGTTTATTGTCAGTCGCGAGATCGATGCCGCCCCGAGCCTCTTGATCATTTCGCAACCTACCTGGGGGGTGGATGTGGGTGCGGCGGCCCAGATTCATGCTGAAATTCTGGCCCTGCGCGATGCAGGTTGCGCCGTGCTGCTGGTCAGTGAGGAGCTTGAAGAGTTATTTGCCCTGAGCGACCGCCTGTATGTCATGGCCAGAGGACGACTTTCGCCTTCCGTACCGATTGCACAGGCAAGCACTGAGCGAATCGGCGCCTGGATGAGCGGCCTGTGGCACGAGTCAGTACAACAACACCTGCAGACATTGGAGTCGGACCATGCTGGCCCTTGAACCCAGGGCGCAACCCTCGCGCTTTTGGACCTGGGTCTCGCCAGCGCTTGCCTTGCTGCTGACACTGATGCTTGGCGTGCTGTTGTTTGCCGCTTTGGGAAAAGACCCCTTGCGGGGTCTGCAAATGTTCTTTTGGGAACCCATCAGATCGGGCTACGCATTGGGTGAAGTGACCATCAAGGCAACCCCTTTGCTGTTGATTGCGCTGGGGTTGGCCGTTTGCTTCCGATCCAATGTCTGGAACATCGGCGCCGAAGGTCAATTTGTTATGGGCGCCATTTGTGCTGCGGGCGTTGCCCTGACAGCCGATAAGGCCAGCGGGTCCTGGATGGTCCTACTGGTGTTGCTGGCGGGCGTGCTGGGTGGCATGTTCTGGGCCAGTATCACGGCGGCACTTCGTGAGCGCTTTCACGCCAACGAAATTCTGGTAAGCCTGATGCTGGTCTATGTGGCCATTCAGCTGCTGGGTTTTTTGGTGCATGGCCCCTGGAAAGACCCGGCAGGCTACAACTTTCCACAATCCAGGACCTTCGAAGCTGCCACCCAGATTCCTCGCTTGATGGCAGGCTCACGCATGAATCTGGGGCTGCCGCTGGTGTTGGCTTGCGCTGTTTTGCTGTGGGTGTTCCTGTTTCGTCTTCGTGCCGGATTTGCCCTGCAAGTGGGGGGGCTGGCGCCGGCTGCATCACGCTACGCCGGTTTTTCCTCGCGTCAGGCGCTGTGGACCTCGCTGCTGATCTCGGGCGCAACCGCTGGCCTGGCTGGCGCGCTGGAAGTGGCTGGCCCGATTGGGCAACTGACGCCTTATGTGCCGGCGGGCTATGGCTTTGCAGCCATCATCGTGGCCTTTGTGGGGCGACTGCATCCAGCAGGCATGGTGTTATCGGCCATTTTGATGAGCATGTTCTATATCGGTGGTGAGTTGGCGCAGTCCCGCCTGGGGCTGCCCAAGTCGATCTCGGGTGTGTTTCAGGGCCTGCTGCTGTTTTGTTTGCTGCTCTGTGACACGCTGATCAATTACCGCTTGTGGTTGGGAAGGGTCCGCTGATGGAAACCTACGCCCTGCTGCTGGCCGCCACGCTCAATGCCGGCACGGTGCTGGCGCTGGCCGGACTGGGTCTGCTGCTCAATGAAAAGTCGGGAGTGCTCAATCTGGGGGCCGAGGGCATGATGCTGTGCGCAGCAATTGCCGGGTTTGCCACGGTCGTCCACACTGGGAGTGACTGGCTGGGCTTTGTCGCAGGCATGGGCGCGGGGATGGTGATGGCAGCCCTCTTTGGCTGGCTGGTGATTTGGCTGGGCACCAACCCCTATGCCACCGGCCTGGCCTTGAGCCTGTTTGGTGCCGGCTTTTCAGCCTTTGTCGGTGTCAGTTACGTTCAGGCCAAGCTGCCCGAGCGTGTGCCGTGGGTGGTTCCCGGTCTGAGTGACATTCCCTTTGTCGGTGAAGCCCTGTTTCGCCAACACCCGATGGTCTATCTGGCCATGGCGCTGACTCTGGCGATGGCAGTCTGGCTGCAATCGACTCGAAGCGGCTTGGTGCTGCGTG
>Ga0129336_10002259_pt1 | contig 11903 bp, 11 predicted proteins | sample CPB6_02_DNA_FD_96878 | JGI IMG/M metagenome (GOLD analysis project Ga0129336, IMG submission 96878) | Freshwater to marine salinity gradient microbial communities from Chesapeake Bay, USA - CPBay_Sum_0.6_0.2_DNA | ecosystem: Environmental > Aquatic > Marine > Coastal | place: USA: Chesapeake...
ATTGAGTGAGATTTCTAATTCAGAGCCTCCATCAGTGTAATCAAATGGCCCAACAGGAGTGCGTCTCTTTGCAATTTCGCGAAGATCCCACACAGTGTGCGCTTTAGAGAGTCTGCGCTTCCGACCATTCCATTCAATTTTTCGAAACTTTAGTAGTCCGCTTAAAGCTTTTGGACTGGGCATTGTCCGCTGCAGGTTCTGATTCACAGCGTTATTTCTCGAGACTTCATCCCCGGAGAGCTCTTGAAATCGCTACGAAGTGTAAGGCCATGCCCCGCGGCATCAGTCACCTTCATCGAACCACCGTTGATAGCTGGTAATCCATCCACTAAATGTGGATACCAAGTGCGTAGTGAAGAGCGGACAGTCTCTTGGATCGCTGCATTGGTATCCGCCGTTGAGAGATGGGCGCCAGCAAGTAATCCCACTGGACCTGTGCAGTCGTGAGGCGCGATCTTAACGCCATTCTTACTAGCCTGTTCGGCAAAACGTAAACCGGCAGTAATGCCACCACACCAGGAAAGATCTAAGGTAAGAAAATCGATTAGTTTGCGAGAAGTAAGTGTCTTCACTCTATTCTCACTCGCGATAGTTTCTCCGTGTGCAATTTTGGGGAGTGAGTTGCCTCGAAGCATTTCTAGTTCATCCACTAGATCGGGATAGATTGGATCCTCGACCCAGAAGACATCATATTCTTGAAGCGCTTTCATAATTTTGAGAGCCGCATTCGGCGACCAAAGCGCGTGAAGTTCAACCATGACATCAATTTTATTTCCTACCGCATTCCTAATCTTTCTGATTGCCTCAAGGCCAGCGTTGAGATCAGCATCAGAAATCTCATGGCCCCAATTTTTTTCAGCGTAAACGTCAAAGGGCCAAATCTTCATTGCTGTAATTCCTTCGGAAAGCAACTCTCTAGCCAAGATTCCAGCGTCACTCATAAAGGCTTTGAGATCTTCTAGCTCATTAGAGTCATTGTCGATTCCCCAAGACTTGGAACTTTGGTTTGATCGGCGCATGTACTCCTTGCCAGCGCAAGTGTTATAGATGCGCAATTCTCTGGATTGTTTGCCACCTAAGAGCCGATACAGCGGAAGATTTTGACTCTTGCTCGCTATATCCCACAGCGCAATATCGATTGCCGATCGTGTCCTTGTTTCTACTCCAGAGCTGTTGTAGCCCACATATGTCGTGAGCGCCTTGCTAATGTCTTCACGTTTAGTGGGATCTTTACCAATAATTTGTGGACCAGCGAATTCTTCGGTGAAAAGTGCGAGAGATGAGGCAAAGTAGTAACTCTCACCTAAGCCAACAATCCCCGAATCTGTCTCTACTTCAACATGAAACACATTGGGAAAATCTGCGTGGACATAAGTTCTTACTCGTGAAATCTTCATAATTTATTCTTTATTTCTATTGAGTAACTCTGTAGTGCTGCATCGAGAATTTGATCAACTGAGAGAGTTGACTGAAGGACATCTTTAACAATTCGTTCTGCGATATCACTGAGCTGACGATCCAGATCTGATTTATAAGATTTTTCTGCAAGGTGAATGTGTTTTGACATAGCATTGAGAGCAGCTTTGGGGTCTCGTTTTTTGATGGCTTTTAGAATCACTCCGTGCAAAGGAGCGCCAACATTGAAAATCTTCGGATCAGACAGGCTTCGGAGCATAGTATCAAATGCTAGTTTTGTAATTGATCCGAACATGATGAGTAGTACAGGATTATGTGTGCTCTTCGCAATCAAAGAATGAAAAGCGATATCTGCTTGTGCCCTTGGAATGAGGCTCGTTGCATCATCGAATGCCTTGAGCGCAATTTCCATCTGTTCTATGTCTGCTTCTGTAGCGCGTTGAGCAGCAAGACTGGCGCATTGTTCTTCTAAATGTGAGCGCGCCTCGATCAAATCGCGAGCAGTGGCCGAAGATTGTCGAATCGTGGTGTGCACATTCTTTGCCGCATTGAGCATGTCTGGCTTCTTAACGAAAACACCTTTGCCAGGGAATGACTCGATGACGCCTTGACGCTGCAGACCAGCTAGAACTTCGCGAAGGAAAAGTCGCGAGACTCCATATTCCTCGGCCAAAAGGCGTGTAGAGGGGAGCATTCCATTTTGAGCCTCACCCCCCAAGATGAATCGATCCAGCAGATTTCTCGCCAAATCATCCTGTGAAATGATGATTTTCCGGGTCTGTTGAGCCATCACTCAACATCCTCAGGATCGAGAGGATAGAGGCTGGCGCCGCCATCCATCAATAATCGTGAGCCGGTCATGTATTGAGCAGAATCGCTCAAAAGGAAAACGATTCCGGAAGCAACCTCATCGGGCTTTTGTAATCTACCTAACGGAATTGCTCGGGAAGCACGGCGTTTGTAATCTGCTTCCTCGCGCCATTGTTTAGCTGCCATTCCAACATCAACAATTCCGGGTGCAATCAGATTGGCCCGAATACCGTATTTGGCACTCTCTCTGGCTACCCCTCGACAAAGAGCCACGAGTCCTGCCTTGGAACTTGTGTATGAAGTTATTCCCGGCCAAGGTACGGAGTCGACCCAAGATGAAACATAAATAATATTTCCCTGAACCTTGTGCTGAATCCAAGCATTTAGGAAGTGATGAGTAAGCACGGCTTGCGACGTTAAATTTGTTTGAATCACATTTTTGATGTCTTCTGAATTCTGATTTACAAGATCTCCACTGCGCACTATGCCGGCAAGTGCGACGAGAGAATTCGGGAGATTGTCTGATACATCGGATATGAATTGCTTGATTTGAGATTCTTGATTGATATCAACTTGGAAATAAGCTACATGCTTCAGTTCATTTTCCATGAGAATCGAGGCGCCATTTGATGCCGGGAGTAAGTCGAGCGCATAAATGTGGGCGCCCAGTTGATTAAGTTTCTTTACAACTTCAATACCGATTCCGCCTAACGCACCAGTAACAACCACACGTTTACCGTCAAGTGTGCTGGTCACGTCTTCTCCTTCATCGTTATCAAAAAGTTTTGAAAATCTTTTCGCCATGTCATTGACATTGGGTTTTGACAAGAGCAGACTCTCTCACCAATTCCCCTTGTCTGACAAGTCAGACAACCAAAAAACTAGGAAGGTAAAGCATGAAAATGTCCCGTCGAGCAACAGCGTTGGCCTCTGCTGGCGTTATGTTTGCTTCAGTCATGCTTGGGTTTTCATCGGCCAGCCAAAGCTCGGCAGGTACATGGTGCTCAAGCGTAAAGATCAGTTATTTCAAGGGAGGAACTGCAGACGGTTTCTCTGACATTCTCGAAAAGGGTGCTCGCCAAGCAGCAGCCGATACCGGTGCAAATGTCACCATTATTAGCTCTGGTTGGGATTTCCCAAAGATGGTCCAACAGTTCCGCGAAGAGATTGCTAAAAAGCCAGATGCGATCTCATTCATGGGCCATCCTGGAGATGCAGCAATCTTGCCTCTAGCAAAAGATGCTAAAGCTGCTGGAATTCTTGTTGATTTCGCTAACGTTCCTGCCAAGGAATCAATTGCTGAACTCGGCGCTGGTTATACCGGTGCAAACTTGAAGTCAATGGGCGATCTTTTGGGTAAGAAGGCCGTTAAGGACTTTGGTCTCAAGAAAGGCGATCGTGCAATCGTAATCGGAACTTTTGGAGTTCCAGGTCGCTCAGATCGTGAAGATGGAACCGTTGCTGCTTTGAAGAAGGCTGGCATAACTGTCAGAACTTTGAATCTCCAGCCACTCGGTGACACAAATGGAAATCCAAATCTTGTCACTGCTCCATTGACCGCTCTTATCAAGGCAAACCAAGCTCAACTCAAGTTGATCGTGGCTGCTGGACCGGTACTTGGAAATATGAAGAATTACTTTGATGCAGCAGGCTTGAAGGCCGGATCCGTCAAAGTTGCAGGTTTCGATCTAGGTAAGACTGTATTGGCGGCTTTCGATAGTGGACACGTACAACTCTCCGCTGATCAAGAGCCATTCAAGCAGGGTTACATGCCAGTTCTATCGCTCTGTCTACAGAAGGTCTATGGACTTTCACCTGCGAGCGTTGATACTTCAGCTGGTTTCGTAACTACAGCCAACTACAAAGTAGTGGCTGCGCTTCCTGCTGGCTTCCGCTAAACGGTAGCCCCACTAATTAAGTAATGCGTACCCGACCAAGAGAGAAAAGGAACTGATAAGTGAGCAAGAAACCGTTGATTCAACTTATTGGAGTCCAAAAGACTTTTGGTCGGGTTTACGCACTTGAAGGTATAAATCTGGAGTTTTATCCAGGCGAAATCGTCTCTCTTGTTGGTGACAATGGAGCTGGTAAATCAACACTCACCAAAATTATCGCTGGAACTGAAAAGCCAGACGCCGGCGGACAGATCATTCTTGATGGCGAAGAAGTCAAGACCTGGAATGCTGCAAAAGCACGCCAAAGCGGAATTGAAACGGTTCACCAGAGTCGAGCGCTTTCGGAGCAACAGTCAATCTACGCGAACGTTTTTCTCGGTCGTGAGCTAATAAATCGTTTTGGTTTTGTGAAGAGACGTGAACAGATCGAAGAAACTGAAAAATTGATGCGCAAGATTGGCTATACATCCAAAGTATGGACACCAAGTTCGACGGTCAATAAGTTATCTGGTGGCGAACGTCAAGGAGTAGCAATCTCACGAGCGATTCTTTTCCAAAGTCGTTTGGTGATGCTCGACGAGCCAACTACTGCAATGGCGCTTTCTGAAGCCGGCGAAGTTATGGAATTCATTCGTGATTTGAAGCGTCAAGGAAAGTCCGTAATTTTTATTAGCCACAATCCATGGGATGCTCATGCCGTCGCCGATAGATTCGTAATTTTAGATCGGGGCAAAGTCGTATTTGATGGCCCTAAGGGCGATATGACCCCAGAAGAATTCATTGCGAAGTTGCATAACTTTGCCAAGAAGTAACAAACAAAAGAGGAGAATGACAAGGTGACCCAAACTTCAGTAGCTCAATCACGGGCACAAGTTTTTGATCGACTTCGCCCTGTCATTGGCGCTGCGATCTTCTTCCTCATCATGCTGGTTGCTTTCATTGGCTTCGCACCCTCAGTATTTCTTGATGTAGGTATTTACACAGCAATCTTTCTTTCTCTTCCCTTATTCACCATAGTCGGACTGAGTTTGGTCTTCTTGACGGTAGCCGGAGAAATCGATCTATCCTTTCCGTCAGTCATTGCGTTATCAGGATTTATGTTCGCGTGGACTTTAGAGCAAACAAATCTGAATTTCTTGATTTCCTTTGCGGTCGCAATCGTCACGGGTATTGCATGTGGAGCGCTGAACGGATTCTTGGTTACTCGCCTAGGGCTCTCATCTTTGATTACCACGTTAGGAATGAACTTCGCATTGATTGGTCTGACAAACGTATTGAATCAAGGCGAAGTTAGAATGTTCTCAGCTCTTGACGGGACTTTTGTCCGTAGGATTTTTGTTGGTTCATTCGGCCCCATTCCTGCGCAGATGTTCTGGATGGCAGGCATTGCGCTAATTCTTGGATTGATTTTCCACCGTCATCGTTTCGGAATTCACGTGCACGTCGCCGGAGACAATCCTGAAGCAGGGCGTGCCATGGGCGTGAATATCGAAAGAACGAAAACGCTTTGTTTTGTGCTGATTGGCCTTTGCTGCTCGATAGTTGCAGTGATTGCGATTCTTCTTAACTCAACATACTTTTCAACTATGGGCGAGGGTTATTTACTTCCCACGTTGGCAGCCGTCTTCGTGGGTGGAACTCCCGTAACGGGAGGTCGAGGGACCATAGGTGGTCTAGTAATTGGTGCCGCGACAGTCGTCTTCATTCAAACTGGCGTTGTTGCTTCGGGATTAGACGGGTACTGGACCTCGCTCGGGTTTGGTCTTGTCATCGTGCTCTCGTTACTAGGTCACCGCTGGTTCTCTGGTCGACTAACGAGATAACCCCGATATTTCTATATTTTAACGGTGTCACACATGCGCATTGAATCAGTGGAATCGCCGATCTCGTTGGTTCTCGAGTCAAAGACGGGATTGCCTAGTTCAATCTCTAAAAATATTGACGGGAAAACCGTTACTCAAACCATTTCTTGTTCTTTAGAGCTAGAAGTAAATGGAGGCGAGAGACGAGCGCCAACCGGAGGCATTGAATACTTCAACACAGAAACGTGTAAGGACATAATTGTTATTGGCGAGGTCAGTGAGATTTCGAGCCACCAGGCAGCGATTTTTGAGCTCCCGGTGAAAGTAGGAGAGATCGAGCTAAATCTAATCTACGCACTTAACACCCATGGCCCTGCACTTTCTATTGCTGCGCGATTCAGTAATCAACAAGACGTCATTGTTCGAAATCTCGTCATGCATTTGGAAATCAGGAATGTTCATGAGAAATCAATCCTGAATGTTCCCGGTAACGGCTTGCGCAGTAATCTAGCCGTTTCCAGCTTGACTGAGTCAGCTGGAATATCGCCTTTAGGCGGTCTTCGTGGTTCGTCTTCGACGATACATCTGTCAGATTCAATGAATTCGTTTGTTACATGGATCGATAACGATGTCGAAATTCCTGAGAGTGAGGTCGTGTACAAAGATTCGGCTCTACAAATCAAAATGACATCGAATTTTGCGTCTGATCTTGCGCATATTTCCTCGTTAGATGTTCAGTTGATGAGTTTTGATATTCATCGCGGCACGTGGCAGAACTTTCCTGCCGTCTTCGATACATGGTTGAGGACACGAGGCATCGCCTCTCCTGCTAATCCACCAGCTTGGGTGAAACCTGCCATGATTTTCGAGGCTCAGATTGGTTTTTCGGTGTTTGCAAAAGTCAATCACTACTCGCCATATCCTGAGGTAGTTAACTTGATTGACGATCTTGATCGAATCAAGAATCTTGGCTTCACCTGTATCCAATTGATGCCACGTCAGCCTTATCCCAGCTATAACGTTCACGATTATTGGGATATCGATACTTCCTATGGCAAAGAGAGTGAAATCAAGCGTTTAGTTCAAGAGGCGCATAAACGCGGAATCAAGGTGATTTTCGATGTCCTTCTCCATGGAATCCTCGATAAGGAGATCATCAAGACGGCTGCGGATGGAGTGAGGTCTGGTCCATTCAGCGCACTTATTGAAGCCAAGACTGAAGATAGTTTCAGTGCAGACGTTAAAGATTGGCATAACTATCTGATCGCTTGGTCTCGACACATCATTGACTTTGAGCTTTATTGGTCTGATGGAAGCCCGACGAAGACTGCACTTGAAGACAGCCATCCAGAATGGTTCTATCGATTCTCAAGTGGCGAGATTGCGGGTGTCTACACAAAAGCTTTTGATGCCCGAAATGCAGAGTGGCAGGAGTACTTCACGAACGCCATGATGAATTTGGTGGAGAAGTTAGATATAGATGGTTTCCGATTCGATGCTCCAACTTATAACGACTTCCATAACTGGGCTCCATGGGCAAGATATCGAGCTGGTGCATCCGCTCTAGCGTGCACGGGACTCTTTGAGAAGATGCGGCCAATCTTTAAAGCGAGAAAACCTGATTTCCTCTTTTATACAGAGCCTTCTGGTTTGAGCTTAAGACGATCCATGGATTTGAACTATAACTATGACGAACAATGGTTGGTAACTGCCCTTGCAAATCCTGAAACGAGAAAACCTTGGGGAATTTCTTCAGCTAAAGATCTTGCCTCGTGGATTTGTGATCGCGACTCAGTTTTGCCTCATGGTTCGATGACTGCACACCACATCGATTCGCACGATACTTTCTGGTGGCCGTCGTGGGGCACAAAATGGCGCCGAGAGCAATTTGGACTTCAGTTTGTTCGCTTACTGACCTCAATGTTCGGACTTTTGCCTGGACCCTTCATGATGTTTATTGGAGGAGAAGAGGGAATTGAAGATTTGTTACCAAAAATCGCCCAAATCAAGAGCAGTGAAGTTTGGTCACTCGGAAAGCCCCATTGGTGGCTTTCCTCCTATACGCCAGAAGATATATTTGGATTAACTCATCACTACGAGAAAGCAGCGATCTCTTTACTTATAAATGTCTCGGACCGGGTTTCTCGTTTTGACTCTGAAATCCCCATGGAGTCAGTAAAGGTGCTGATGCAAGAAGGAAACTTTGCCTTCAGCGGAAACGTATTGGAATTGGCGCCACAGTCTGCCATAGTTCTGGCACACGATTGGATGTGAGATGTCAAGGTTAGTTGTTGTCACAGGCGCAAGTGGTGGGATGGGGCAGCACACCTGTAAGGTTTTCAAGAAAAATGGATTTACCATCCTTGGAACCGATCGGCACGAAGGAAAAAACCTTGAGGTAGATCATTTCTTTCAAGGTGAAATCACCAACGAAGCAATGTGGCAGGAGATTGCCAAGAAGATTGAATCACTAAACGGGCATCTTGATGCCTTGGTAAATATCGCTGGTCGCAATTACCTGGCAAATATCGATGAAGCTGACCTTGACCAGTGGCGAAACATGATGGAAGTGAACATTTTAGGAATGGTTGCCGCCATTAAATACACGTCGCCCCTTCTGAAGAAAGCTCCCAATGCTGCTGTAGTGAACATGAGCTCAATTTCTGGCTACATAGGCTCAGTCGGTTATGCCGCCTACTGCACGACAAAAGGAGCCATTGACTCCTTAACTAAATCGCTTGCTCTTGAATTAGCGCCAGAAGTTCGAGTGAATGCGATTGCGCCAGGATGGATTGAAACGCCATTCACAGTTGAAGGACTTGAGAAATCTGCCGATCCGGTGGCCTATCGGAAGGAAGTTGAAGCGATGCATGCCTTGAATCGCGTTGGGACTCCCGAGGAGATCGCTCAATCGATATTTTGGTTAGCAACCGGCGCTACTTTCATGACCGGCTCTATCGTCATCGTTGATGGCGGTTACATGATTAAGAATTAATGCCATGGCAACAATAGAAGAAATACTTTCTTTAACGAAGATTGTCCCTGTAATTGTCATCGATGATTCTCGGCATGCAATCCGTTTAGGAGAAACTCTTGTTGAGGCTGGACTGCCGGTGGCAGAAGTGACTTTACGAACTCCAGATAGTTGGCAAGCAATTGAAAAAATGCTCAAAGTTGATGGCCTAGAAGTCGGAGTTGGCTCCGTTAAGAGAAAAGCAGACATTGTTCGAGCAAAAGATCTCGGCGCCTCTTTTGCTGTATCTCCGGGGTTTACGAATGAGGTTGGACTAGCCGCACAGGATCTAGGGTTGACTCTCTTCCCGGGAGCAAGTACACCCTCGGAAATCATGTCGGCTTCGGCAGCAGGTTTCTCTGTCCTTAAATGGTTTCCTGCTGAAAGCTTGGGCGGAATAAACACCTTGAAGGCTATTTCGGCGCCATTTCCGAGTTTAAAGTTCATTCCCACGGGTGGAATCAATGCGAAGAATGCAAATGATTACTTGGTGGTGGATTGTGTCGCTGCAATCGGGGGAAGCTGGATGGTATCTCGGGATAATTTGAGATTAGAAAAATTCGAAGAGATCAAGAATGAAACTATTGCAGCACTGCAGATTGTAGGAAGGAAATCATGAAGATCAAGCCTCAAGGAAGTACTAATTATGACTTGGTCTCTCTCGGTGAAGTTATGTTGCGTTTAGATCCAGGGAATCAAAGAGTACGTAATGCGCGACACTTTGATGTGTGGGAAGGCGGCGGTGAATATAACGTCGCTCGTGGTTTAAGGAAGTGTTTCGGTCTCTCTACTGCGATTGTTACCGCTCTTGCAGATAACGAAGTAGGACGACTTGTTGAAGATTTGATGTTGCAAGGTGGGGTCGATACACAACATGTCCTGTGGCGTAATTTTGATGGTATCGGCAGAAATGTTCGAAATGGTCTGAATTTCACGGAGCGAGGTTTCGGAGTACGTGGAGCGGTTGGCGTCTCAGATCGCGGCACAACTGCGGTTTCGCAATTGAAAGTTGGCGAAATTGATTTTGGAAGGATTCTTGGCACGGAGGGTTCCCGATGGTTGCATACGGGAGGAATTTTCGCAGCGCTTTCTGAAAGTACTTCTGGAGTCGCAGAAGAAGCTATGAAAGCTGCTCGAGGCGGAGGGACAAAGGTTTCCTATGACCTGAACTATCGTCCAAGTCTGTGGAAGTCCATCGGCGGGAAAGCGAAAGCGCAAGAAGTAAATCGGAAGTTGAGTCAGCATGTAGATGTGCTGATCGGTAACGAAGAGGACTTTCAAGTTGCCCTAGGGTTAGAGATTGCCGGCGTAGACGCCAATTTCAAGCATCTTGAAACGGAACATTACAAGGCAATGATTGATGAAGCAGTAAGACAATTCCCTAATCTTGAAGTAGTTGCAGTCACGTTACGAACGGTTCATTCAGCATCGAATAATGATTGGACTGCTATTGCGTGGTCAAAGGCTGAAGGATTTGCTATCGGAAGAAACTATAAAAACCTAGAGATTTTTGACCGTGTTGGGGGTGGAGATAGTTTCGCATCAGGTCTCGTTTGTGGATTGCTTGAAGGCAAGACTCTTCAGGAATCTGTCGAACTAGGGTTAGCGCACGGCGCTCTGGCTATGACGACTCCTGGCGACACAAGCATGGCCACACGCACTGAAGTTGAGAAACTGGCTCGGGGTGGAAACGCTCGCGTTGATCGATGATGAGTTCAGTCGAACTAGCGTTTCGCATTAAATCGTGTGTTGGCGAAGGTCCACTTTGGGACGATAGTTCAAAGACTTTGTTTTGGATTGATGTATTGGAGGGCAAAGTCTTTAACTTCAATCCAATTTCCCAAGAAAACGCGGAACTTGAGATAGGGAAACATGTTGGCGCCATTGCTCTGACTGAAACAAGCAAAATCGTGGCAGCTGCGAGAGATGAAATTGCTTTAATTGATTTATCGAACTCATCAATCACTTCGTTAGTTCGAGTCATTGATAACGAGCGTTTTCGCTTTAACGATGGACGGGTTGATGCAAGGGGTAGATTCGTTATTGGAAGTATGGGATATGAACCTGAACCTGGTACTGCTTCGCTTTATTCATTCACCTTTCCGCAAAACATCGATACCATCATTGAAAACGTAGGACTCAGTAATGGTTTGTGTTGGTCTGAAGACAACAACAAATTCTTCTACATTGATACTTTAACTTCTCAAGTTGCTGAGTTTTCATACGAACTTGAAACGGGCCGCGTTTCTAATCGTAGAACTATCATCGCTTTTGACGCATCACAAGGCTCTCCAGATGGAATGACGATTGATCGCGATGGCAATCTCTGGGTTGCGTTTTGGGGCGGAGGATGCGTCCGAAGAATTTCCCCCATGGGACAGATAATTTCCGAAATCCAGCTACCTGTATCTCGAGTCACGAGCGCAGCCTTTGGAGGACAGGACTTCAAACACTTGTTCATAACAACAGCTTCCTATTTGTTAAGCGACGAACAACTTACAAACGAGCCTTTAGCGGGCAGCCTCTTTGTGTTGGAAACTGATACCCAAGGGTTTCCAGAACATCGAATCAAACTTCATCAATAGGAGCGATAAACTCACGGACGTGAGCCGTACCTATGTAATCCAAACTCTGGGCTGCCAGATGAACGTTCATGACTCTGAACGTATTGCAGGCTCCCTTGACGCCGCTGGTTACATTCCAGCTCCAGAAGGCTCAGACCCCGACCTCGTTGTTTTCAATACCTGCGCTGTCCGCGAAAATGCTGATAACAAGCTCTATGGCCATTTGAGTTTCTTAGCTCCATCAAAGGAGTCTCGCCCCGAAATGCAGATTGCAATTGGCGGATGTCTTGCTCAAAAAGATCAGGGAACAATCCTCAAGAAAGCTCCTTATGTCGATGTTGTCTTTGGAACCCATAATGTGGGCTCACTTCCTACACTCTTAGAGAGAGCTAGAGTCGAACAG
>Ga0129336_10002260_pt1 | contig 11900 bp, 14 predicted proteins | sample CPB6_02_DNA_FD_96878 | JGI IMG/M metagenome (GOLD analysis project Ga0129336, IMG submission 96878) | Freshwater to marine salinity gradient microbial communities from Chesapeake Bay, USA - CPBay_Sum_0.6_0.2_DNA | ecosystem: Environmental > Aquatic > Marine > Coastal | place: USA: Chesapeake...
ATTCAGAAGTGCTGCTGCCTCAAAACGGGTCATTGCCTTACCACCAAGGTAAGTTCCGTTTTCATAACCAGCAACGCAACCATAACGCTCAACAAGATTGCTGAGTGCCTGATAAGCCCAATCAGTGGGTTTTACATCAGACAGTTGTGTGATGCTTGAGACCTGCTCAGAGGAGGTGTATTGGTTGACTGCTGCCATATTAAGGTCTGCCGCATTCGCAGCAACAGGAGCAACCATTCCCAGAGCAACAGGTGCGAGCATCAGTTGTTTGAGTTTCATAAATTTTGTTTTAATATTTTAGAACTAAAAAACGCCCTGTTTCCAGGACGCAAGCATCATATAACACTTTCTTAAGATTGTCAATTAAATTCAGGTTAAGACTTTGCTCCGCTAGGATCACTTACTTTACCAAGATAAGGGTCATAATCAGTTAAATCCTTCACATCCATAGATGCCCCCATTTGCTGCCACCAAGTCATAATCCCGTCATGACTTTGGCGATGAAATACATCAACATGTTCTGGATGAATAGATGAACCCAATTGAAGTCGATACAACAACAAAGGAATAGAATAAGTATTACCAGAATTATAGATGAGATCATCTGCAACTGGTCTAGGTTTTACACCATTATCCAAACGATACTTATCTACACCTTTAACATGATGGTGAATTAATTTTGATGCATGATGCCTCGTAATCATGTAGCAAGCTGTGGAGAAATCATTTACAAATCTCCTATGCAACTTTACATGAATATCCCCTGTTTGAATAATTGCTAACTGGACAACATCCCAATCATAGGGAAGCATAGAAGCAAAATCATTCCAAGCAAAATTCCAATACTGAACTACATCAAAATTACAATCATCTTCCATAATGATTGCATAAGGACTGGTTGAATTATCATACCAATATTTAATTGCCTTCAAATGAGAGGTAATGCATCCAACTTCTCCTGAAGACATTGTTTCTGGATATCTTCCTTTAATGATATCACTTAGATCATCATCCCTACCATCATATGCAGAGATTCTAGTATAATCTTCAACTTCCCAATATTTAAATTGATCCTCCATATGTTGACGACGATCAGTATCTTCGTCCATATTCAAATAATAAATGGGACCAAACCCATTTAATTTATATGCGGATTTATTTTTATCTAGTAAAGTACTATGCATGACGTTCAATTACTTTTTCTACACTAGGGATGTAATACTTTTTAAGGATTTCTTTCCAGTCAAATTGTTTTGAATATTCTACAATTTCATTTCTATGAGAAATAGAATATTCTCTATTTTTAATTATAGCATCTTCAACAAAAGCAATATCATTAATCTTGTCTTCGGGAATTACAGTAATAAACTCCTTATCAGTATCAAGATTTGCTTTACCCCATTCACAAACTACAACACCCAATCCAGCAGCTAATGCTTCCATGCAAACTAGTGGATGTGCTTCTCCATCTGAAAGAAGAACAAGGTTACCATAATTTGTTAATTCATTATAAAGGGTTTCTTTAGACCATTCGCCCAAATAGTTTTTACCCGTATTAAATCTACTGTCGGCAAGATTACCAGCAAACCAAAGACTGTCAATAGATTGGAACAAGTGTTGTCTCTTCCTATAGTCAATCTTAGCAAGATATAAACTCCTGTCAGGATATTCTGGATTCTCTTTAAATGTAAACTTATCAGTATTAACACCATTAGGAGTTATGTAAGTATTCTCTTTTGGAATATCAAACATAACATTATATACTTTCTCAATTCCTGGAGAGAGACAAAATACGTTTGGTTTAATCCTCATAAATTCATTGGCAACATTAATGTAACCATTGAACATTTCCTTACGTTCTAGATATCCAAAGTGGCTTGTAATTGCATTTGGATACTGAATATAAGGAACAATAGGAATAAATTCATCATAATGCACATGAACAAAGTCAGGCACAAAAGCATTAATACCATTAATAATTTGTCTATTATCTTTAGTATTAATGATTTGCACTTCATGCCCCAATTCTTCTAGGGCACATTTAGTATCCCAAACAAGAATCTCAACCGCACCCCAACCAGTTGGGGGGATTGGCATAATTCCAGGACCTATGAGAGTAATTTTCATTTTAATTTTTCGGGGTAATCTGTACAAATACCATAACAATTAGTAACTCTTAGGGTATCCCAAACCATATTGTTCCATTCTGGCATAACAATAACAGTATTAGATGTATATGATTTACCAGGATACGCCCAGATATATTTTTTACTGGTGAGAGTATAATCATCCTCTTGATGCCAAAAATAATTGTATCCAGAGGTATTAACTGACATTTCATGAAGAGTATCTAAGTCTTTACAATGAATCCAAAGACTATCAATTCTTGTTGCTAACCACCACCGAGTTACCTGATATTGAGGTTCATCATGACCTAACCATAAAGTATTAGTTGCTTTATGGTATCTGAGGTCTATTTCAACATCATACCCCTGTTCTATACATTTGTCAATCTGTTCTGGACTGTTTTCAATCTCAGAATTTGGTCCAGTAATATTAGCGCGATGGGCAATAAGTTTCATATCAACTCCTAATACAAGCAGCATCCATTGAACATGGAGCAAGATCAGAATGTTCAAACCACTTTAAAAATGATCCCATTTTAAATGCTTCTGGAGATGGTTCCCAAATATCTTCGTAAACATCTTCAATGTCATCTAATGCATTAAGCGCCCAGGTTAAATATTTTGGACCAAAGAATTGGATTGTATCAGGGAATCTTGGATGATGCCCTGGTAAGTAAAATTTATATTTGTCACAAGAATTAAGATCTGGGAAGTTAATTAGCACAGTATCATATCTTGCCAGAACAATAAAATCATAGCTAGTATTTGTTTCCTCAGCATATGATTTTACAATATTAGCAACAGATTTAATAGAGTACATCTGAGACATTACATTGCTGTAATTTTTAGGATTCCAGTGATTACCACTCTCTCCGTATATCTCTCTTGCTGGATGCTTATTAGTAAACCTTTCATCAATAAATTCTTTTGCTTTTGGAGGCAACTCAAAAGTTTTTGGACTTTCAATACCCAAAATTAAAGGTTGATAATTATCAGCAATAATTTTAGGAGCATCCTTGGGAACAGGGCATTTGTTTATTTGAGACCAGGAAGAATAATCATACTCTTCAGCATCTTCTTCCCACCACATATGACCAAATACATCAGTATCGTACCTATCAAGAATTACTTTCCTATAAGTTTTAATAATCTCTGGGTTATCAACAAATCTAGGTTGACCAAAAAACGCAAGTGCTACTTTCATCAGACTTCTCCATCATAATGTTCAAGGAAATAATTCAGATCTTCTGGAGTACCAATACCCCACATACCAGACTTATCAATTTCCTTGATGCGAATTTTTTTACCGTCACCAATTGCTTCGTTGAATACTGGGCAGACATAATATTCATTATTAACGCGAATGTCTTTAGCAATCATTTGTTCTGCATACTTTACATAGTCAGAACCTTTCTTCCAATAATAGATACCAACAGTGGCATGTTCAGAGATTGGTTTTTTCTCAGCAACCTCTTCTACATAACCATCTTCACCAAGTTTAGCATAAGACCACTTAGGGTGAGTTGCAGGGAAGGTAACAATTCCACCATCAACTTCACCATTCTGGAATGCATAGAGAGTTTCATTACTATCCCATTCAACAAACTGGTCAGAGTTTGCCATTACAAGAGGTTCATCATTGTTAATAAACTCTTTAGCAAGAAGAGTCGTACAACAAGCACCTTCGGTTAGACCATCAACTTGAACAATATTGCATCCAGGAGCAATCAAAGGAAGCAGATAATTCAGATTATACTTTTCATAATGTTCTTTTTGAACAATAAAAGTATAGTTTGCTTTGATATTCAGGTTCTCAACAACCACTTGGATCATTGGCTTACCTTTAACTTCAATCAAAGGTTTGGGGAAGGTGTAACCCTGACTAGCAAATCTGCTACCAGCACCTGCCATAGGAATCAGAACATTCATAGTCTTGCTCTCCCACGCAACTTTTTGTTTTGTACCATTCAAAATTTTTTTAATACGATCAATTTTTGCTTGATTAAGATCCTTACGATCCTCTACGGGAACTAGGTGTGCTTTGCTATCAAGAGCACCTTGGCGACCAATATGACTATCTTCAACAATAACAGTATCTGCAGGAAGTGCTCCAAGAGCAGTCATGCACTTCCAATACATTGCAGGAAAAGGTTTGTTGCGAACAACGTCTTCATTAGAGACGTACATATCAACAAACTCAAGTACTCCAAGACGAAGAAGAATAATTTTAACAGTATTCCTAATAGAGTTAGATGCTACGGCAATCTTATATCCAGCATCTACAAGTTGCTGGAAGTATCCCATAAGTTCGTAGTCTTTTGCTACACAATCATTAAAAATCTTAAGAGTTGCTTCTTGCTTGTCTCTCCAGATCTGATCATATCTGTCTACGGGAAGACCTTTGTTTTTTGTAAGTAGTTCTAATTTTGTGCGGGTTGGAAGACCATCATAAATGCTTACATGTTCTTCTCTACTAATAGTATAATCTTCTGCTTGAGTAGGATTACTATTAAGCGATAATGCCTGATTTAGTGCTTCATAATGATAATCTTTACTGTCGATTAGGACGCCATCCAAATCAAAAATAACAAGTTTGGTCATTATTTTTTATCTCTCCAAAGTACATAGTGCCAAGGGTTTTTAGTGATGGGGAGATTATGCCTCTTTTGTGCATTAAATCCGATCAAACATTCGGGGTTGATCTCTGCACCCATCTCACATATTTCAACAAAGTTGTCATATACGTCAAAATATTTATCCATCAATTCAGATGAACCAAACGCAAAGTGATCATTAATTCCATGATCCACATGTGCCCATTCATTAAGAACATTCACAGTATTCAAATCATAGTTTGAAATAGGACCAATAGGAGTATGGAAGTATTCGTCAGTTCTCAAACGGACAACACAATCATACTTAAAACTATTTTCTTCCTCATATTTTTTCTTGAGGTTATTTGCTTCACTCAGACTATAAAACATTGAGATGATATTATTGACTGGATGAGGAAACCTAGGATCTGGATGAATATCTTCTGCTTCAAATTCTTTTGGTTCTTCAAAAACAAGTCCTTTAGGTTGCCATTTATCAACCATAAAATCTTTAAGATCTGCTTCCCAGCGTCCACGATCCTTATATTGATCCCAAAAATAAGTTCCAACCCATGCTTCGTCATACCAAATATGAGCAAATACATCAATCTCACAATCTGGATTTGCATCCCAAAAAGTTTGACGATGATTTTCATAACACTCTTTCAAATGCCTCGGTTGACCCGAGTAAATCATAGCAATTTTAGACATGATATTTACTATTATCTTTTGCTAGGTGTACAATTTTTGGTTCAAAGGTACATGCTTTAGCAAATACCTCAGGATAAGCAAGACTTGGAGATGTTACAAATACATCTTCACGATTTTCGATATAAAATTTGTTTAGATGACTCTCATCATGCCAAGTTGCAATAATATTATTTTTATAATCATCATCAATTCGCTGATCAAGCTCTCTAATCATATCAAAAACATAAGGAACTTTGCCTCCCCAAAGACACCCTTGGAAATAAACAGATAAATCATCAGATTCTGCAACACAAGCTTTAGATAAAGGTGTCACATCAAATGCTCCAGGAAGTTCATTGTGAGGTGGCATTTTTAAATAATGGCATGGGTGATGCACACCAATATATTTTTTAGTATCATCAATCAAATCCTCAGTATTGACAGTATCAATAACTCGCATATCAGCATCTAAGAAGATTAACCAATCACAATCTTGGATATCATCAAAACACTTTTGAAGCATTTTAAATCTATACAAAGTAATAAATGGCCATTCTAGATGTTCTTGATGATATACAATGGCATTATCTGGAGATTCTGGAATCTCACCATCAGTAAAAATTATATACTTTTTATCTACATTTGGCAACAAGAACTTTTCACATCCTTCATACCATGCAGGCAAAAAGTTTAAATATTTTTCTGTTCCGATAAAAATAATAGCGACTTTCATTAAATTACAATCCAATCAGGGCAGTAAAGATCTTTTGTATCTAGGTGTTGATTATCTGGTCCAAACCATTTTTTAGGAGCAATAACTTTTTGACTTTTTGCCAACCAAGCACCCCACCAAGAGAATGAAGAATTTGCGATAATATGCGACTTACACATAGTCATAAGGCACAAATCAATATAACTACTATTTCCTTCTGCAACTAAAAATCTATCATCTTCAAATAATTTTTGTTCTTTGCACCATTCAGGATCATCAGAAAATATAATCACAGTGCGATCTTTATCAAAATGACTTAGTGCTTCTTCATAATAATCTAAACTAAGATTATTATGGTGATGTGCAAGTTGTAAGTAGTCAGTTCTACGAATGTGTAAAGATATTGGTTCTTCGACACTATTCATCATAGACTTAGATGGTCTATGATACTGTGGTTTAAAAACAAAATCTTTTCTAATTTGATCTTCGATTTTTTTAAAATACTTTTCACTCTGAAAGTATCCTTCCAAATTAACCCATTTAGGACAATTATTAAAAAGTTCCTCATCAAAAGCAAAAGTACTTTCTTTTACTGTAGGTCTTTTTCCACAAACATATTGAACATTTAAATTTTGTAAATTTTCAAATACAAATGGATAAAGTAATTGATGATCACTCCATTCATTATATCCAACTGGATCATCAGATGGTGGTGGAATCATCCAGTTATATCCATTGTTTGCAGCAATTCCTCTCAGAGAGGCATACTGAAACATTTGATTTCCGAGTCTTCCTAGTTTTCCTAGATTATTAAATCCGATCATAGTTCTGTTTAAACCACTCATAAGTTTGATAAATTCCCTGACGAATTCCCACTTTAGGACTCCATCCAAGAGACTTAAGTTTGTCAACGTTCATAACTTTTCTTGGAGTTCCATTGGGTTTAGTAGTGTCCCAAATAATTTCTCCACGATAATCAATAATTTTAGCAATAATTTCAGTTAGTTCTTTAATTGTAATATCAGATCCAGTACCAATATTGATAATTTCTGAATCATTATATTCATTCATACAAATATAACATGCTTCTGCCATATCATCAATATAAAGAAACTCACGGAGAGGAGAACCATCACCCCAACATACAAATTGAGAGTCTTTATTTATCTTTGCTTCATGCATCCTACGCATAATTCCAGGAATTACATGACTGGATTCTGGATTAAAGTTATCATTTACACCATACAAATTTGTTGGTTGTAAAGAGATTGCATTAAATCCATACTGTTGACGATAAGCTTGGCACATTCTAATACCAGCAATCTTTGCTATTGCATATGCATCATTAGTTGGTTCTAAAGGACCAGTCATTAACTGATCTTCAGTAATTGGAATGTTTGGATGCTTTGGATAAATGCAAGATGACCCAAGAAATACCAACTTTTTAATCCCATAGTTATACGCAGCATTTATGATATTTGATTGGATCATCAAATTATCGTAGATGAATTCTGCTGGACGAGTTTTGTTTGCCATAATGCCACCAACTTTAGCGGCAGCAAGGAATACATATTCTGGTTCTTCTGAACAAAAATACCTTTCGGTATCATCCTGATTAGTAAAGTCTATATCATCACGAGTCCCTTCAATAATATTAGTATATCCTTTGCTTCTTAAATTTCTAACAATTGCTGATCCCACTAGACCACGAGCACCAGCAACTAAAATTTTAGAATCACTGTCCATAAATGCACATATCCTCAACTAATTCATTAAAAGTAATTTTTGGTTCCCACCCAAGGTTTACCTTTGCCTTTGTAGGATCTCCCAACAAAGATTCAACTTCAGCAGGTCTAAAATATTTAGGGTCAACTTTAATAACCGTCCTATTAGTATTCTTATCAATACCAACTTCATCTAGACCACTACCTTCCCATTTAATCTTCATTCCAAAGTAAGGTGCTGCAGTCTCAACAAATGCTCTAACCGAATATTGTTCCCCAGTAGCAATCACATAATCATCTGGTTCATCCTGTTGTAGCATCATCCACATTGCTTCAACAAAATCTCTAGCATGTCCCCAGTCTCTTTTAGCATTTAGATTGCCAAGATAAAGAACATCTTGAAGTCCTGCACTAATTTTAGATAAACCCCTAGTAATTTTACGAGTAACAAATGTCTCTCCACGACGAGGTGATTCGTGATTAAAAAGAATTCCAGTGCAAGCATACATTTCATAGGACTCACGATAATTTTTAGTGATCCAATATGCATATAATTTTGCTACTCCATAAGGAGAGCGAGGATAAAAAGGAGTAGTTTCCTTTTGAGGAACTTCTTGTACTAGTCCATAAAGTTCACTTGTAGATGCTTGATAAATTCTACAAGTTTTTTCCATTCCTAAAATTCTTACCGCTTCAAGAATCCTAAGAGTTCCCAACCCGTCAACGTTACCAGTATATTCAGGCATCTCAAATGATACCTTTACATGACTTTGTGCAGCGAGATTGTAAATCTCATCAGGCTTAGTTTTTTGAAGGATGTGAATGATGTTTGCAGAATCAGTCAAATCACCGTAATGTAACTTGAGTTGTGGGTGATTAAAAATATGATCAATTCTATGTGTATTAATAAGGGATGCTCTACGAATTATCCCATGAACCATATATCCTTTTTCGATCAACAATTCAGCAAGGTAAGAACCATCTTGCCCAGTGATTCCTGTAATTAAAGCAGTCTTCATAGTAAGTGTATATTCACTAAAAATTATAGCACCCTCAAACAAAAACATCAATAATAAATACTCATACTGGAATCATATCTTAATGGAAAAAACTGCTAGCGTTAAAAAGTACGAAGAATATTATTTTTACAAATATTTAAACTTTTTACCAGAAAGTTTGCTTCCAGATCTGTATGAATCTGCAACAAACTGTTTGGAATCTACTAGAAAAACAACGCTAGAAGAACTATTTCCACCAGAAGCATCTCAGAATTTATTAAATACAGACCTGAATATACCTTGTTTAAATGAATCTGTTTGGATAACTTTTTATAATGAAGCAAAGAAGCATATTGCACAATATTGTAAAGTAGCAAATATTGATATTAATAGAATTAGATTGCATTCATCTTGGATTACCAGACTCCACAATTTAGATTTTCCAAGCGAACATTCAAAAGAAGAATTAAAAAAAAGATTAAGTCTACATAATACTTTTGGCAATATGCATTCGCATAAACAAAATCCAATTGGATTAGTTTTTTATTTAAAAAATCCAGATCCAAAATATGGAACTATAGTAAAAGTATCTGATAAAAAAATATTTAATAACAATGGAGAAGAAAACAGTATTATGATATTTGACCCGAGAGCATATCATACTGCACTTTATCCACCAATCAGTGAAACAGAAATTTATCCACGAATGACAATTGTTATTGATTGTGAATATGTTGATTAAGGAAGAACCCAATCTGGAACACCAAAAGGTTCATTAATATACCAATCAAAAACAATATTATATTTTATATTTTTATCATTAATAGGAAATTTATTTGAACAGGGATATGTTCCTCCATCAAAAATAATTAAAGAATTTTGCTCTCCAGGTATTGATTGAACTTTTCCACCAATTGAAATATCTGTTCCAAGTTCAGACTGATGATTTTGAAGATGATATACAGAACGAACCATATGTTTTTTTAACCAATCGTCATCAACAATCCTAAACTTGTCATTAAAAATACGAGTATTAAATTGATCTTGATTTAAATTTTTGATAACTTCTTTTTTTGATCTTTCCGCCCAACAAGAATGAGGAACAACAATAGATTCATCAATACCCATTACCTTAAAATATTCTAATACATGATGTTTTATTTTTAAGCAAACAATATTCCAGCAACGTTCCGAATAAGGAAAGTATGAACTTGTAGATAATGCTAATCCGTGACAATCAATAATACATTTTGTTACTTCAATCATGTCAGATTGTAGTAAATTATGTTTAAAATGTTTATCGCAATTTTCCAATAATACTTTCTGAAGATCCTCAGAAAAAACGTCTTTAACTATATGAATATAATCAGATTTCATAATATTTTTTTCCATAATTTGGAGAGTGTAGAGGAGACTTCTTTACAAATTTATCTGATTTTTTAGGACACATTGAACAGACTGGTTCTGCAGTTCTAGTAAAAAATTCCAAAATATCCAACTCAGAATCTGTTGGTAAAAGTGGTTTATATTTTAAATATGGATCCCATTTTGGAGATAATTTATTTCCAAATTTATATTTTTGTAATGGTAAATAAGCTAGAGCTGCACACTTATATATTTTACCATTCAATAGTTGAAAGTTTTCTTGTCCTGTTGGGCAATTATTCCAACTTTCAATATAATCATCACTAGTTATTGGTTCAATTGTACATCCATACCCGCTATATGCTTTTAACCAATAAGTAGAGGCATCATGAATTCTATAATTTACCCCAGAATATTCGATATCTTTTATCGATTTATCAAATAATTTGAGATAATTTTTATCTTGTGAGTGTTTGGTAATTGTTAAAATACAATTTGTATCTATCAGTGCTTTTGATAATCCTTCAATTCGATTAAACAATAATCCATTAGACACTAATTCAAATTCTTGATCATCTTTTATATCCCAAACTTCTTTTGTCATGTAAATAATATTTACAATGTCTTTGTTAAGGAGAGGTTCTCCACCCAACATTGACAACTCCTTTGGGTAAATTTTTTTATTCCAAAACAAATACCACTCCTTTAGAGTGGTAAGTGAAATATTTTCTTTGTACCCATCATTTGTATAATGACCACAACCCTCACAAGTAAAATTGCAAGAGTGAGTAACGTGCCATTCTAAATGAGGAATTTTAACCATTATACCTTTTAAATATGAAAAGGTTTTACTTTAGATTTAGTTGTAAAGTAATAAACCAACCACACGGAAGGGGTTTTTAATTTGCCACCACTCATTAAAAATAAGATTTATGACGCGCCACCTAGTTTTGACTGAACTAGGAAACAGGCGGGAGAGATTCCCATCCGCACCAGTCGGCATATTTAAAGTCCATCCGACGAGGACATAAGGGGTCAGATTGACTCCACCACTTAGTTTTACTAAACCAAGAAAAGTTGGGTTAACTTTGATATTTCGGTGATACCAAAGAATGCACATAAGAATAGTACATCCCAAAGTTTAAGTTTGATAGCAAAAGGAACTGTAAAAAGACCTCCAATAACTTTAATCATCAAACCGCATTTAAAGTCTCCCCATAACATGATTTGATAACCGATTATGAGAAGCATGTTTCCAATCCACCTAAGTAAATCAGATTTAGACATAAGGGGTTGCTCCCGACCAGGGCAAGTTTAAAGTCTTTCCGAGACTAGGCAACTTCAATTTGCTCAAGATCTTGAACCAGACAATCGATAAGAATATCATAATCATCTAGAGGATCTCCAGAAAATACTACACCTTCATTTTCATAATAACGACGAACTTTTTTAAAGAGTTTTGGGTTTTTTACATCAAGGTAAAAATCACCGTTTGCAGCACCACGAAGGGTTTGCACATCTTTTTTAAATTTTTCTGTAAGAGTCATTGTCTTGAATGTTGACCTTAGTAGTATAAGGGTTTGACAGAGATCTGTCAAGTGCTCCTTGCGTGGATCGAACACGCCTCAGGCGAATTATGAGTTCGCTGCATTCACCAGATTGCTAAAGGAGCATTCGCTATTTGCAAATAG
>Ga0129336_10002261_pt1 | contig 11899 bp, 10 predicted proteins | sample CPB6_02_DNA_FD_96878 | JGI IMG/M metagenome (GOLD analysis project Ga0129336, IMG submission 96878) | Freshwater to marine salinity gradient microbial communities from Chesapeake Bay, USA - CPBay_Sum_0.6_0.2_DNA | ecosystem: Environmental > Aquatic > Marine > Coastal | place: USA: Chesapeake...
TGCCGCGTTCAAGAGGGCCACCCGGTGGACGGAGGCCTGAAGCCCTGCCCGGTCGTTGGCCTTCCATGCAGCCGAAATTTGGGGGGCGATTTGGGCGTTCATGGCAAACTGCGCAAATGTGATAAGCGTAGCAATTTTAAAGGCGACCCGGTAGATCCCCACACTTTCGGTGTCTAAGAAATAGCCCACCATCAGGGTGTCCGACCAAGTCATCACCATGAAGAGAGTGCCCGTCAAGAACATGGAGGTTGCGGTAGCGCGAAGCGGAAGCAGGGCGTGAAGACTGCTGCGTAGGGAAACGAACGAACGCGTGCGGCGGTCGTTTCGCAAAAAATCCCAACCCCATAGAAGGGTGGAGGCGGCAACGATGGCGAACACGAAAAAGGAAGGACTTTCGGCCTGACCCAAAGGAGCGAATACCATGAAAATCGCGGTAGCCCCCAGCATGACACTGGATTGCAGAAGGCCATAGCCCACCCAAAGTTGGCGGGCGCGGAGGTGTTCGGCCCAAACTTGAAAAAGCGTCCAGGGCACGAGGGTCAGCGCTATCCACGTAAGGTCCTCCGATAATCGAGGTTCGTGAAAGATTTCTGCTATCCCATTGCGCATAGAAAACAAGACCAGCATGAGCAGCGCAGCAAAGCTGCCAGAAAAGAGCAGAATGCCCCGCGTGAGGACTTTGTTGGCCTCGGGTGCGTGCCTCGGGAGTTCCCTAAGCAGAACGCCATCGAAGCCCCATTTGGCGACCACCGAGAGCAAACTCAAGAAGGTGAAGGCGAGTTCGAAGCGGCCATAGCCCTCCGCCCCAAATTGACGAACAGCCACCCACACAAAAGCATACCCGCCCAGTGCTCCTGCCACCTTGAGGGCAAGAACTAGGGCAGAACTCCGGAGCAAACTGGACCAAGGATGGGCTGAAGGAGTCGTAGCCATGGCACAAAGGTCATACTTTTGAGGGCATGCCCCTTCATCCGCACACTTCTCCCCCTTCCCCCCTGCGCATTGGCGTTAACGTGCGCTGGCTGATTGCGGGGAAATTGGAAGGCACCGGATGGTATACGTACCGCATCCTCGAGCAACTTTTTCAGAGCCATCCCGAGGTGGAGTGGCATTTGTTCTATGACCGAACGCCCGGAGAAGAGGTGGCATTCTCAGGAGCTAGCCCGTCCCTGCATAGGCATATCTTGGGCCCTGCCGCCCGCCACCCCTGGCTCTGGGAATACTGGAATACGGTTCAAATCCCGCGAGCACTGAAAAAGCACCAAGTTGATGTCTACTGGTCCCCAGATGGCTTACTCCCCAAGCGGGTTCGGGGATGGAATGGCCGAATGGTCACCACCATACACGATTTAAATTTTGTGCATCAGCCCGAGGGCATCCCTGCCCGAGTGGGGGCGTATTATCGCCGCGTGGTCGCGCAATCGGCCAGGCGTGCAGACGCATTGCTCACCGTGTCTCAAAAAACCAAAGACGACGTCCTTCAAACCTACAGGGTCCCCGCGGACAAAGTCGCGGTTTCTTACAATGCCCCGGCGCAGACCTTTCGGCCGCTGAATGCGCAGGAAAAAGTGGCGGCCCAAAAGCGTTTTGCAATGGGCTTTCCTTATTTCTGCTTTGTGGGGGCCTTTACCCCTCGTAAGAATGTTCGCACCCTCGTCGAAGCTTTTGTGGACTTCCGAAATCGACTTCCAGAAGCTCCTCATCGCCTCGTTTTGGCTGGAAGCACGCTGCACCGAGACCAGGCATTACGCCGAGCCTTGGAGGCTGCGGGCGACTATGTAGTCACGCTCGGCCATGTTCCCGGGGAAGATCTTCAGGCACTTTATGGTGGAGCCGAAGCCTTTTGCTTTCCGAGTCTTTTTGAAGGTTTCGGCATTCCCTTAGTCGAGGCCATGGCTTCCGGTTGCCCCGTGCTCTCCAGCTCCACTTCATGCATGCCCGAAATTGTGGCTGACGCTGGCCTGCTGCTCGACCCCATGGATGTAAACGCCTGGAGCCATGCATTGATCCAAATGGCCCAGAACCCAGAGATGTTGGCGAATTACCGTGAAAACGGCCTGACTCGGGCCCGGGATTTCGGTTGGGAACCATCCGCTGAGATCGTTTGGAAATCCCTTCAACCATGCTAGCCGGGGTGGACGAAGCAGGCAGGGGTTGTCTTGCAGGCCCCGTAGTCGCTGCCGCTGTGCTTTGGCCAGAGGGCCAGGAGGTGCCTGGTCTAACGGATTCCAAAAAGCTAAGTGAAGCACAGCGAGAAAAGCTGCGCACCACCCTGGAGAAACTCCTTCCAGACGGACATTGGGCGGTGGGCATGGCGAGTGCCGAAGAAATTGATGCCATGAATATTCTTCAGGCCACCTATCTGGCCATGCATCGTGCGATCGCGGCCCTACAACCTGCTCCAGATCATCTGCTGATAGATGGCAATCGATTTAAGGCCTTTCCAGGAATTTCGCACCAATGTGAGGTAAAGGGAGATGCACGATTCCAAGCCATTTCCGCGGCCAGCATTTTTGCGAAAACAGAGCGCGATCGCCTCATGCTTGAGGGTCATAGCGCCTATCCCCACTACGGATGGGACCGAAACAAAGGGTATCCATCGGTCGGACATCGGCAGGCACTGGAAAACCATGGCCCATGTCCCTGGCATCGTCGTAGTTTTACCTGGAAACCTGCTCAACTACGATTGGACCTGTGAAAAGATTCCGCCTTCTCTCCCTTGCCGCATGGATGGGGTATTCGCTCGTTGGGTGCCAGGAGGACATTGCCAATTTGGACCTGATTCAGGCGACTCCTGTCAACGCCGTCGTTTTAATTCCGGTTCGCCACGCGCCTACCCTGCTTTCTGCCTGGACAGATGGTCAAGCTCTACCTGACGCGGATAAATTGGAATTTTTCATGAAGCAACTCCCTTTGGACGCGAATCGAGAAGGACTGTTGAGTCTGCACTCGGTGGGAGCAGACCGGTTGCATTGGGCCTTTACCGTACGACGCGGATTCACTTCCTTTCATCCCTCGAAGCTGTCTCATTTATCCCCGACTCGGCGCAATTATGCTTCCGGAACGATTTGGGAATGGCGAGATGAACAAGGTAAATGGGCCTTGGCCGAAACGACCGATTGGCTCATTTTGAGTACCACCGACATTCTTGCCGAAGAAGCAATCCGGCAAATTGACGCCCAATCCGGGGGGAGTTCCTATCAAGGATATCCTGACTTAGCCCACCAACTTGCTACCTACGACCTCATCACTCTGGCTTTAGAAGATCGAAATCCCCTCTCCAATGCCTGGATGGCCATTCCAGGGGGAAAACAAGCCCCATCGGATGATTTGCGTTCGTGGCGCTTTGCCCATCCAGCGAGCCGGGGGTGGACTGCCCGCTATACGTCAGACAGCACGGCCAAAGTAGCGATTAGTGATGCAGGTTTGAGATCTGAATTGCTGGGCTTTGCCGACTCTGTCGAAGCGAGGGCCTTTCCGGGATGGAGATGGCTCACCCCAGGTCTTCAGTGGGCCCAATGGACCGCCCTAGACAGCCGGGTGAGCTACCGAGGACATCCCTTTGCCATTCAAGCCCAAGGTGAATGCTTGGTGGAAGGACGACGAAACCAACTCCATCGCATCACCCTGCGTTTTCAGGAAACGGCCAATTTGCGCATCCCCCATTGGGTCCCATCCAACGATTTTGTTGCCCCGAATGATCTGAAGCTCAAAAAACCCTTAGCGGTCTTACCCTATATAAAAACGATGGGGGAATTCATTTTAACCTGCGAGGACACCCTAGCCGCCAACCGCTATTTGGCCTATATCCCGGACGTCCGAGACAGTGCACAGGAGGCCCACTACCAGGCCGCCATCCGATATCTTCGCAGTCAGCCTAGTGAGGGGCAACTCTGGTGGGTGAGTCGACAGCCCAATCCTCAAGCCCCCTGGGCAGGATTGACCTACCGAGCCCAAGGAGAGGAAGGATACTGGTCAGCCAGTGTGTTAGTTCCTTAATTACAACGTGCCCGCAGGGTTTTTTGTCAACCCCAACATGGGGCCTTGCAGGCGAATCAGCTCGCCATCCCCGGGCTGATAGCCTACCGGCCAAGCATTCATTCGATACAACGCTTCGAGCTGAATCCCATAGCGCTGTGCCACATCCCACGTACTTTCGCCTGCCACCATTCGGCAGGTACTGATTTCCCGGAGTTTTCGGTCCCAGTTTTTCTTCTTGGGGGTGACGTAGATTCTGTCTCCAGGGCGGGGAATCCAAGCGTACGAAGCATCATTGAAATCCAAAATATTATCCAGCTTCAAATTCAAGTCAAAAGCCACTTGTTCAATGGTTTCGCCTTCCTCAAGCAGCACATACCCCGCCCCATTGGGAGTCATTTTATACCTGGAGTGCGCCTTTAAGCCTTTGGTTGCGGGTTTTATCACCTGCTGATCAAAACGGTACAACTCTTCTTCCTCGATGATTTTGATCAGCTTTTCCGCATAAGTAGGGCTCGTTGCGTAGCCTGCTGCTTTCAAACCCTTGGCCCAGCTTTGGTAATCGCGAGGATCGAGAATGAACAGCCCATCATATCGGCTACGACTCAGTAAAAATTCCGAATGATCAACAAAACTCTGTTTGGGGTTTCGATATACTCTGAAACACTCATCGGGCTTATCGTCATCAACGAACATCGTTTTGCCTTTCCATCCTTCGTGGCATTTAATGCCGAAGTGATTATTGCCTTCGGTCGCGAGCCGACTTTGCCCATTTCCACTTTCCAAAATGCCTTGTGCCAGCGTGATCGAAGCGGGCACGCCCGTGCGCTTCATTTCTTTTCTCGCCATTTTTTCATAGGTCGCTATGTAGACCTTTCGAGGCGACAATTCGGACCCTTGGGCAGGAGATGTATTTTGCGCGCCGAGCGAATTCGGAACAAAAATCAGAAGCGAACTTAGAAGGATGGCATATGTTCTCATGGGATAAAGGTCGTTTCTTTTTGACTTTTATGGCCGACTTTTGTCCCTGCACTCAACCTGCTATGAAACCTTTAGACCCGGAAGATTTTTACTACAGCCCCGAGGGATTCATCGTCTTCACGGAGGCCTATCACCGAAAAAGGGGCCATTGCTGTCAGAGTGGTTGCAAGCACTGCCCTTATGGCTTTGACAAGCGCACGGGAGCATTCAAAAAACCGACCTCATGACCGAATTTCAACGTGCCATTTTAGAAGGCATTCCTTCTTCTCTTCCCGAACATCCAGGGTTCGACTCGACCGTTTCCCACGCCCCGATTCGCAAAGACATCTTGACCCGGGCCGAGAAAGGGCTTGCACTCGAGAACGCTCTGCGGTATTTCCCACCGGCCCTGCACGCCGAGCTCGCCCCCGAATTTGCCCAAGAACTCAAGGACTACGGCCGCATCTACATGTACCGATACCGCCCTACCTATGCGATGCATGCCCGGCCCATCGGCGACTACCCGGCGCAATGCGAGCAAGCGGCCGCTATCATGCTGATGATCCAAAACAATTTGGATCCCGCCGTCGCGCAACACCCCCATGAATTAATTACCTACGGGGGCAATGGCGCCGTGTTCCAAAACTGGGCCCAGTACCGCCTCACCATGCAGTACCTGGCCACCATGACGCAGGAGCAGACCTTGCACATGCACAGCGGGCACCCCCAAGGCCTATTCCCCTCTTCCAAAGAAGCGCCCCGCGTCGTCGTGACGAACGGCATGGTTATCCCCAACTACTCGAAACCAGACGATTGGGAGCGAATGAACGCCCTGGGCGTATCGCAGTACGGTCAGATGACGGCCGGCTCCTACATGTACATCGGCCCACAAGGCATCGTCCATGGCACGACCATCACGGTCATGAATGCCGCCCGAAAATTCACCCGCGGCCCCTTGGAAGGCAAACTCTTCGTGACCGCTGGACTTGGTGGCATGAGCGGCGCCCAGCCCAAAGCGGCCTCCATCGCCGGAATGGTCAGCATTACCGCCGAAATCAATGCCACTGCCGCCCACAAGCGCCATAGCCAAGGGTGGGTGGATGCGATTTTTGAAGACGTGGATGCGGCGATAGATTCGGCCTTGGAGAGCCAAGCCGCCGGGGGCAACCGGTCCATCGCGTTTGTCGGAAATACCGTCGATCTCTGGGAGCGGCTCGTTGAGCGCAACATTTCGGTCGATCTGGGCAGTGACCAGACCTCCTTGCACAACCCCTGGGCGGGGGGCTACTACCCCCAAGGATACACCTATGAGGAAGCCAATGCCTTGATGGTGAGCCATCCCGAATCCTTCAAGAAGGCTATACAGGAGACCCTGCGAGCCCATGTGCAGGCCATCAACACCTTGCACGCCAGAGGGATGTATTTCTTTGATTACGGCAATGCCTTCCTACTCGAATCTAGCCGAGCTGGAGCCGAGGTCATGGCCGAGAATGGCTTGGATTTCGCCTACCCGAGCTACGTCCAAGACATTTTGGGTCCTTTGTGTTTTGACTATGGATTTGGCCCATTTCGTTGGGTCTGCGCCTCGGGGAATCCCGACGATTTGCGCCGCACCGATGCCATCGCGGCTCGGGTTCTTCGCGAACTCGCGGCCCAAGCCCCCAAGGACATCCGCCTCCAAATGGAGGACAACCTTCGATGGATTGAGCAAGCCGAGGAGAACCGCCTCGTAGTGGGGTCGCAAGCCCGCATCCTCTACGCGGATTCCGTCGGCCGTATTGCAATTGCGCGGGCCTTCAACGAGGCCATCGCCCGTGGCGAAATAGGTTCGGTGGTGTTGGGGCGTGACCACCACGATGTGAGCGGCACCGACTCTCCCTACCGCGAAACCTCCAACATCTATGACGGCTCGCGCTTTACCGCGGACATGGCCGTGCACAATGCCATTGGAGATAGCTTCCGAGGTGCCACGTGGGTGAGCCTGCACAACGGCGGGGGCGTCGGCTGGGGAGAAGTCATCAATGGTGGTTTTGGCATGCTGCTCGATGGGAGCCCTGAGGCAGACCGTCGATTAGAAAGCATGTTGTTTTACGATGTCAACAATGGGATTGCCCGACGAGCATGGGCCCGGAACCCGGAAGCCCTAATTGCCATCGGCCGTGAAATGCGCCGCCAGCCCGCCTTAAAGGTCACCGTGGCACAAATTGCATCGAAATCCCTCGTGGAGGAGACGATAGCCCGGGTCTTTTGATTATTTTCGGCGGCATGAAAACCTTGAAAACACTTCTTTTGGCCGGTGCCGCTGTCATGATGGCCGCATCGTGCACCACGGGTGGCGGCACAGCTCCCTCCGGCGACGGCATGAAGGTGGGCTACGTCCGCCTCGATTCTTTAACGCAGTTGTACACGTACCACACCGAATTGGTTGGGCAGTTTGAGGCGACCGCCAAGAAAATGGAGGCCGAACTCATTCGCAGCCAGCAAAACCTGCAAGCTGAATACGAAATCTTGCAGAAAGCGGCACCCAATTTGTCCAAAATTGAATTGGAGCGCGCTCAGTTGGACTTCCAACGCGTCAACCAAAACTACCAGGCCCTGGAGCAGCAGCGCAGCGGGGAGTTGGCCCAAGAAGAAGCCAAGATGAACGCCTTGGTCAAGACCCAAGTGGACAAAGCCATTGCCCAGCTCCAAGAAGACATGGGCTTGGACTTGATCTTTGTGTATGAATCCAATTTGCTTTACGGCTCTGAGGCCTTGGATCTCACAGCGAAACTCGCTGAGGTGCTGAACAGCATGGATCCCCCCAGCGAAGAGGAGTAAGAATCGATCGAATACGGGTTGCTTGAGCAACCAACGCAAAGCGCGGCCCGAGGGCCGCGCTTTTTCGTTCTACCCGATCCGTGGCAACGCTTACATCGCAGCCATCTCGTCCAGGATCGCGCGAGAAATCACGATGCGCTGAATCTCGCTCGTGCCCTCGTAAATCTGGGTAATCTTCGCGTCACGCATCAAGCGCTCTACGTGGTATTCTTTCACGAATCCGTAGCCTCCGTGGATTTGCACCGCCTCGACGGTCGCTTCCATGGCCACTTCGCTGGCGTACAATTTCGCCATCGCGGACTCTTTGTCATAGTTCAGGCCTTGGTCTTTCAACCAGGCCGCCTTCAACACGAGCAATCGGGCCGCTTCGACCTTGGTTGCCATGTCTGCCAACTTAAAGGCAATGGCTTGGTGCTCAGAGATGGCTTTGCCAAAAGCTTTGCGCTCCGTCGCATATTTTGCCGCGAATTCCAGGGCCCCAGAAGCAATGCCCAGCGCCTGTGCCGCAATGCCTATGCGTCCCCCGGAAAGCGTTTTCATCGCGAATTTGAATCCAAATCCATCTTCGCCAACGCGGTTTTCCTTCGGGACCTTGACATCCGTGAACATCAGGGAGTGCGTATCGCTACCGCGGATGCCCAACTTATCTTCTTTCTTACCAACGATAAATCCTTCCATGCCTTTTTCGACAATAAGGCAATTGATACCGCGGTGGCCCTTGGCGACATCCGTTTGCGCCATGACCAAATAGACGGAGGCCGAATTCCCATTCGTGATCCAATTTTTCGTCCCGTTCAGGAGGTAGTGGTCTCCGCAATCGATGGCCGTGGTGCGCTGGCTGGTTGCATCTGACCCGGCCTCCGGCTCACTCAAACAAAATGCCCCAATGATTTCGCCGCTAGCCAGGCGAGTGAGGTATTTCTGCTTTTGGGCTTCTGATCCAAATTTCTCTAGGCCCCAGCAGACCAATGAATTGTTGACACTCATAACGACCGACGCCGAGGCATCGATTTTGGAAATTTCTTCCATGGCCAACGCGTACGAAATCGTATCCATCCCTCCGCCTTGATAATCGGGTGAAGTCATCATGCCCATAAAGCCCAACTCTCCCAATTTCTTCACCGCATCAGCAGGAAAGGATTGGGCATTGTCGCGCTCAATGACACCGGGAAGCAATTCGGCGTGAGCAAAATCACGCGCCGCATCGCGGATCATGAGGTGCTCTTCGGAAAGTTGAAAATGCATAGCAAGATTTGATTTCTGAGTCTGCCGCAAATTTACGGCCGCATGGCCTCTCGTCGGTTGGCACAACTACCTCATCTTTGCGAGGTCATGCACGTGGAATCCTCCTTGGCCGCTTGGCCCACCTTTCAAGGCCCAGGCCCCTTCTATGTGGGAGGCGCCATGTCGGGAACCTCGCTCGATGGGCTGGATTTGGCCTTGGTGAAATTTTGGCACCAAGATGGCCGCTGGCGGCATGAACTGGTTCAAAGCACCTACCTGCCATACGATCAAAGCCCATGGGCCCACCGCCTGCCGGCAAGCTATTCATTACGTGGGGCGGCATTGGACGAGGTGTCCCGAGAATACAGCCAGTGGCTGAACGCCGCCTTCCATGAATTCTTTGATGGAACGCCGGTCCAAGCCATCGCCAGCCACGGCCACACGGTCCACCATCGCCCGTCGGAAGGCCTTACCCGTCAAATTGGACAAGATCCTGAACTGGCTCAGGGTTTTGGCGGCCTCCCTGTGGTCTGTGATTTTCGCGTCGCGGATGTAGACCGTGGAGGTCAAGGTGCCCCCTTAGTACCCTTGGCCGATGCCTTTTTGTATCCCGAATATGCCGTCTGCCTGAATTTGGGCGGGTTCTCCAATGCGAGTTGGACAGCCCAAGGTCTGCGCCGCGCCGGAGACTTAGGGCCCGTCAATCTCCTCATGAATCACTTTGCCCAACGATGTGGACATGCCTACGACCAGGACGGCGCCATCGCTCGAAGCCACCCACCCGATGAGGGCGTTTTGGCGGCGCTCCAAGACGTCGCCTTTTACCACCAAGCTTTTCCCAAAAGTCTTGGACGAGAATGGGTAGAAGCCACGGTGCTTCCACTTTTTGACGGACTCTCGCCGAAAATCGCCCTTTCCACGGCCACCCACCATGCTGCGTGGGCCATTCATCATGGATTGCAGCACGCTCCGGACGGGGAGGTCCTTGTGACCGGAGGCGGGGCAAAAAACGCCTTCCTTCGCGCCCTCCTCGAGGCGGATACACACCGAACATGGCAGGTACCATCGGCTGCGGAGTGCGACTTCAAAGAGGCGGTATGCTTTGCTTTTTTGGGACTTCGGAAACTCCGCGGCGAAATCAACGTCTGGGGCAGCGTCACCGGGGCCGCTCTGGACGGATGCGATGGCACCATCCATTTTGAAAATGGGCTTTCTCAAGGCTGATGAGGGTATATTGAGCGTATATTTACTACAAACCTTAAACCCTTGCACCATGTACATCTTGATGATTGCCGTCTTCATTTTGGGCTATGCGGCTATTGCCTTCGAACACAGTCTCAAAATCGATAAAGCGGCGGCGGCGCTCGTGACAGGGGTTATTTGTTGGACGATTTACGTCATCGGCGGTCCAGATCTCCATGACGCGGAACACCATCTTCTGGAGCACCTATCAGAAATATCAGGCATCCTCTTTTTCCTACTCGGAGCCATGACCATTGTGGAAGTGGTAGATTCTCACGAAGGTTTTGCGGTCATCACGGACCGAATTTCGACCCAAAGTATACGAAACTTGCTTTGGATTGTCGCCATTTTAACCTTCTTCTTCTCGGCCATTCTAGACAATCTGACCACATCGATTGTGATGATTTCCCTGCTTCGCAAACTGATCAAGGACCGGGAAACGCGCTGGTTCTTTGCCGGGGTAGTGGTCATTGCCGCCAATTCCGGCGGGGCCTTTTCCCCCATTGGGGATGTCACGACCACCATGCTTTGGATTGGGGGCCAGGTTTCTGCCGAGAACATCATAGCCTACATCTTTTTGCCTTCGGTGGTCTGTATGGTCGTCCCTCTCACCTACCTCACTTTCACGCTAAGAGGTACCGTTGAACGCCCTGAGGAAGAGGCATCCCACCGCGGCGAACATGCCGTTAGCCGACGCGAACAAGTCACCGTGCTCATTGCCGGGGTAGCTGGATTGCTCTTTGTTCCCGTATTCAAAACTGTCACCCACCTCCCTCCTTTTATGGGCATGATGTTGAGTCTCGGCGTTTTGTGGATTTTGACGGATGTCATGCACCGGCACAAACCCGCTGAAATCCGCCGCAACATGGGGGTGCTCGGTGTTTTGCGCAAGGTGGACACTCCCTCAGTGCTATTCTTCCAAGGTAATCTTTTGGCCGTTGCTAGCTTGCAAACCGGGGGGCAGTTGGTGGATTTGGCCGCCGGATTGGATTCAACCATTGGAACATCCACCCAGACAGGGATTTACCTCGTGGGTTCCATCATTGGTGTATTGTCCGCCATTGTCGACAACGTGCCGCTGGTCGCCGCCTCCATGGGCATGTATGAGATGGTTCCGGGAACGTACTTCGCCCACGACGACTTGTTTTGGAAGTTCCTCGCCTACTGCGCAGGAACGGGCGGCTCACTCCTCATCATTGGTTCCGCCGCGGGCGTAGCAGTGATGGGATTGGAGCGCATTCCCTTCGGTTGGTATTTGAAGAAAATTACCTTCTTAGCCGCTCTCGGTTACTTCGCAGGCATTGGGGCCTACATCCTTCAACGCTGGATCATTTTTGGCTAAGCAAATGCCCGCCAAAGCCCGTAATTTTAATCCGCCGCGCGCTGCCCTTTGTGGCTGCGGCACCAAATTTGATTTCTCTACGTTAGTCCTATAAACCTCTTTTCATGGCCATGACCTTTTTGCAAATCGAACTCCCCGGAGAAGCCAGTAGCGCGGCCATGCCCGCAGCGACGGCCGCCGTATCCGAGCCTACTCAAGAAACCTTGAGCATCATGGACTTAATGCTTTCTGGAGGCATTGGAGGCCAGATCATTATGCTCTTGATGGTTCTTCTCTCCATCGCCATGGTCTACATCTTTGTCAACCGCATGGGCGCGATCAAGCGTGCCAACA
>Ga0129336_10002263_pt1 | contig 11891 bp, 6 predicted proteins | sample CPB6_02_DNA_FD_96878 | JGI IMG/M metagenome (GOLD analysis project Ga0129336, IMG submission 96878) | Freshwater to marine salinity gradient microbial communities from Chesapeake Bay, USA - CPBay_Sum_0.6_0.2_DNA | ecosystem: Environmental > Aquatic > Marine > Coastal | place: USA: Chesapeake Bay...
GATGCGAAAAATAAACCCTAAGCAGGGGTTTGAAGTTGAACGGCTGAACGATATGGTCATCGACCTGTCGTTGCCGGAGATGCGGTCGATGGATGAGGATCGGTGGGTGCTGTTGATGTCGGACGAGCATTGCGACAACGCTCACTCAGACCTTGGGTTGATCCGCAAACACCACGAGCAAGCGCGTGAGCGAAAGGCTCCGGTACTCAAGGCTGGCGACACGTTTTGCGCGATGCAGGGCAAGTGGGACAAACGCGCCGACCAGGACCAATTGCGACCGGAACTGCGCGGCAACCACTACCTCGACAAGCTGAAAGAGTTTGCCGAGAATCTGTACGCGCCGTATGCGGAAGATATCGCCATTGTTGCTCCTGGGAACCACGAGACGAGCGTTTCGCAGCGACACCAGACATCCCTGACGGAGTGCCTTGTGGATCGCCTGAGACGCGCTGGCGGGCCAACGGTCATGGGAGGATTCACGGGATTCGTTCGGATCAAGCTGTCCTATCAGGGAAACCGCAAGACGTATGTCCTGCACTACCACCACGGTTACGGCGGCGGCGGCGAAGTCACGCGCGGCATGATCGACAACAATCGCACTCGTGGGCAGTACCTCGCCGACATCTATTACGGCGGCCATATCCACCGCCGGAACTGCGATGAGAACGAGATCGTTGTTGTGTCGCCGGAAGGGAATCCAGTTCGCAAGACGCAGTGGTTCCTGCGCGGCGGCGCCTACAAGCGCGAGGATGGGCCGAATGGGTGGCACGTTGAGAAGGGCCGATCCGCGCGGCCATGCGGCGGCTGGTGGCTGAAATTCACCGTTCGCAAAGTTGGTGACGACCGTGTCTGGGACGTGACGCCGATCCCGGCGTGAGGACGACATGACGATTCTCGACTGGCACTATAAGTTGGGCTTCTGGTGCGAGGTTCTCGGGATCGCCGAAACGCCTCAATTCAAAATCGTCCCGCCGTCAGAGATTCCAGGCTGCGATGCGATGGCCGACTTTGACGACGAGCGGGCGACGAAGTGGACGGTTCGAGTAAGGGAAGGGAAGCACGCGAAGCCAGACGAGTTACTGGTCCACGAGTTGCTTCATGTCCGAACCGGCTTGACGGATGCGTGTCACGAATCGTGGATCTGTGACGTGGCAAGAGCGATTACGAGGCGCGGCAGGTGAAACGTCGCGAACTGCTGGCACTGGCGACATGCACACGGCCTCATGCGCCAGTGGACATGGACAGGCTGAACAGTTTCGCGCGGTCATACAACGAGTACGTCGAGAAGCTGAAGAACGACGTGCTTGACCTGAAGCAGTGGCAAAAAGTTTTGGATGAGTTCGATAGGTTGCGGTAGCAGGAGGGGATATGGCGACAACGATGGCAATTCCGCGAGGCGCGGCTGAGGGAAGAGGGAGATACATTCGGTCGCTCGAAGAACCGCCCGTCGAGGCGTACAACAAGACGCAGCCGGCGTCTGCGGGCAACCGCATGGCGCAGGTTCCGCTCGACAGCGTGGATGCGGACGGCAACCCGATTCCCGGCGCTTCTCCGACTCCGACGCCAACCTCGGCACCTGGCTACTCCAACCGCTACACCGGGAACAACGTCAACAGCATGATTTCGTCGGATCGGCAGTTCGCGTTCGGCCGCGGCGACGAGTTGTTTCAGAACTCAAAGGACCGCGCCGCGAACGAGGGGAACCTGCGGGAATACTATCGCGGGTACGCCGACGAGGTGTACGACCCGCTCATCGGCGGGCGCGGTGGGTATTCGCCGGAGGACACTGGCGCCATCATGCGCGAGGGAGAGTTCGGCGACTTCATGACGAATGAGGATGGGTATAACTCCAACTTCCTCTCTGATGAAGAACGCGCACAGATGATGGGCCGTCCGTGGGACCGCGCGGCCTATTTCGACCCGGACTCGATGACCGCGCGGCAGAATGAATCGGCCGCGAACCAGCGCGGCGCCGTAGACGACATGGCGACCGGATTGTACGAGAGCCTGGACGGTGAACTCGGCCTGTCGGATGAGTACGGGCAGTCAATGGACCGCAACGTCTCCGATATGGAGGGGCGCACGCGCGGTGCCTACGATCCTGCATCCCTCCGCGCCGACAAAGCCTCGCTCGACCGCATCCGCATGACTCCCGAAGAGGAGCAGGCCATCGTTACGAAGGCTGGCATCTCCGGCGGCATGAAGTACCGTTCCGCAACTGGGGAGATGGACCGCAAGGCGCGTGCCGCCGGGATGGACCCTGTGGCCGCAGCCGCCATGCGTGGCCGCTACCTCCGCAACGCCGCCGCCGATTCCGCCGACGCGATGACCGGGGCGCGAGTGGCTGCATCGAACGCCCGTGCGGGCCGCGAGACGACCGCCGAGGGGATGCGGATGCAGGGCGAGCGTACCGCCGCCGACATCGGCACTGGCGTGGAACTGTCGCTTGCCGATCGCAAGATGAACGCCACCAACACCCGTGAGGGGATGCGACTCGGGGCGCAGCGCGATATTGCCAACCGTCGCGCTGACATCGCCACCACCATCGGCCAGACGCGACTCGGAGCGGAGCAGGGTATCAACGCGCAGGGACGCCAGCAGTCGCAGTTCAACGCGAGCCTCGGCACCGACATCGCCACCGGCATCGAGCGCGACTCCGCTACCCGCGCCGGCCAGATCGCCACGAACCGGCAGCAGACGAACCGCGGCAACCAGAACCAGCGCTTCCAGCAGGGCATGACGCGCAACGATGCGCTTTCCGGTCGGGCCACGCAGGTCGCCAACGCGCGCCGTGACGATGCGCGGGAAGGACGCGGGTATCTGCGGGAGGGCGCCGGAATGTCGAACGCCAACCAGCAGAACGAGTACAACCGGCAGACGAACATCTACGGCCAGCAGGGGCAGCAGATCCAGAACACGACGGCGAACCAGCAGCGGAAGGACGCGCAGCCGAAGTGGTGGGAAAAGGCAATTGGCGCGGCGGCTCAAGGGGCTAGTGCGGCACTCGGGGCGTAAGGAGACAACATGGCATCGGAATGGCTCAAGAAGTTTGGAACAATCGCCGGAAACGCGGCGCAGGGATACGATAACGCGAGTCAGCATGGGTTAGCTGGCAGCTTGGCGTCGGCAGCCATGCCGATGCTCCGCAAGAAGAAAAAAAAGAACAACCTTATCGGCAACGGTAAGGAGACAATGGGATCAGACCCCGGCGGCGAGACGAAAGACCTTTCGACGTGGCGCATCGGGCTAGAAGCGAGTGAAGACCAGGACGAGTTCCTGCACGCGTAGCTGTCGGAGGGTCTATGGCACTGAGTTCTGGATACATTCAGCGGATCGCGTCCCCGCGCATGGACACCAACCTCTCCGAAGAGGAGTTGATGGCGTGGGAGGATGCGGACTCGACACTGCTTCCGCCGATCAATGAGCGCGACGCGGCCGACCCCGAATCCGTGGCGATCGAGGAGCGCAAGCGCAACCCATACGACCAAGTTGCCGAGGCGTACAGGCGCAAGGCGGCGTATGAGTCCTCGCGTCCGAAGGTTGGCGACCACAAGCCAAACAAGTGGCAGCGTCTCGCGGCAGCGGCGGCGAACTTTGGCGCAGGCTACGTCAATGCCGGTGGTCGCACTCGGGTTGACCAGGGCGCGATGAACTCGCTGAACGACTCGCTGCTTCGACCGGGTTACACCCGCGCCATGCAGGAGTGGAAGGACCGCGGCGCCGGGGTTGACGCTCAGGTTGAGGGCGCGCGAGCGCAGGCGCAGATCGAGTCGGCGCAGCAGCGGATGGAGACGGAGCAGAAGCGGGCCGACGCCTACGCGAAGTCGCAGGAAGCGATCGCGGCGGAGCGACGGGCGCGGATGAACCGGCCACAGCCGCGATACATCAACTCGGCCAAGGGTATGTTTGACAACGAAGCCGGGAAGTATGTCGATGGACCGCCGGGACCGGGCAAGGTCACGGAAACGCCTGCGGAGAAAACCGCCAGACTTGGCAAGGAAGCCGAAGAGGTCATGGGGTACAAGCCGGGAACGGACGAGTACCGCGCCTACATCGGCGACAAGTCCGCGCTTGAGCGGATCAAGGCGAAGAACCGGCCAGCCAAGCAGGGCAAGGGCGGTGGCGGTGCAGGGAAGCCGCGTCTCGGCACGCCGGGGCAGTTCCGGCAGGTTGAGAAAGAGAAGCAGGCCGCGCTCGCCAAGGCCGAAGCAGCGTACCGCAAGGCGGCGAACGACAGTTCACTCACGCCAGACGACAAGGCTGCTGCGTTGCAGGAACTCAAAGCCGCAAAGGCCGAGATTATGGCTGCTTACGATGCTGGCGTTGAGACGCTTGGTGGGAGCGTTGTGCCGAGGGGGGCGAATAGCGATGGAAGTGGAGAGAAAGAACCGCCTCCGTTGCCAGACGTAAAGGCCCCAGTCCTGAAAGGCCCCCAGACTGGACAAAACTCATTGCAACCCAAACAGGCTATGAGCGGAACCGGAATGGCGAAGATTGACGAGGCGGATGTCAGAAAACAAGCGATCGCAGCCGGGAAAGACCCTGACGCGACCGTTGCCTATTTGAAGCAGCGCGGACTTCTCTAACACGATGGCTAAACTTCAGGATCTCATCGACGAAGCAATCACGGCGGCGCCTCCACTGCCAAAAAAGCTCGACTGGATGCAGGGTCCGGTCGAACCCGTGTCTGAGGTTGACCCAATCGCCGAGGCTATCGCGGCAGCGCCACCTCTTCGCCAACAGGCAGCGCCTCCACCCCCCCCTCCAGCGGCTCCGCCTCCGCAAATCACTGCGCGTGAGCAGGACTGGCTGCGCGGTCAAGCCGCGTCTCGTGCGCCGAAGCCGGTAGCCCCCAATCCGTTCGCGCCGCCGAAGTCTGCCGCCGCTCCAGAACCACCCGCGCCCCTCGCGCCGACGATCGAAACCTCGCCGGCCGGAAAGACCAACGCGCCCATCCCCGGCAAGATCCCCGGCATGGAGCGGATTGGCGGCGTGGCTCCGGGTGTGCGGGGGCCTGTGTCTCCAATGGGCGAAGTGGCCGCGCCGTCACTGCCTGGCGACATGGCTGGCGGGTTCGTTCGCGGCGCCGGATCGGCGGCGATGAGCGTTCCCCGCGCACTCAGCCGCATCCCCGGTGGATTCCGCGATGACTTGGAAGCCCTGCGGCCGGAACCGATCGTGCCGAACCAAGATGCCGGATTCGTTGGCGCAGAGCAGCGCTCCGTTGAAGACGCCATCAACCGCAAGCGTACCGCCGCGATGATCTCCCGCGCCGAAGACTCCGCGCTGCCGGATGCGCCTATCACCGGGGCAGGGAAGGTCGCCGCAGCACTTGGCTCGACCGCGCCGTACATGGCCGCTGGCGTCCTTGGCGGAAACACCGGGACCGCCGCGATGGGTGTGCTTGGCGGAATCGACGAGGCGATGACTCGCGCCGACATGAGCGGGAAACCTCTGTCCGATGGACAGCGTGCCGCTATCGGAGCCGGTGGCGCGGCCATTGGGTCCACCGAAGCCCTGCCGTTCGCCCGCCTGTTCAGCCGGTTAAAGGGCGCTGGCGTGGTCGCCGAAGCCGCAGACGAGGCACAGATCGTCAAGCAGTTGTTCCCCAGCCTCAAGGACTACGGCTGGAGTGCGCTCAAGCAGGGTGCCGAAGAAGCCACGCAGGAAGGCTTGTCCAATGTGGCGCAGGACGCGCTCGAAGCGTCCTACGGTGGCCGGCCGACCGAAAAGATCGGCAGCGAGTTCCTGGAGAACGCCGGGACCGGTGGCGCGGTTGGCGTGCTGGTTGACCTGATGACCACGATGGCGGGTTCGCGTGCCGGTCGTGTCCGCATGGCCGAAGCCGGGATCAACCCCGATGCCTTCCGTGCGTGGGTGGCGCAGAACGCCGCACCGAATCCGGTGGACTCTGCCGCCGAGACAATTCAAGAGCAGACCACGCCACCTCCCCAGCCTGCGCCCGAGGCTCCGACTCAGCCTGCACCGCAAGCCGCAGCAGCACCAGTCCCGCCCGTAGCTCCGCCGCCGGTTGCGCCTCCTCCCGCGCAACCCGCTGCCGACCCCATCCAAGAGGCCATCGACGCCGCGCCGCCGTTGCCGCCGGAGCAGACGACTGTTCAGCAGCCGCCCGCCCCAGCGCCAGTCGAGCAGGTAGAACCCAAGCCAGGCGAACTCATTGGACCCAACACAGTAGGCGCGCGTCGGGATTCACTGTTCCCGTCAGAAGAGGCGGCGAACAGCTTCCTCTACGACGAGCGGATTCAAGCTGACGATGCCAGCGACTTCGAGGTTCGCCCAGAAGGAGAGGGTTGGCGGATCTACAAGCGCAGCCAGTCTTCCGGGAAATATCATCCGTGGACCTACTTCGTCAACGGGAAGCCGGTTTGGCGAAATCCGAATCCGTACTCGACCGCGCCGACCAGACTTGAGGAGCAGGCCGAGCCATCCCCCGCCGCCACCGATTCGCGAATCCAGAACGCCACGCCCGCCCCAGCCGCCCCGGAGCCGAGGAAGGAGGTGATCCAGAACACACCTGAGTCGCCGGCTCCGGTTGAGGCGGTGGACGCGCCAGAGGAACCCAATGCCCCGCTTACACCCCAAGCTCCTGCGTCGCCCGGTCCCGTGGGGTCGGGAGAAAAAGCTCCCGGCGAAGATATTGGGAATGGATTCAAACAGGGTCCCACACCCGGTCAAAAGTACCGCGTTTCTCAGGTGAGCGCATCTGGCGGGGCCATGATGTTGGGAAAGCGCCTTCCTGGCGGAATAATCGCCAATTATTACGTCAAAAAAGATGGTTCAATGATCGACGCAGATAATGTCGTCTTTAATGATCCAGATTCAAAGGCGCAACTGTGGATTCCTTCATCGCCAGAGATCGCTTCTCAGGCGTTCTCGATTCTTGATGAAATGGGGCGGCTCCTTCTTTCTGACCCTCGGCGCACAGATGCACAGAAGAGGCTAAAACAGCTCGTTGTAGATGGATCAACCGCCCCAGCCGCGCCCGAATCCCCGTTTGGTTCAACCCCTGCACCTGAGCCAAAAGCGAACCAAAAAGTGAGCCAAAGCGCTGAGCCGGAAGGGCCGGCGGCGGTGGATGATGTTGCCACGCCGACGCCCGACCCAGACATCTTCCGCGTGCCGACCAAGAGCCTCGCGGTCGATCCGGTGCGCTTCCAATACAAGGTCGAGGGCATCGGCCAGGGCGGCGTCAACGAGGAACTGAAGGCGTCGAAGAAGTGGGACCCTGCACTCGCGGGCGTAATCTCCGTGTGGAAAGACCCGCAGGACGGGAAGACCTACGTTGTCAACGGCCACCACCGGTTCGACCTCGCCTCGCGGCTGAACGTGCCAGAGTTGACGGTTCGGTTTATCGACGCGCCTGACGCGAAGGAAGCCCGTGCGCGTGGCGCGCTTATGAACATCGCCGAGGGACGAGGAACTGCGATCGACGCCGCCAAGTTCATGCGCGATACGGGCATGTCTCCGGCGCAAATGGAAGAACGTGGCGTGTCTCTAAAGGGCATGGTTGCCCGCGAAGGCTCCGCTCTTGCCAACCTCGCGCCGTCGATCTTCGATGACGTGGTTCACGGCAACATCAACCAGAAGCGGGCCGTCATCATCGGCGAGAACCTGCCAGACCACGCCGACCAGATGGGCGCCATCGCCGTCCTGCGGAACGCCGAGAGCCGCGGCAAGCGACTCACGGACGCCGAGGTGCGGGAACTCATCCGCCGCACGGCGCAGGCAGAGCGCAAGGTCGAGCAGCAGGACACTCTATTCGGCGTCGAGGAGATGACGCAGAACCTCGCGCTCGAAGAGGCGCAGCTTTCCAACTTCGTCCGCACAAAACTTGGCAACGAAAAGAAGCTGTTCAGCACGGTCGGGAACCAGTCTGCGGCCGAACGCCTCGGCGCTGCCGGGAACAAGATCGACGCCGACGCGAACAAGCAGATCGCCGAGCAGGCCGAACAGGCCCTCGCGGTCTACGATAAACTGAGTTTGAGCGCAGGGCCGATCTCCGACGCCTTGCGGGAAGGCGCGAGGAAGGTCGCCAATGGTGAAAAACTCGATACAGTCAAAGAGTCCGTCTACACCGCCGTTCGAGATTCCGTTGCCCGACTCCTCGGAACCGGCCAGCAAGCCAACCTACGAGCGGCTGACGCCGGAGCAAATCAACAGGGTTCTGGACGGGTTCAAGAAGGATCTGAAGGTGGGCCGACTGCAACTGGAGCCGGACGCGCCGGAAACCGAGTAGAGCAGACCCCCTCCGGTCCGCAGGAAACCCTCGTCACGGACCTTGAGGCGCGCGAATCGCAGCTTGCGGCCAAGCGCGACCGAAACACGCCTCTCGCGGAAGTGCCGTTCTCGCTCGTGCAGGAAGATGGCCCGCCGGCGCCGGAAGGACCGGACGAGCGGCAGTCGTCCATGTTTGGGGAGGAGTCCGAAGAAACCCCGGCGTATGCGCCGCGAACCACGGCAGCCAAGCGCCCAGGCTCACCAACTCCCAAGCCCAAGCAGCCATCGCAGCCAGCCAGCCCCGGCAGCGGTCGCATGGTGTCTCGCAGCGAGATCGTCAAGGAACTGTCCGACATGCTCGGCGGCCTGCCGATCCGCACGGGGAACATCGCGCAGCGTGGCGCGCAGGGCATCTTCAAGGTTCGCCAGAACGTCATCCGGTCGAAGAAGGCCCTTGACCTCGACACCATCTCCCACGAGATCGGCCACGGACTGCACAAGTACCTTTGGGGAACCGACAAAAGCGGCAAGAAGCTGCAAGTCAAGCCGCTCGACCGCTTCAAGGGTGAACTTGGCGCGCTGGACTACGACCCGAACCAAAAGCGGCCCTTCGAGGGATTCGCGGAGTACATCCGCCTTCGCCTGACGGACCCGACCGCAGCGAAAGCCGCGGCGCCGCAGTTCCATGCGTGGTTCGAGCAGGTCATGTCGCAACCAGATCACGCCGACATGAAAGCGGTCCTCGATGACGCCCGCGACCGGGTGCAGTCGTGGATTCAGCAGCCTGGCGCGGCCAAGGTCGCGGCCAGCATCAATGTCACTCCGCAGAAAGACCCGATCAGCGAGAAGATCCGGCAGTCCGTCAACGAGTTCTACTTCAACTGGGTTGACGACAAGATCGCGCTGAAGAAGGCGGTCGATCTATTCGAGAAGCTGGGAGCGAAGGTTTCGGCCGGCGAGAACGCCTACGTTCTGGCGCGGATGCTGAGTGCTGCCAACACGCGGGCGCACCACACGCTATTCGAGAAGTCTGTCGGCGCGGACAACAAGGTGAACGGGGAGAGCCTGAAGGACATTCTCACGGATGTCAGCAAGCGCGACAAGTCCACCTACAACCCGGAGTTCACGAAGCTGGCCGAGCGCGATGGCGTGGTTTTGCTGAACGACGGCATGGACGACTTCCGCCTCTACCTCGTGGCGAAGCGGGCATCCAACTACGCCAAGAAGGGACTCGAAACCGGATTCGAGAAGCAGTGGATTGACGAGGCGATCGCGGCCACGGAGACGCCGGAGATCAAGGATGCGGCCGGGCGGCTGTACGAGTTCCAAGACCGCGTGCTTCAGTACATGATCGACAAGGGCGCGTTCAGCGCTGACGTGGCCGAGCGCTTCCGCAAGGGCGACGAGTTCTACGTCCCCATGTATCGCATCATGGACAACCGTAAGGACAAGGCTATCCTTGGCCGCAAGATGATCGACAACAACAGTCCGATCATGAAGCGGAAAGGATCGACGCGCGAGATCATCGACCCGCTCGAAAGCATCATGCGGAACACCTACACGTTCATGTCGTTCGCCGACAGGAACGACGTGGCGCAGGCCCTCATTAAGCAGGCTGAGAAGGTACAGGATCAAGGTTGGCTGGTCGAGTCTGGCATCATGCGTCCGATGAAGCGGACGCAGTTCAACCTCGAAGAAGTGCGGAAGCAGATCGAGGAGGTGCTGGAGGCCGAGGGTATCGACGCGACCGACTTCGATTTCGACGTGATGGCGGCGATCTACCGCCCGAACATGGACCCCAAGCGCGGCGACAACATCGTGCGCGTCATCGTGGATGGCGAACCGAAGCTGTTCCAGATGGACCCGTCGCTTGTCGAGGCGATGGATGTCTACGACGGCAGCAGCGCGAACCTCATCGTCAAGGGCTTGCAGGGGATGAAGAACGCCCTGACATTCGGCGCCACCGCTGGCAACCCGGAGTTCACGCTTACCAACCTCCTTCGCGATCAGGTCGTGGCCGGGATTCAGAGCCGCAACGGGTATATCCCGTTTGTAGACGGCGTGTTCGGCATGTTCAAGCTGTTCTCTGACAAGGCTCTGGTCGAGGAGTGGATGCTGAACGGTGGGGCAACGTCCGCGATGATGCCGCTCACCCGAGACAACCTCCAGAGGTCCATCCAGGAGATGACGAACAGCCGCGCGGAACTCGTACTCAAGCACCCGTTCGAGCTTGCCTCGTGGGCCGAGGGAATGCGGATGCTGAAAGATGGCCTCGCCTACGCCGGCACCAAGTCGGAACAGGCTACTCGTCTCGCGGAATACTGGCGGGCGCGGAAGAAGGGGAAGGACCCCGTTGCCGCGGCGTTCGACTCCCGCGACGTGACGCTGGACTTCGAGCGCGCCGGCCGCTACGCCCGCGCAGTGAACCGGTTCATTCCATTCTTCTCCGTGGCGCTGAACGGCGCAGACCGCTTCGTAGAGATGATGGACCCGGCGAACCCGGAAACGCGCAACCGCGCCGCCATCGCTGCGACAGGGCTGGCGATCGCATCTCTGGCGCTGTGGCTGCTCAACAAGGACGATGAGGAGTGGCGGCAGGTCGAGGATTGGAAGCGCGACATGTACTGGCTCATCCCGACCAAGGCCATTGGCCTGCGGGAAGCGTTCGGCCCGTTCATCCGCATCCCTAAGCCGCCTATTTGGGGACTTCTGTTTGGATCTCTGATCGAGCGCACGGCTGACGGAATCATCAAGAAGAACCCCAACGCCTTCGACTCGTTCGCTGGCTCGTTCTTCGGGCAAGCCACGCCGCCAGTGATGATTCAAGCCATCAAGCCACCGATCGAAGCCATGACCAACTACAACCTGTTCACCGACCGCCCGATTGAGTCGGCTGTGATGCAGGACCGCTCTCCGGTCAACCGATACACTTGGCGCACTTCGGAGACGGCGAAGGCGATGGCGCGAGGGTTCAATAACATCGGCGTCGAGGTGTCCCCGGCCAAGATTGAACACATGATGCTCGGGTACACCGCCGGCCTCGGCAGGACCGCGATCTGGCTGGGCGAGGAGGCGATTGGCGCCCGTTCTGATCGGCCGTCATCGGGACCAGAGGATCGACCGATCTTCCGCGCGTTCGCCACGCCGGAAAGCCCGTTCGTCTCGACCGACTACAAGAACTTCTCGAAGGAGCTTCGCCGACTGAAGCAGAAGCGCGGCGACCTCAAGGCGACTGGCGAAAAGAAGTACGCCATGCGTAGCAGCGAGGAATCGCGGTTGAAGCGGCTGGAGGCGCTGGGACGGGAGTTCTCGGAAATCTCGGGGCGGCAGTACAAGATCACCCGCGACAAGAATCTCACTCGTGACCAGAAGCGGGCGGAGATCGAGAAGTTGTCGAAGCGGCGCGATGAAATCCTGCGCCGAAACCGCACGCTGTACCAAAACGCTGCGAATAAGTAAAACGTACTTGCACTAAAGGGGATGAATATGCTGAAACTGCTCATCACGGCGGCGCTTCTCGCGACTGCCTCTTTCGCCCAAAACTGCTCAATGGCCGCGCCGATGAACTCGACGGCCTGCACGCAGATCATGGCCTACGACGGATCGAACAACCTGACGTATGCGTGCCGCGCCCGCAGCGTCCAGCCGTCGCC
>Ga0129336_10002265_pt1 | contig 11890 bp, 10 predicted proteins | sample CPB6_02_DNA_FD_96878 | JGI IMG/M metagenome (GOLD analysis project Ga0129336, IMG submission 96878) | Freshwater to marine salinity gradient microbial communities from Chesapeake Bay, USA - CPBay_Sum_0.6_0.2_DNA | ecosystem: Environmental > Aquatic > Marine > Coastal | place: USA: Chesapeake...
ATTGCATCAGCTGATGAGCGTTTAGCAATCGCGATGATCTTCTCGATGTTGAGATAGCTCTCGGTTGCGGTCGTGCCATCCAAGGAATACGCCTCATCGCAGGCGTGGACATGCTGTGCGCTCCGATCGCCACTCGAATAAATCGCAATGGGAATCACACCATGATCGCGACAAGCCCGTGCGACGCGAATAGCTATTTCTCCGCGGTTGGCGATCAATACTCGTTTCATAGTGGGGTTAACTCGCTCTCAAGGTGTGCCATGGATGACCAAGTTCTTCGACCAACTCTCGAAGCACATTCATGCTGATACCCAATACTCCAGTGGCATCGCCATTGATATGCGAGATATATGGTGCACCAATACCATCTAATGAAGCGCCACCTGCAAGCATGAGTGGCTCGCCTGTCGCAACATATGATCGGATTTCTTCCTCGCCAATGCGTGCGAAAGTGATCTGGGTGGTCGAAAGCGCACTCACCTTTCGCTTTGTGTTTAAGTCGATCACCGCTTGCCCAGTGTGTAATGAACCGCTTTGACCGGAGTAATCACGCCACCAATTTATTGCCACTTCAGCCTGCTCCGGTTTGGCCATGCAGCTACCTTGGAATTCCAAGGTTGAGTCTGCACCGATAACGAGTCCACTCTCGTTCGCATGGCGTAATGCAACTGCCTGAGCCTTGGCTTCAGCTAAAGCGAGAACCATCTCCGCTGGAGGTAGTGCTGTGAAGCCTTCTGATTCTTCATCCACGCCACTGACTTCAATCTCGTGTGGGATATGAGCCTCGCGGAGCAATCGTGTGCGAGAAGCGGATGCCGAAGCCAGGATGATTCGCATGGATACACAGACCTCAGTTTTCTTTGCGTTCGAGTGGGGCCCTGAGAATGGGTTTACCGAATTCGCCAGCCGCTTGCGCTTCTTGCCTTCGTGCTCGAGCAATCAGAGCTGCTTCAATTGCTTGTAGCTCTGATTCGTTGGCGCCACCCTTGAGTATTTCGATCACAGCGGAATGTTCCCGTGTTTTCGCGGCGGGAGCTCTACGCGCTTGTTTCGAAGTACCCGAAATGCTCGACTGATGTTTATTCGCGATTGGGAAGGTTCGATAACTGCATCGATAAATCCGCGTTCGGCGGCAAGATATGGATTAGCAAGAGTCTGGTCGTACTCTGCCATGAGTTGCTTTCGAAGCTCTTCAGGATCTTTGGCGGCGGCAAGTTCTCTTCGATAGAGCAGATTCACCGCGCCTTGTGCTCCCATAACCGCAATCTGAGCAGTGGGCCAAGCAAGATTGATATCTGCGCCAAGATGTTTGGAACCCATCACATCGTATGCGCCGCCATATGCCTTGCGGGTGATCAAAGTTACCAACGGGACAGTCGCTTCGCCATATGCATAGAGGAGTTTGGCGCCCCGGCGGATGATTCCATTCCATTCTTGATCGATTCCTGGCAAGAATCCAGGCACATCTACAAGGGTGAGAATGGGTATGTTGAAGGCATCACAGGTGCGCACAAATCGTGCTGCCTTCTCGCTTGCGTCGATATCGAGAGTGCCAGCAAGTTGCAGTGGTTGGTTTGCGACCACTCCAACAGAGTGTCCTTCGATTCGGCCAAATCCGATGACTATATTCGGCGCAAAACTCTCTTGGATTTCTAAAAACTCTCCTTCATCAAGGAGCGTCTTAATTACTTGCTTCATGTCGTATGGCTGATTTGGGCTGTCCGGAATGATCTGATCAAGTGTCAGATCTGAAGCGGTAACCGAATCTTCAGGTGAGGACGGAAAAATCGGAGCTCGCTCTGCATTGTTACTTGGCATGAACGCTAACAAGTTCTTTACAAAGTCAATGGCATCTAATTCGTCGGCAGCGTGATAGTGCGAGTTGCCCGTCTTCGTGTTGTGCGTTCGCGCCCCACCTAACTCCTCCATCTCCACATCTGCACCCGTGACCGCTTTGATGATTTCGGGTCCAGTGATGAACATGTGTGAGGTCGCTTCGACCATGATGGTGAAGTCAGTCATCGCTGGTGAATAGACAGCCCCGCCCGCGCACGGCCCAAGAATTAATGAGATTTGGGGGATGACACCCGATAGCCGCGCATTGCGACGGAAGATTTCTCCATAGAGCCCGAGAGAGACCACTCCCTCTTGGATTCGAGCGCCACCAGAGTCGTTAATACCGATTAACGGAATTCCGGCCTTCAGCGCGAAGTCCATAACTTTGACGATCTTTTCGCCAAATACCTCTCCAAGACTTCCACCCATCACCGTGAAGTCTTGAGAGAAGATTGCAACTTGTCTGCCATCGATAGTGCCGTATCCAACAACTACGCCATCTCCATATGGCCGCTCTTTATCCATACCGAATGCGACAGAACGGTGTCGTGCAAGCTCATCGAATTCGGTGAATGAACCCGGATCAACCAGGGCGGTAATCCGCTCGCGCGCGGTCATCTTGCCTTTGGCATGCTGTTTCTCGACCGCTCGCTCTGAACCTGCGTGCGTAGCTTCATCGAGTCTCGAGCGCAGTTCTTCTAGCTTTCCCGCAGTGGTATGAAAATCACCGCTCATAGCCGTACCGTACCTTCCGTGGAACGCCTTTTGATAGCAGAAATCATCTCAGCACTGGAGTCCAGTTACTGGCGAGTACGCCACTTCGTCGAGATAGATTCAACACAGAGCGCTCTGGTCAAGGCAGTAAAGGACGGCCAGGTGCGCGCGGGGGAAGTTTTCATAGCCGAATTTCAGAGCGCGGGAAGAGGTCGTGCAGATCGCACTTTTCTCTCGGCACCCGGTGATGGCCTCTTGCTATCGGTAGCAATCGCACCAGAAGGCCAACCGCAGAATCGTTGGGGTTGGCTTCCGTTGTTGGCAGGAGTAGCTGCATCTGCAGCAATTTTCCAAACAACCGGGGTGCAAGCCCTCTTGAAATGGCCGAATGATCTGATGATTGATGCGGAAAAGGTTGGCGGCATCATTGCGGAAAAGGTCGATGATGTTGTGGTGGTTGGTGTCGGAATCAATTGTCTGCAACAGCGCGAGAATCTTCCAGCACCAGGCTCGACTTCACTGCTGCTGCACGCCCAAGAGAGCGTAAATCGCAATCTCTTAGCTGCTGCCTTCTTAAACTCTTTCAACCAGCTAATTGGAGAGTGGCAACATAATCCCACTCCCATTGAGAATAAATATCGTCAACTCTCTTCGACTCTCGAGCGCGAAGTTCGCATCACTCTTCCTGATGGAGTGGAGTTGCTCGGGCGAGCCGCTGCCATCTCCGCCAGTGGATCCTTGATACTCGCTGATGGCCGTGAGTTCGTTGCCGCAGATGTGACCCACATTCGACCGGGAAAGTAGGCTCCTTCCCATGAGTAGCGGGGTACCAACCTTAGGAATCATCGGAGCCGGCCAATTGGCACAGATGTCCCTCGCGCCTGCGGCAGCCTTGGGAATTGAACTACAGATTCTCTCATCGCATAGTCAGGAGAGCGCTGCGAAATTTTTTCCGGCTTCGATTGGTGACTATCGAGATCTCGATCAACTGATCTCATTCGCATCACTCTGCGATGTCATAACTTTCGAGCATGAGTTAGTTCCCAATGGTCATGTCCGCCGTCTTGAGGAGCTAGGTCATGTAGTTCGACCTTCTTCTAGAGCTTTGCTGCACGCGCAAGATAAAGCGCATATGCGCCAGAGTTTCCAACAAGCTGGCCTACCGCAGCCTGAGTGGAAAGTCATCACCGATGCAGAAGAAATAGCCTCCTATCCGGTGATCCTCAAGTCAGTCTCTGGAGGATATGACGGACGAGGGGTTCGACTCGCGAGTGATTCTGATCAGGCACGGGAAGCTCTTGATCAATGGTCTCGAGCGCTATGCGAGGAGGTCGTTGCCTTCTCTCGAGAGCTTTCCATAATGATTGCGCGCTCGCCGCATAATCAAGTCTCAACCTGGGCGGTCACTGAGACGGTGCAACGCGATGGCATATGCGTAGAGACAATTTCTCCAGCGCCGAATCTAGAAGAGTCACTGGCTTTTAGAGCGCAGGAGATTGCACTGGCGATTGCAGAGCACATTCAATTAGTAGGAGTGATGGCTGTTGAACTCTTCGAAGTCGATGGGGAGTTACTTATAAACGAGATCGCGCTCCGTCCACATAACTCTGGCCATTGGACGATAGAAGGTGCGAACACTTCACAGTTCGAACAACATCTGCGTGCAGTCTTGGATCTGCCGCTTGGCAGCACTACCTTGAACGCACGGTGGGCAGTGATGGGAAATGTCCTGGGTACTCAGAAGAGCGATCTTTACCGCCCCTACCTGCATGTCTTCGCCCGAGATCCCGAGATAAAAGTCCATAACTATGCCAAAGAGGTGCGCCCGGGGCGGAAGGTGGGCCATGTTTGCGCGATAGGTGATGACTTAGATGCGTTGCGCGCGCGGGTCTCCCATGCTGTTGATTACATTAGTGGCGTAATCTCTGAATAGTGAAATAGTGAAATAGTGAACTAGTGAAATCGAGAATGGGATAAATCAAGTGGCCGATGTTGCGATAGTGATGGGCTCAGACTCAGATTGGCCGACTATGGAGCCTGCCACAGCAATGCTCAACGAATTGGGCATCTCCCACGAAGTGGCGCTCCTATCTGCACATCGAATGCCCGAGGAGATGATGGCATTTGGTAAGAGCGCGGTTGAGCGCGGTTTCAAAGTAATCATCGCCGGAGCTGGTGGCGCTGCTCATCTACCTGGGATGTTGGCTTCCATCACTCCACTTCCTGTTATCGGCGTGCCGATACCTTTGAAAGCATTAGAAGGAATGGACTCTTTGTTATCAATTGTTCAAATGCCGGCTGGAGTGCCGGTTGCCACCGTGGGAATCGGAAATGCAAAGAACGCCGGACTGCTCGCTGCCCGAATCTTGGCAGCACACGATCCATCGGCATTGCAAGCAATCCAAGGGCAGATGGAACGGATGCACACTGAGGTCTTAGGGCGAGCAGAAAACCTCAAATCAAAGGGTTCGACCTAAAGCGCGGACTTTCCACCCAGCTAATCGCCAAGCGTTGCTATCGAGGGCATTTCGGCCATCGAAAATCGTCGCACTATTGACGAGTGATCGCAGTCGCTCAGGCTCTAGTTCTCGATACTCTCGCCATTCGGTCAGATGCATCGTGAGATCTGCTCCACGAAGGAGATCTTCGATTGACTGGCAATAATGCAAGTCGGGAGCTTTTGCTGCAGCGCTCTCGAGCGCCTTTGGATCGTGGACAAAGACATTCGCACCCAGACTTGCCAACATTTGTGCAATCTCTAGCGCTGGGGAGTCGCGGACATCATCGCTCTCGGGCTTGAATGCCACCCCTAATATCGCCACCTTCTTACCTTTAACACTCCCAAGTTCTTCGAGGGCAAGGGCAACTGCTCTAGTTCGCGTTCGTTGATTGATGAGATCAAATTCTTTGAGGAATGCAAGAGAATCGCTCAATCCGAGCTCCTCGCCTCGCGCTAAGAATGCTCGAATGTCCTTGGGAAGACAGCCACCACCAAAACCTATGCCTGCGCCAAGGAACTTTCGACCGATGCGATCATCTGCTCCGATCGCATCTGCTAGTAATGCGACATCTGCTCCCGTTGCATCGGCAACCTCTGACATGGCATTGATAAAAGATATTTTCGTCGCCAAGAATGCATTTGCCGCAACTTTCACCAACTCGGCAGTGGGAAAGTTCGTGATGAATTGCGGGACATCTGGAGCGGCATCTCGGTAAAAGTCGCTAAGTTTTTTAGCATCATGGACGCTATCTGCTCCAATAACTATCCGGTTGGGTGCGAGAGTGTCGGCGATAGCATGGCCTTCACGAAGAAATTCTGGATTCCAATTGAGCCTGGCACCGGGCGAGGTGATGTGTAAGCTCTGGGCAAGTTTTTCGGCTGTCCCCACAGGAACGGTGGACTTGCCAACAATGACTGCGCCCTTTGAGATGAAGTTGACCGCAGCTGCGAATGCAGAGTCGAGCGCGCTCAGGTCGGCCTCGAGTGCCCCTTGCTTTTGGGGCGTTCCGACGCAAATAAAAATCAATTCGCACTCAGCAATGGCGGAGAATTCTGTGGTGAAGTGGATCAATCCCGTTGCGCGAACCTTCTCGAGTAGTTCGGGTAGACCGGGTTCATAAAAAGGCAGCTTGCCGGAGTGCAGTAACTCGACCCGCTTTTCATCGACATCTACTGCGATCACTTCATGGCCAAGAGATGCCATGCAGATTGCGTGCGTTGTGCCGAGATAACCCGCACCTATGACAGCAACCTTCATAGGTAGAGGTTAGCGGAGGGCTCCACAGCTATCGACCTCGGCAGTGCGGGATTTGAAGAGGTCGGTGGGGGTAGGTGTTGGTTCTGCGCCACTCTTGAGCGAATCCTTTTCAGGGAGCTCCACTCCATCTTTGTCTGTCGTAGTTGGTTTAGGAGTCGACTCGATAAAAATCTCTTCATCGTTTCGTAACTTCTCCCATAGTGCCGGTGCTAATTTCTTATCCCATAACACAGCGGCCGTGACACCTTTTGCATAGTAATTTTCGTCAGAGAGTGGAACTGTGAGTGTGCGCACCTTCTTTGTCGAGATACCGCGCAACTGTTCGGCAAGTGTTATCAAGTCATCCTGTTTCAGGCCTGGGTCGGTTGTCACTGAGCCAAGCGCCGCTTGGATGAACTTCACTAATTTAACAGGGTTGAGGATGACGCCAGCGCTCGAAGCCTCTCGAATCATCGCTGCTATAAATTGTTGCTGTCGCTGCATTCGGCCGAGATCACCCATTCCATCGAAGTAGCGAGTTCGGACATATTTCAGAGCGGTTATCCCATCCAAACGATGCGTACCAGCTGGGAGCACGAGATGACTCTTTCGATCATTGATCTTTCGCTTGGTGCAGATCTCAACGCCGCCAATTGCATCGACCATCTCTTTAAAGCCAACAAAACTCACCTCGATGTAATGATCGATGCGTAGGTTTGTCATACTCTCGAGCGTTTGGACCAGTAGCGGCGCATCTCCGCGCCCAAAGGTGGCATTGATCTTTGAGTAAGAGGTTGGGTGAACTTTTCCCTTGCTATCTGTCCACTCAGGAACTTTCACGAAAGTGTCTCGTGGAATAGAGACTATGGTCGCATGGTCGCGAGATTTACTAATGTGCACCAGGAGCATGGTGTCAGCGCGTTTGCCGGCAGCCACCTTTGTTGATCCAACTTTCAATTCGCGGATCTCGGCCTTGGTCAGGCCCTCTCGAGTATCGGAGCCGACGATGAGATAAGTCACTGCAGAGCGGGCAACGACTTTGGGTCGCTCGGTCCGTTCCTTGAAGACTTCCACGCGCTTGATCTGAGAGGTGGCAGCGCCAAAACCACCCCAAATGATGCTGGATATCAGGACCACCATTATCGAGAGTAACGCGGTGATTCGCTGGCGCCGGCTCTGATGGGGCAGAACACGGGCTAACCGCTGGATAATCACGCGCTTAGCCTAAGTGGAGAGTACCTTCTAACCTTGATGACCACGCCAATTACCAACCAAACTCCTGTTTCAGTGATTCTACCGGTCTTGAATGAGGAGCGATATCTCGAGACAACTATCGAGGCGATCATCGCTCAAGATTATCCGGGGAAGATCGAAGTGGTCCTTGCATTGGGGCCGTCTCGCGATCGCACTGATGAAATCGCGCAACGACTAGCTGCTTCGGATTCACGGATCACATTGATTGCTAATCCCAGTGGCAGAACTGCAGATGGGCTCAATCGCGCTATCCGCGCATCGAGTGCCCCAATAATCGTGCGAGTAGATGGCCATTCAATCTTGCCCATGGGATATATCCGTGAAGCAGTCGAGACTCTCGCCCGCACCGGTGCTGTGAATGTCGGCGGGATGATGGCCGCTGAGGGAGTTACTCGTTTCGAGCGCGCGGTGGCTGCGGCGATGCGAAGTAGATTCGGAGTGGGTGATGCAAGCTTTCATGTGGGTGGCGGCGAAGGAGCGGTCGACACCGTCTACCTTGGAGTGTTTTTGCGGAGTGCAATCGAGGCTATTAACGGTTTCGATCCCCATTTTATTCGTGCGCAGGATTGGGAGCTAAATCATCGCCTGCGTGCCCGAGGTGGAGTTGTCTATTTCAATCCTCGCCTGGCGGTCACTTATCGTCCTCGACCTAACATTCGCGCACTCGCTAAACAATATTTTGAATATGGAAGATGGCGAAGAGAGGTAGCGCGCACGCACAAGGGCACCATCAATCTTCGCTACCTTGCTCCACCATTAACGCTCATCGGCTGCATGGTCGGGCTCATAGGCGCATTCGTGCATCCAGTTTTCTTGCTTCTGCCCGCGTTGTATCTGAGCTTCAACCTCTTCGGTGCGATCACATTGATTGCGAAAAACCGTGCACCACAAATGTTCCAGTTGCCCTTAATCCTTGCCACAATGCATTTTTCGTGGGCTTGGGGTTTCATCACATCGACAAAGCAGGTCACAACCAATCGCTAGCGGTACTATTTGACCAGCATTATTCTGCTTTATCTGAGCGAAGGCGGGTGTTTTGGTGGCGCATGTTCAGGTTTATCAACCGTTCCGCCGCGGCATGCCACGCCTGGGCCCCTACCTTGCTCAAGTCTGGCGACGACGAGCCTTTGTTGCGGAATACTCGCGGTCGGAGCTGCGCGCGCAAAACTTCGGATCAATCTTTGGCCAGCTCTGGTTGATCCTCAATCCGCTACTGCTTGCCTTGGTCTATTTCCTTCTCATTATGGTTATTGGCGGCACTGCCGATGGGCGTCGGTTCGCGCACCTCACTGCAGGTTTGTTCCTTTTTTATCTCGTTACAAATTCTTTGACTGCTGGTGCCAAATCAATAACAAGTGGAGGCAAGCTCATTTTGAATTCTGCCTTTCCACGCTTAGTTCTTCCACTTGCCGCGACAGTAATTGCATTCTTTAAGTTCATTCCCACTCTGGTTGTGCTTGCAGTCATAGCAATCTTGCTAGCTGAACCAATCAGTTTCAACTTATTCCTGCTTCCGCTCGTCCTTGCACTCTCGTTGATTCTTTCACTAGCTCTTGCACTCCTCTTTGCCACACTCAATGTCTATTTCCGAGATACGAAGAACTTGTTGCCATACCTCACTCGGGCTTGGCTCTATCTCTCACCTGTGCTCTACGAATCGTCCGCACTCAAACCTGCACTTGCCCCACTCAAATATCTCAATCCGCTTGCACCATTTATCGATAGCTGGAGTGGAGTTATCGTCTCTGGGTCAACGCCAACAGGTAGCCATTGGTTACTGATGCTCAGTTGGAGCATCGGCCTTTTGGTAATTTCGGGCTATCTGTTCTTGAGCAGGGAGCGTGAATTTGCGCTCCGTATCTGACCAGCATGCGGCGGGCGAACGCGCTGTCCTCATCGACAATCTCAGCCTGACTTACATCACAACAGTCGAAAAGAAGCCAACCTTCCGACAAGCGCTGACTCGGACGGGGCGAAAAACTCGGGAGGTCAACGCGCTCCGTCATCTTGAAGTTGAGATCCCGTACGGAAGCGTTCTCGGTGTTATCGGCGCAAATGGTGCCGGGAAGTCATCGTTGATGCGAGTGATTGCTGGCATCATCCCGCCGACCACCGGTCGGGTAGAGGTTTCAGGGAAAGTGAGCACCTTGCTGGCATTGGGAGTTGGCTTCAACCCGAGATTGACTGGTCGGGAAAATGTCATCTTAGGAGGGCTCGCTGCCGGTATGACCCGAGCCGAAATCGAATCTCAGTTTGATGACATCGCAGCGTTCGCAGAAATAGGCGATGCCATCGATTCGCCAATGAAGACCTATTCGTCAGGCATGTATTCTCGACTAGCGTTTGCAGTATCAGTAGTTGTCGAACCTGACATCTTGATTATTGACGAAGCGCTCAGCACCGGCGATGCCCGCTTTAAGAAGAAATGTCTGGAACGCATCAAAGCCCTTCGAGGTGACAACCGAGCAATCATCATCGTTAGCCATGCACTTGCAACTGTGAAAGATATTTGTAACGAGGTGCTGTGGTTGCACCAGGGCCAAGTGAAGATGCAAGGCGAGCCAGATCAGGTCATCGCGGCGTACAAGGAATCTTTGCAAGTGGCGGCATCCCCGGCTGCTGATGAAGATGTCTAAGCGCGTTAGTTTCCTCGGGTTCTCTCTCTTCGTTCTACTATCCGCACTGCTCGCATCGCCAATCTCGGCCAGTGGTGCACAACTCCCGGCAAAGTTCGAATTTCGCGGAGCCGGTTATGGCCATGGCATCGGCATGAGCCAATTCGGTGCATATGGTCAAGCCCTCGAAGGTCGAAGCGCAACCGAAATAGTGAGCTATTACTACCCAGGCACCTCGGTAGAGCCAGTTGATGACTCTGCATTAATTCGAGTGAACATTGCGAACAAGGTGCCTGCTGTGAATTTTCGCGTGAGTGCGATCACAGGAGTCAGTGCACCGATGCTGATCTACGCCGGCGATTTGCCACCAGAAGCGCAGGTGACTGATCAACCAATTGCTCAAGTGAATCCGGGTCAACAATTAAATTTCTCGGCGTTGAGCGGAACTTTGATTACCTCAGTAATCGATGCGCTGCCCTTTCAATCCTCGGTGTTACCAACACACTCCACCTGGACGATTCGCTGGTCAGGAACGACTGCTTATCCTGGTGATACCCACATCGTCACGATGCGCCAAGGCAGCGTGCTCCGTAGATATAAATATGGGCAGATCCAAATCAAATTTCTCCCTCCGGTCTCTCCAGCGCTCCAAGGATCTTTACTTGTGACTAATACCCTTCGGGTGCATACCGAATACCTTCGAGGAATTGGTGAGGTGCCCTCATCGTGGCCCGCTGCAGCTCTTCAAGCCCAAGTTATCGCGGCACGATCCTTCGCACTTTCGAAAGCGAAGATTTATCGGAAGAGCTGTGATTGCAATCTCCTGTCAACAGTTCAGGATCAGAACTTCGTCGGCTATTCGAAGGAGAGTGAACCGGTCCACGGGCAGAAATGGATTGATGCGGTAGCAGCAACTGAGATCGACTCAACCAACGGGTTGGCAGTGGTCTACGAAGGAAAGGTGGTCACCACTTTCTATGCATCATCTACTGGAGGAATGACTGAGGATGTAGGGGAGGTTTGGGGCAAGCCAGTTCCCTATCTCATTCCCGTAGCCGATCCATGGAGCGTTGATCCACTGATCAATCCCACATTCAGTTCATGGACGCGCCAAGTGAGCCAGGAGAACATGGCAAAGGCATTTGGATTATCGGATGTGATTCGCTACGAGATTGTTGCGCGCACGAAAGCCGGTGGCGTGCGAGTAATTGTGGCTTATAGCTCCGAGGGAAAGAGCGCAGAGCTCACTGGTGAGAAATTTCGCTCGCTATTGAAGTTGCCTTCGAATTGGATCTCTCGTTCTATCAATCGAATCAGCGCAGAAGATCGTGGAGAGCTTGCCGTTGCTGTCAGTCGGCATTTGTGGCCAAGCGCACGGAGCGCCGTGTTGGTCAACTTCGACCAAGATCCTGCGGGCGCACTAGTCGGCATGGCCTATGCAAATATCAATCAACTTCCGGTGCTTCATGTGACAAATAGAGAGCTTGGTAAAGCTAGCACCAAAGAACTGCAACGGCGGAAGATAACCTCGGTAGTGCTCATTGGGCGAATCGGCGCGCTACCGAGTAAGAGCGTGCTCAAGCGGGCAAAGTTTCGAGAGCTCCGCTTGGATGCACGCGATGAAATCGAGTTGAGCGAACGGGTGCTGATGGAGCTCAACGGCGAGCCGGTGATTCTTCTTATGGGCGAACGAGAAAAGATGTACGAGGATGCTGCACGAATCATCGCCTCGAA
>Ga0129336_10002266_pt1 | contig 11889 bp, 19 predicted proteins | sample CPB6_02_DNA_FD_96878 | JGI IMG/M metagenome (GOLD analysis project Ga0129336, IMG submission 96878) | Freshwater to marine salinity gradient microbial communities from Chesapeake Bay, USA - CPBay_Sum_0.6_0.2_DNA | ecosystem: Environmental > Aquatic > Marine > Coastal | place: USA: Chesapeake...
ACAACTGCAAAAACAGTTACATCAAATAACTCTTATTGTACAAATGCTAACAATAATAAGTTAAATTCTATTATTCCAGCTTTAAATTTTGTTTTTTATGATAATGATGACAACAAGTTTAGTTCAACTGGGGAAGTAGCTCAAATATATATAAATCAAGCTAGTCCTGTATATGTCAATCAAGTAACTCATAGAAAAGATTTAGCTAGTATACCTACTGATAAAATTACAGCTTTAGATACAGCATCTTATAAAACTGTAAATTGTACTACAGGAACAAAAGTAAAATTTTGTCACGGCTTGTCTACAATCAATTTAAATGACATGCTTATATACAAAAACAATATTCCTGTAACAGGTGTGTTTACTCTTCCTAATGCTTGTTCTGATTTAATAGATTATGTTGCTGGTGATGAATTTAGAATAGAAGTAATAACAACAGCAAATCCTCCTTGTACTTTAACAAAAATATTTAATATGACATAATTTATATGTAAATGCATATAAAAAATTATATATAAAGTTTGATTTTTTTGTTAAGTTTTTATATATTTTTATTAATGGAAAACTTAGACGGAAACTTATCAACAGGACAAAAAAAAGGATTAATATGGTGGTTGCTGGTTATATATTCTTCAGCAATCACTTTCTTATTTACTTACCTTATTAACCAAAGTAATAATGAAAAAGACTATCTTAAATTAGAACTAGATAAATGTCGTGAATCAGTATTACAAGCTAGAATTGATGAAAGACAAAACATACTACAAATATTAAAAGATGCAAACAAATAGTTCATCCTTTACTAAAATGGAATTAAAACGATTTTCTTACATGAATGGAATATTTATCTTATGGTTTATTCTAATAGGATTAGTTAGCGCAAAGAAAGAAACAAAGCCACTGCATTTAAAAGAAAATTTTCATTTTGATCAAACACCTTTAGCATCTATTCATGATGCTCAGTGTTTTACAGATTCATTGAAAGTAGAATTACACAAAACAAAAATTAAAGCAAAAAAACAAGGGGTTGATTCACCTATTAAAAAAATAATGAGTCAGTATGTTGCAAAATAATTTTAAATTATTTTAAATTATTTAAAAAAGTTTGCACATATAAATTATTTGTTTTAGTTTTGTGTATTGTTTAATTAAACTATATCACAATGAAAAATTTTCAATTTTCAAAAATAGTAAGTAACCTTAAATCTTCAAGGTTGTTACTAATGGCTTTTTTTGCTTTGCTAATTCCAGTCTATTTGTCAGCACAAGTTATGCAAGGAATTATTGAAGTAGCTAATTCATGGATTCCTGCTATTCTTCCTATTGCAGTTTACCTGTTTACAAACATTATTAAGTCAAGAGTTAAATCAGAAGCTAAAGCTATTAACTGGCTTATCTATGCTTTAACTGCAATGATACTTACTGCTGCTTGGGGTTTTATGGGATTTCCTATGTTATCTATTACAGAGGTTATTGGTTCATCTACCGCTATTTGGGGTGTTGTAACAACCATCAAAGCATTTTTTTCAGAGAAAGGGTTGAGTTAATATATTAAACGTAAAAGTTTAAAGAGTTAAAAGTTAAAAGTTAGAAAAAATGGTTTAAGGTAGTCTGTAAAGGCTACCTTTTTTTTTGTTACTTGTCGCTCCTGAGTAAAAAAAACACAAAACCCCTGAATAATTAAATCCAGAGGTTTTGATTTTATTGCCATTTTGTTTTGTTACACCCACAAATCTAAAAATCTTTTGATGTCTTTAGCATCTTTAATAGCAAAGGTTTTAGGAAATGTTTCTTTACTGTACTTCATATCAGGGTTTGAACCTTCTCTTTTAGGTGGAATACCTGTTGGTACTAATCTGTAATCATCATAAGTGTCATCAAGATGAACTACAAGAATTTCATTGTCACCTTCCATTTCAGTACCAAAAGTACTTACTCTGTCTAATCTGAATCCAAGAGTACTTACATACTCAGGCTTTTCTCCTTCAGCAGGAATAACGTGTTTGAATTTAAACCTATTTGTTGTCATTTATGTAATTTTTAAATTTTTGATATTCGTCAATTGGATATTTGTAAAAAAAGTCTTTAAAGTAGTTTAAAACACTTGTCCTATCTAATCTAAGAAACTTTCCTATTTCTGTAGGATTGTATCCCATCTCAAAAAAATAATAGCTTATAAAGGCTCTTATGCGTACTAAATTATTATTTCTAAAAGCAGAATATATTACATCAGGATGTACTTGAAAATATCCTGCTGCCAAAGATACAACAACATTTTGAATATTTATATTATCAGCTTTAGAAATTTGTTTTTTAAGATAAAAGTTTAACTTATTAATAATTTCTTTTAATTCATGTCTTGACTCCCAAGATATTTTATTGTTATTGATTTCCACTTGCATTTTCTTCTTCTTTAATTTGTATGATGGCTAATAAATTCCATGCTGCAGCAATTAAATGTTCATAAGGTGTCTCAGGTCCAATATTCATTAAATGTCTTATAACAGCCTCCTGATACTCTGCAACAGCATTTGGAACTCTTTTAAAATTCATCCAGTCATAATCATATTCTTCGTATTTTTTATGACCATAAATACTCCTATTTGCAATTTGTTGTAAAGCCAAAGGAAATTGTTTTGTAATAACAGTATGCATAGGTAGTTTATCTATTAATAAACTTTCTTTCATACCTATTTCTTTCATTCTTAATTCTTCCATAAAGTTAAATTGTATTTAATGATTCTATTTTATAAGTAAGTAAGTCTCTATGCTCACCTTTTAACATTTTACTTAATAATTGTTGAATTCCAAACCTTTCTTCTAATGTAAATTGACTTAATATATCTACCAATTCTTCATTGCTATTAAGAATATTAATAAATAACTCTTGATCATTATTCATTACACTAACAAAAACAGGTTTATCTAATTGTTTTTCTAAACACTTTTTTAATTGATTAGCATGAAACTTTACTTCTTTTTCATAAAGTTTACTGTCTTTAATATCTTCTAATGCACTTAAAAAAGTGTAAGTGTGAATAATATATTTTACTATTTGTCTAAATTTATATTGAATAAGATCGCTATCCATTGGTTATTAGAATTTAAAATTAAAATTAAGTTTTTTATGTTCACTTTCAGGGAGTGAGAGTCCTCTTTCTGATGCAAAAACTTCCATACTCATAAGCATAGTCATAAACTCTGATTTATTAAGTTCTGATGAGCTTTTTGGTATTTTAGTTCTTCTTTTATCTTTCCCTAAATTAGTTCTGCCGTAAGTATAATGTCCATTCTTAATAAGAAAATAATATTTTATTTCATCAAACTCAAAACCTAATTCATTGGCAAGAAATCTACACCACCCATGAAAACAATCATTAAGGTCTAATGATCTAGCTTCTGAAATAGTTACTATGTATTTTTTTTCTGGATCAAGAGATGCACATAAAAGTTTTAAATAGTTAACCAATAAAGCAGGTTGATCAGTAAATACTTTTTTAAACATTTGAATATAATATTAAATTTAAAACTGCAAAAAGTAAGTTAATTACTAAATTACTAAATTACTAATTGCAGTTCTAAACTTAATTGTTTTGGTTAAAAATGAAATTGTTTTTTAAATGATACAAAAGGAATTAATTTGGCTTGAGTATTATAAAATACGCCTAATCCAAAATCTTTATATCCAAATTCTCCTCCTATTGTATTTAATCCTAGTTTACCTGAAATATAATAAGGTTTTACTTTAGTGTAACCCTCTATACCAGCAGGTTTAACTCCTAATCTGTAACTAAAATTAGTTAACTCTTTACCTTCAATACAGTAAGTTAAAGAATATTCTTTGTGTTCAAGAGTGTCAGTATATTGACTTACAGGATAATCAATTAATATAGTATCATTTCTTATGGAATCTCTTGTAACATAAACTATACTGTCTTTAGTAAAAGTATCAATTTTTATTTTAATGTCGGTTCTTGTAATATAAATAGGCTCTTTCTTTGTTTTAGTTAATCTGATAGTATCAATAATAAATTTTACATCAGGCACAGCCTCTCTTTTTACAATAACTACATCACTTTTATTACATCGGTCTTTATATTTAAGATAAAAGAATAATCCTAAAAACATACAACCTAATATAAATCCTACAAGACCACTAAGGAATCTATCAACAAATTTTTCCATAAGATAAAAGATAAATTTAATTAATTATTTAATTATTCAATTATTTAATTATTCAATTGTTCAAGTTCATTTTTTAGTTTAGAGTATTGAAACATTTCCGTGTTATTCAATTTATGATTTACACCAAATTCTCTCCACATTTTTATTTTACTTACAACATCATACTCAAAGCATTCTAATTCGTATTCTTTGATGTTTTTAAGGTCTTCTTTTGACCAAGTTTTAATACTCATAATTAAAAGTTTAAAAGTTTAAAAGTTAAATGATAAAATTATCTAATACCAGTACTACCAAATCCACCTTTTCTATCTGTAGTACCTAATTCTTCAATAGAATTGACTTTTTCAAATTCTACTTTTTCATATTTCTTAATAATACCTTGAGCAATTCTTTCTCCTGCTCTTACTTCATCTGCAAAACTACCTGTGTTTTCAATCATAATTTTAATTTCATCTCTATAATCAGAATCTACTGTACCAGGAGTGTTAGGAATACGCAAATTACTTCTTAAGCTAAGACCACTTCTTGGTACTATAGCAAGATAATAACCTTCTGGGATAGCCATATAAAGGCCTGTGGGAATTAAATTTTTGCTTTTAGGACTTAATACCATGTGTTTAGTTACTACTAAATCAAAAGCAGCAGCTCCATCAGTTTGATAAACTGGAACTTCACCTGTTTCAGAATAAATTTTAATAGTCATAGTTAATTTATTAATTTATTAATTTATTAATTTAGTTTGTTCAATAATTTCACTTATTAATTTAAAAGACTCTTCTTGTTTATAAGATGAAAAATTAAGCTTAAATGCTTTTTCATAATACACGTTAAAAATATTATAAAGTCTTTCTCTTTCTGTACTTGAAATCTTACATAGATTTTGTTTTGTAAGAATAATCCAGTCTTCTATTTTTATATTGTAGAATTGCTCTTGTTTTTTAGCTAAATAAATAACATGTAGTTGATCATAGAGATTACAACTTGGGCAAGTGTTATAGCAATTTCGTAAATCCCATCTAACACATCTTACAGTTCTTGATACAAGATGTGCATTGTGACTGCTATTAAATTGAATTTCTTTACCACAAGCTTTACAATAAGGATCATAAATAACTCTTACAAGTTTACTAAATATAGTATCTAGTTTCTTTTCTGTAATAAGAGCTTTTTTCTTTTCCCTTTTTAATTGTTTTTTCTCTTTGTCTTTTTCTTTAAGTTTTAGATTGTAGTGGTATTCACACATACCTCTTTTACCACTAAAACATTCTTTTTGACAAACACTACATTTTATTTTTTTAACTTTCATAATCAAGTTTAATCTTCAAAGATAATATTAACAGGAGAGTAAGTCCAATGTGTAAATTCTTCTTTCTTTATTTTTTTATCTGCGCTTAATAAAATATAGTTGCTATCATAGATTATTAAATCTGTTTCTTTAGTATCTACATTAAATTTATATAAAGCTCTATACCAGTCTTTCAATTTATCAGAAAATACTAACACCTCTATAAATCTATTTGACTTGTCAAAAGTTTCCTCATTGTTGAAATTATTTTTTTCAACATAATTAATATCAGGAGTTTCATCTTGAAAAGACTTCCAAATTATTACATTCATATTGTTATTATTATTTTTTACTATGTTTTTGTACTAAATTTAAATACTTAGAAGGATAAAATACTTGAAGCCATATATCTTCTACATCCCATACAGTAACATCAGTACTTTTGTAAGTAGGATTAAATTCAATAGGATGAATTTTTTTGTTAGAATTTATAGTGGCTAAAGAAGATAATTTTAATGCAAAGATAAGGAATTTTTTAACATTTTCAGGGTCTATTACAATAGCATTATTTAAAGATGGTTCAAATAATTCATATTTGATTTCATTTAAATCTAAAACTGCCTGAAAAGTTGTAAATGTTCCATCATATAATTGAATACTTTTCATTATTTAAAAATTAATTAAAAAATAGGAGTGGCTTTTACACCACTCCATTAATTAAATACCAGCTGTAAAATATCTTTTACTAGCCTCACTTGCTTCTGCACTTAATTGTTTAAAGATTGTTTGACCATTTTCTAACTTTTTATGCAATAACATAAATAAATAATCACCTAACATACCTTTATCTAAACCCTCATTTGCAGAATATTCACTTTTGTTATGTCTAAATAATCTCAATATTGCTTTATCAACTTCACTATCAAATGGTCTATTTTTAATCCATGTTGCATAACGCTGAATAATAAGAACAGAAATATCATGTCTGCCTTTAGTTACTTCTTCAATATAATCATCAAATTCAGAGTCTTTTAGTTTATTCATTTCATCAATAGATAAAAGTTGAGACTCATTACTTTTAGCATAAATTGTAAATAAGTTACTAAATTCATCTCCAAGAGAAGATCCTAATGCTCTAATCTGTGTAAGTGATTCATCATTGCTCCAATCAGGATAACAACTAATAGCTGTAAAAAAGTTAGTAATTTCACGAGCACCAATTCTTACACTATTAGAAGCATAGTCTCTAACTTGAGTCATTAGTTCACGGTTTTTAGATAAGAATGGAACAACTCTTTTGTCTTTGAGATAGTTATCAAAATAATTAATAGCAAAATCATCCATCCAATCTTGGAAATTAAACTCAACAGGGATATTAAGATATCTTGTTTTTTGAGCAGCATCTGTAACAGTTACTTGATAACTTTCTTCTTCATCATATTCAGGATTTGTAGATAAGATAATTACAGAACCTGGAGCTAAACCCCATTCACCATATTTACCTTTGTTTACAAGTTCCATAGTAGCATTTACAACTCTTTTAGTAGCACGAGTATAGTCATCTAAAAATAATACAGTAGGAAGGCTGTTGTCAAGTCTTGAAACCCATTGAGGCACTACTTCGTAAGTCCTGTAATTCATAGTAGGTTTGTAGCCTACTTTAATTAAAGTTTCTGCTATAGCAATGGGTACAAAAGTACAATCTCCATTAGTATTACAAATTTCTATTTGAGGAATAGGATAACCGCAAAAATCATCATCAGAAATCTGAGCAAGATTTTTAACAACAAAATTTACTTTTAAACCATCTTTAATAAGAGCTTTAACTGTAGATGTAACTGATTCTGTTTTACCTATTGAATGCCTACCCTCACAGCCAATAGATATTGTTTTCTTTAATTTTATTGCATTTAATATTTGTTCTTTAACAATCTTATTAAAGGTTTTTATTGTTGCCATAATAGTTAGTAATTAGTAATTAATAATTAATAATTCATTTTAATTTTTTTTAAATGATGTTTAAAATTGTCATTGCCATTTTTTGCAATTACCCAAAATCCAGGTGTAAGTAAAGTTTTAGGACAATCTTCTATATAACCATCAGTAAAAATAATTACCAAATCCCATTTTTTAGGAGATTTGTTTATTTTTTCAATAGCACAACTGGCATTAGTACCACCAGATTTAAGACGAATATGTTCTAACTTTTCATTGTATCTTTCAAAATCACTACATTCAATATCCCATTGACAAGTAAAAATTTCAATACCTAGTTTAGCCATATGTTTTAATTCATTATTGGCTGCTGCTAAGTCTTCATCTGTCATAGAACCTGAAGCATCTTTTGCAAATAATACTTTTACATAAGGAATGTTTCTTTTACCTGGGTAATCAGAGATTCTTCTATTAGGTTTTTTTCTTGTAGTTTCAGTAATATCACCACAAGCACTTCCCACAAACTGTTTAAATATTTTATTCCAAGGAATAATAGATTTACCTTTAATTTCTTCTATAATGTTTTTAATTTCTAGAGGAACTCTACCTTTTTCTCTGGAATATTCATAAGCTTCATTCAGTTTGGTATTGTTAAAAGGTTTAAGTATTTCCTTTTCTTCATTAGATATATCTTTAACCCATTCCCAATCATGTTTGATGCTTTTGTTAACTCCTTCTTTCATTATTTTGTCAAAATTCTCATCACCACTTGACCCTTCATCTTGATGTTTTTTCTTTGCTTTCATTAACTCTTGATAATAATACTTTTCAGTCTCATTTTTCTTTAAGTTAAGATTAGGAAAAGAATCCCAATACAAAGCAGCTTCAGGTAAATGTGATCTGTTTTCATGTCCTGCATTATCAGTTATACAAATTAGATTAATAACTATGTCCATAGCCATATTAGCTATTTCTTTGTCATCATATCCTTCCCAAAAATAGTGACCTTTTACATCATGTAAAACTTCATGCATTATTATTTTTTCTCTTTGAATCTCAGTTAGATTATCAAAGAAATTTCTGTTAAAATAATAATCAAGTTTAAAAGTTTTATTGTTAAATACTACAGCTGCAGTAGGTATTTTGTCACTATAATCTCTATATGATTGTATAATCCAATAACCATAAAATGGAGTGAAAGACATTAAATTGCTTACAGCTTCATCTAATTTGTTAATCATAAAATAAATATTAAATATTGAGTTTAATTAATAATCATAAAACTTAAATATTTCCATGTGTTCATTATCCATATAAACTGTATCAGAAGCTCTGGTTAAAGCTACATAAATTAAATTTAATTCAGTAACATAATCGTCAGGATTTTCTAATATAGTAGATAAATTATAAGGAGGAGTGTAATATACGTTTCTAAAAGTAAGACCTTTAGATTGATGTACAGTACTATAAGTTTTTAAATCATTCTTTTTGTAATTAAGTGTAACAAGAGCTTTTAATCTTTCTGTAAAATTATTTAAATCTTTAGTATTCATTACATCTAAAAGTATGTGAGCTTTATCATACTCATCTTTTACAGAGTAAGTATTTAGAACTTGTTTAACAGTAAGATTTTTTTCTACTGCACTATTAAGATAGTAATCTGTACCCTTTTGCTGATTCTTATATTTGATGACGTTTTCTACATATTCAACAGTATTTTTGTATTTCTCATTATTCATAATTACACATACTTTTTCATTTTTAAGATAGATTTCTTTAAGCAATTGGTAATTAGATGAAAACAAGTAAATATCAGATAGTGGTTGAGGTTGACCCAAGCCTACCATTTTATGACGACATCCTAATCTTTGTAAAACTATGTTTGCTAAATCTGCTGTTTGCTGTGTAACTCTAAAACTATTTACGCCATAGTATGTATCCCAATCACTCTTAAGATTAAATAGATTTACAGTGTTCATAAGCTCACTATAAATGTTTTGAAAAGTATCACCTACTCCAATAACTCTACCTTTCTGATTATTTAGAATAGTATAACCAAGAGGATTTAAGTCTTGACATTCATCAAATAAAAAATAATCATAATCTAAAACTTCATTAGCAAGAGCCCATTTCTTAAGATAAAAATTGTGAGAACAAGCTAACTCTTGAGTATTAACTCTTTTAACAATGTCAAGAAATATTCTTTGTAAATCTACATTTCTGGTATTTCTTATTCTGCTTACAAAAGTCAAACTAATTTCATCAGATACACAAAACTCTGTCCAAAACTTTTTTAATGTTATGTATTCATAATTAGAAGTTTTAAACTCCAAATCATATTCTTTACATAGCTGAGAATAACTAAGTGGAAAGTCTGCGTAATACTTTAATTTGCCTGGATTCCAACCTTTTTTACAAAGTTTATTAAATGCCAGACTATGTAAAGTTTTACTATCACAGTTACTTCCTACTTTACTTTTAAATTCATCAGCCATTGATTTGTTAAATGTCAAATACAAGAATTTTTTATTCAAGTTTTTATTGACAATGTTGGCGCACAATGTAGTTTTACCTGCTCCTGCAAATACATTTACAAGAGCATTATTATTGTGCGCCATAAGACTATTAAATATATCGTTCATAATTCATAATTCATAATTCATAATTATATGACCATAAATCCTTTAGTAGAATTATAATCATAATTGAAATCAGGATAATTGTTAATGTGAGACAATTGATAATTTCTAATCAAATCCATAAAACCTTTCTTCCATTTATCACCATTTCTACCACGTTCTAGAATCTCATCAGAAGCCTTATAAACAACTGTTCTTTCTTCTTTCTTAGAATATACCAACCAATAAAAATCTACGTCATATTGGCTATCAAAAGTGTTGTACATTTGTTTTACCATATAAACATAAAATGCAGCTTGTAAATCATAACGAAGTTTATCTACTATAGACTTAAATTCCATTATACCCATATCAGTACATTTCAAATCTACAATAGAAATAGTTTTAGATTCTTCATTAATTACAAAATGGTCAATAATACCTTTCAAAGATTCTTCGCCGTGTTCAAAATTGACTTTTTGAATTATTTCCTTTTGAAATTCACTTTTACCAGCTTTTAGAAAATGAGTCATGTGTTCACTATTTGCAATATACTTTGAGCATTTCAAAGCCTCCTCAAAGTCTTTTTGCGTTATTATTATTTTATTAGCAAGAGTTTCGTCACTAATAATATTAATATAGTTTGTATGACTTAGAATTTGCTCATAAAATTCAGCTTTGTATTTGTCTATTGTTCCCTGCGTTTTAATCTTATTAGTGACAGCTTTTTCATTAGCAAGTTTATCACTTAGCCATTCTGCAAAATCTTCTATATTTTCAATTTTAGTATCATTTATACGACTAATATCCTTTACTTTAAGTTGTATAAGATACTCGTCAATATTTTCATCTATAGCTTTACAAGTATTATCTTTGTTATAAATTATAAATTCATTTTTGGTTTTGCCAGGAGTATAAAGCATACAATCTACAAGACTACCAAAATTCATAGCATCTGATTTCTTATAAGAATCCAGATTCATTACATAAGTCTTTAAGAAGCTTATGCTTAGATGTTCTTTTTTTATTAGCATTTTATTAGCCTTTTATTAGCATTTAATTAAATTATTTATGAAGTAATCCTTCGTCAGCAAAACTGTAATAAGACTTTTCTGTAATAATGATATGATCTATTATATGCATATCAAATAGTTTAGCTCCATCTTGTAGTTGTTTGGTAATAATCATATCTTGTTCAGAGGGTTTTAGATTACCTGATGGATGATTATGACAAAGAATTATACCTGAAGCCAATACATTTATAGCGTGATTAAATATAACTTTAGGATCAACTACAGTACCAGATACACCACCAACAGAAACATGTTGAAAAGCAATAATTTCATTTTGTCTATTTAAATAAAGAGCAAAAAATGATTCAACAGTACTAATATGATTATTAGTAATCTCATAACATAGTCTTAGAATTTTATTACAATCCTTACTGTCTTTAATTTTTTTATTTTCTATTTGAACAGGAGATGGTTCTGCTATTATTTTAAATTTGCTTTGATTTAAATTGTATAGTTTCATTGTTAATAATTTAAATTTAATCTACGTTATGTTTTATTTTCATAAACTTTAGATAGTGAAAAAAATCTTTTGTGTGTCGAGTACTAAAATAATTAAAAGGAATTCTTTCAAATACTCTTTCTGCTCCTACACAAAGTATTATGTCATCATTATTAAATCCTTTTGCTAATTGTTCAGAGGATTCTTCAACAGTATCAATAATTTTCCAATCTTTCAGTTTTTCTTTCCATACATCATAGGAATAATCTTTCCTATAATAGTTATTAAAATCCTCAACAAATCTAAATTTGTCTCTAACAAATAAGTATATTTTCATTCTTGGTAATTTAT
>Ga0129336_10002268_pt1 | contig 11886 bp, 7 predicted proteins | sample CPB6_02_DNA_FD_96878 | JGI IMG/M metagenome (GOLD analysis project Ga0129336, IMG submission 96878) | Freshwater to marine salinity gradient microbial communities from Chesapeake Bay, USA - CPBay_Sum_0.6_0.2_DNA | ecosystem: Environmental > Aquatic > Marine > Coastal | place: USA: Chesapeake Bay...
ACCAGGGCGGAACGGGCCACGACGTAGCCTGAGGTCAGGCCGGCGAAGGACATCGCGATGCTCGCGAGTCCGAGGTAGAGCAGCGGACGTGCCGCTTTTTGCTGGGGAGTGAGTTCCATAGTAAGCATTAGATGAACCGATCGACCACCCAAATAGTTTGCACGAGGGGCAGGTAGCGAATGGTGCTGAACATGAGGGCGCGCGCTGAGGCGTCCGACTGCGCGCTTGCGTGGCGCAGGGCGTGGTAGAGTACGTCAATTCCGAGGACCCCGGTCGCTACGCCCGCCCAAAGATCTAGGCTGAGGGTGCCGGCCAGTCCCCAGGCGGGCATGAGCGAGATGAGGATCATCCAAAACGTATAAAACAGGGTGAGGCGCGTGGCCAAAGCGTCTTTGGCCCGATTGGGGAGGAGGTAGTACCCCGCTTTGGCGTAGTCGTCGAACGAAAGCCACGCGATGGCCCAAAAGTGGGGAAACTGCCACACAAATTGGTAGGCAAACAGCACGCCGGGTTCAAGGCCAAACGATCCGGTGGCGGCTACCCAGCCGAGCATAAAGGGAATGGCGCCGGGAACCGCTCCGACCAGCACGGCCCAGGGCGACTTGGCCTTAAGCGGCGTGTACACGAGGACGTAAATCAGAAGGCTCAGCGCGCCGAAGGCGGCCGTTTTGATGTTGAGGAAGGCCAAGGCAGCGATACCTAGTACCCCGAAGAGCACCGCCCAGATCAAGGCGACCTGTCGCGTCATGCGTCCGGCCGGAAGGGGCCGGTTCTGCGTGCGCCCCATGAGGCCGTCTTGCGCGACTTCCCACACCTGATTGAAGGCGTTGCTCGAACCGACGACGGCGAATCCGCCCAAGGTAAGAAGTGCCAGCTTGAGTCCGTCGACCTTGGGAACCGCAATCAGGTAGCCCGCGACGGCCGACACCACAACCGATAAGGCCAACCGGAATTTCAGCAAGAGCCCGAGGTCACGCATCGCCGCAAAGATACGGAGCGCCGCAGGCAAGGAAGGGCGGATTGAGCAAGTTCTCTTTGTTGTAGCGAAGGGGGGCGCCGGCGCGAAATCCCTCGGGACCGAGCACGAGTTCGCGAAGCTCCATCCCGGCTCCCCGGAGCACGGCATGGCCCGCGGCGGTGTCCCATTCCATGGTCGGTGCGGCCCGCGGATAGGCATGGGCGCGGCCCTCGGCGACCAGGCCAATTTTAAGCGAAGAGCCCATGCTCACGCGCTCGATTGGACCAACTTGGGACTCCCATCGGGCGATCAGCTGTTCGGTTTCGGGCGTGGCGTGGGAGCGGCTGGCCACGACGGTGGTTTGCTCGGGCAGGCGGGCCGGCAGCGCTTGGGCCTGCTCCCACAACTCGGTCCAGTCGATGCGGACCATGGACTTGCGGGCGCCGTAGCCGGGACCGCCCGCGTAGAGCCAACCCAAAACCGGAGCATAGACGAAGCCGAACACGGGTGATCCCTGATGCACGAGGGCCACGTTGACGGTGAATTCGCCGTTGCGCTTGATGAACTCTTTGGTTCCGTCGAGCGGGTCAACCACCCAGTAAGTCTCCCAGGCGGAACGCTCGGAAAAGGGTATGCTTCGCCCCTCTTCGCTCATGACAGGGTACCCAATTCCTTCAAGTATTGGATCAAGTACCGCATGGGCAGCACGGTCGGCCGCAGTCACGGGGCTGTGGTCGGACTTAAGTTCGATCTCAATGGCATCTAAACCTTCGTAGACGCGGAGGATGGCGTCGGCCGCTGCGTACACGGCTTCGAGGACCGTGGGACCCCAGTGTAGCTCTTGTGGGTGGTGGTTCATTTCGTGCAAATAAAAAACCCCGGACGAACCGGGGCATATGGGGTAAACGCTTGGCGTTACTGGAGGCGAGCGTTGATCGGCAACGAGTAGCGCATGCGCACCGCACGACCTCCCACCTTGGCCGGGGTCATTCGTGGGAACAGCTTCACTACGCGAACCGCTTCTTCGTCGAGAAGCTTGTCCACGCCGCGGTCTACGGTTACGTCGGTAATGCGTCCGTCTTTTTCAATGATGAACGAAACCCAAACCTTGCCTTGGATGCCCATTTGGCGAGCCATCTCGGGGAATTCAAAGTTCTTACCGATAAACTGGCGCGTCTTGGTATTGAAGCAGTTGAATCGCTCCTCTTCCGTTGCCAAGTCTTCACAACCAGGAAAAAGGGGCTTGTTCTCCACGTTGACAAAGTTGAAGACTTCTTCGACGGCCTCCACTTCCATGATTTCAACGGTCGCGTCGTCGTCAATTTCGGTGGACACGAGGTCGAGCTCGACGATGTCGATTTTGTTGTCTACAATCTTGAATACCTCAACCGGCGCAGGAGGCGGAGGGGGCGGCGGCGGCGTCTCGCGATTCGTCACGAGCATCTCTTCGTCTTCCATGACCGCGTCGAGCTGGCCCAAATCAATCACACCCCCTTCGTAGGTGCGCCATTCAAAGGCCATCCATGAGAGGCCCAGTGCGAGCACGAGGCCCAACTGCAGGAACATTCCCTTGCGGGCATCCAGGTCGGCCTTGAAATTTTTACGCGGATTCATACTGCTTTGTGTTTGGGGTTAAAGATACATCTCCTGATAATTAGCGCAAGAACTATACCGCAGGCAATTCCGAGCGAATTCGCAAGTACATCGAGCCACGAAAACATACGGCCCTCGGCGACAAGGGGTTGCAACATTTCGACGGCGAGTCCGTACCCAAAACTTAACACCGACACTTTGAGCGGACCGGCAGTCGAACGGCTGTAGCCCATCAGGAGAAACGAGACGCCGGAGTAGGCTCCAAAGTGCAGGACCAAGTCTTGAACGAGGCGAAAAATGCCCGGCAATTCCACGCTCGGCTGCAGGGAATAAAAAAGCACAATGCCCGCCCAAAGGAGGGCGAGCACGAGCCACAGCTGCCGCATGCGCAGCAGATCCAATGCGTGTTTAGGCACCAACAAGGGCGCGGTAGGCGTCAGCGTCCATAAGGGCCTCGACGTCGGCAACGCTGGCTACTTTGACGCGAACCATCCAGCCTTGACCGTAGGGATCTGAGTTGACGAGGTCGGGCTGGCTGTCAATGGCCGCATTCACCTCGAGGACCTCACCGTCCACCGGCAAGTAAAGGTCGCTAACCGTTTTCACGGCTTCGACGGAGCCAAAAACTTCTTCGGCCGAAAGGGTCTCGCCTTCGGTGGGAATATCGACAAAAACGATGTCGCCGAGTTCGCCTTGAGCAAAATCAGTGATGCCAACGGTGGCGACGTCGCCGTCAAGACGGATCCACTCGTGGTCTTTGGTGTAGCGGAGGTTGCTGGGGAATTCCATGGGGCAAATATAGCGAGGCCGCAGGCCAAATTCGGGCGCCTAACCGCCGAGATTTAAGCGCAGGGCCACCCCACTCTGCCACTGGTTGGTGGGGAAGGTTTGCGAAGTTTTGAACGTACTGACTGTCTGGTCGTAGTAGAACTGCGCCGTGAGGCGGCGGCTCATGCGGTAGTCGGCCGTCAACTTGACCGTTGTGCGCGTTTGTCCGGCGGTGGGCTGGTTGAAGTCCTCGAGAATGCGGCGAATCACCGTTTGGTTGTCGCTGAACTTGACGTCGAGCTTCAGCTCCAAGTTGGACTTGATGGTGCGCGGCGCTCCCCCCTGCTCCACAATGCGGAACTGCACGTCTTTGATGATGTAGCCCACCCCGACGGTAATGTCTTTGGACTTGCTCTCGGTGAGCTGGTTGTTGGCCATGCTCAGGTTGAGCTGGCGCATCATGCCGTAGTTGAGCTTGAACGACGCGTTGGACTTGGTTCGCAAGTCGACGCCCAGAAGCGGCGCAAACGACTCCGAAACCGAAATCTGGCCCACTTGGCGCTCGGGCATGATATCGAAGTTGTCGTTGCGTGGGAAGGGGTTGAGTGGATTGTCTTGCAGTCGCTGGGCACGGAGCATGTGCGTTTGCAGGCCGGCCACCGTCATAGTGCTGGTGTAGGAATGGCTCAGGCTCAATGCCGTGAACACGTTTCGGACGGCCTTGAGGCGCATGAGTCCGGTGTAGGTCGCGTTCCAGTTCGGGAAGAACGGCAGCGAACGGTATTCGCCAATGGGGAGGTCTGCGGTAGCACGGTTGCCGTAGGCCGCCAAAAACGCGTTGGCCAGCACGTCGGTGTGCAGCACCGAGAACCCGTCGTATCCGTAGCGGGACGAATCGGCGTCGGCGATGAAGGTGGCCACGTAGTTGGGGTCAGCTAGGGCCTGGGCGTCGGCCATGCGCTTCGACACTTCGAGGCGGGCCGCGCGGAATCGGTCGTAGGCCGCGCTGCCAAACTCCGGCTCTTTGCTCACGTCAAAAGCCGTTGGCCAGGAGATCCACGAGCTGCTGTAGGTCAGCACTTCTTGGGGGTTGAACGCATGGAATCCCTGGGCGAACAAGGAATCGAGGCCGGTTCCGGTCGAATAGCGGTAGGTGTAGGAGGCTTGACGGCCGTAGGTTTGGTTGGCGTTGAGCGTGATGCGCATGTCCTGCAGCGGCTCGAGCTGGGCGCGCAGCGTGATGTTCTGGGTGGTGGCCTCGGTGGCGCGCAGGGGCTGCCGCGGATTTTGGTGCAGCCAATCCTTAGAGGCGGCCAGCGAAGGGAGGTCGTGGGGCAAGCCTAGGGCGGCCTTCCAGCCCGGCGCAAAATCCGCTCCCGGCGTCAGCCCGCTGAACTGCGGGGTGGTGCGGAAGCCCGGCAGCAGCGTGCCCGTGTTGAGGCTGGCCGTTGCGTTGACGCTTTTCAGCATGGTGACGAGGTCCACCGCTCCGACGAGCAGGGTTTTGGCCACGCTGGGCGTTGATTCCTTGTCGGTCTTGGCTTTGGCGTCGGCCGGCGGAGTGGCCTGCTTGGCGCCTCGCGCCGGAGCCGCGGCACGCGACGGTTTTTTGAGTTTGCTGTAGCCCGGAATCTGGTTGTAGAAGGTCGCCATGTTAGCGTTGGCCGAAGCATTCCACTTGCCGCTGGACTCCACCGTGTTGCCAAAATTTAGGGAATCCAAGCCGGGACGGGTGGCCCAGAGCGAGTTGGTCTTCCAATCCAGGTCGGCCGTGTAGCGTATTTGGGTCTGCAAAAAGCCCATCAACGGGAGCTTGTTGATCGGAATGGCCCACGTCGTGTTCACGGTGTGATGGTATTCTGTGGGGCGTCCGCCCGAGCGCAGGTTGTTGGCCAAAAAGTCGCGCACGCTGTCGGCCGTCGACGGACCCGGCAATTCGTCGAAGCGCACGCGAATGCGGCTAGTGTAGTCGAGCTTCCACGTCTTGGTGGGATCCCAAATGACGTTGTAGTTGCGGTCCATCGTAAAGTTCTTATTGTAGGTAATCGGAAGCTGGAACTTCGGATTGTCCACATTGCGCATCTGCATGACCTGCTCGCTCCGAAGGACGTCGGCCCGAACGCTCACCCGCGACGGCGTGAGGTTGAAGTTCGCGTCGCGAATCAGGGCAAGGGCCTTCGGCTTCAGCGCTTTAAACGGCTGTATGTTCACCGACGGCGCTTGGAAGGCGTAGGCCAGGCTTCCGCGGTTTTCGTGGCGAAGGTCCTGCAGCGTGTTGGCGTCGCGGCGGAGCACTTCATTGAACGCGTACGTCGCGCTCCAGTTTTCGATGTCCCAAGGCCGCGGTTTTTTGGGAAGCCTACTCGTTCCCGCAGAAACGCCCGCGTTTTGGCCGTCGTCGCCTCCGCCTTTGGCGTCCACTCCGTCCATGGCTGGCGGGCCGTTGGGAGCCCCGCGGCCTGACGATGGGGCACCTCCCGTGGCCCGGTCGATGCGCACGTTGGTAAAGGCCACGGCGCGGCGCTGCTGGAAGTCGCTGACCATCGAACGCAGCGAGTCTTTGGCCGAAGAGGTCACCAAGTTGGCCAAGGCCTTGGTCATTTCGATGTCGGGATTGTAGGGGTTGAACATCGGGGTCTTCCAATCCTGGGCATGGGTCACAAAGACGGGCAGGCGCAGGCGGCTCTTCGCGGGCAAGAACCGGTGCAGGTCGAGGTTGGTTTGCAGGTCGTAGTTTATCGAAGTGAACTTGTTTCGCTCGTTGGGCGCCATGTCGATGCTGCCGAATCCGGGGGTCGAGAATCCGCCGCTCAAGGCCACCTGGCCGAGGTCCGAAAGCTTGGCCGTTCCGCGCGCGAGGCCCGCTACGCCGCCGCGGTTGTCAAAGTCGGTCATGCGCAGTTCGTTCACCCAAACTTCGACGCACTTGTCGAGGCCGTCGTCGCCTTGGTTGGCCGAACTGCGGCGCGGATTGCGCACGCCCACCATAATCGTGCGCACCCATCCCAGGTTGGGGGTGCCTACCACCCGGTAGGTGCGGTCGCCGACTACCCGCTCGTAGGGCAGCGCCGGCGAGACGTTGGGATTGGTTTGCATGGCCGCGTCGCGCTCGAGCTTGAGGGCGGTCCACAGCGCAAACTCAATGTCGACGTCGTTGGCCGCCGGCCAGATGACCTCTTCGTCGGTCGAACCCCACGGCGTCGTCGCCAACGGCAGTTCGTACTCGTAGTAGTTCTGGCTGTAGTCGTTACCGACGCGTACAAACAGGCGGACGTCGCCGTCGCGAAGCTGGTTGGGGTCGTTGGCGGCCTCAGCATGCACAAAGAGCTTCATGCGCTTGTTCATGCGCATGTCGATGCTGGTGTTTTTGAAGACCGCCCGGGCGTCGCCGTCGCGAAGCCCGCACGTGCGCATGCTCAGCGACTGCTCGTTTTGCTGGAGCAGCGACGTGTTGCCCAGCAGCACCTGGCGGCGCAAGCCCGGAGGCATTTGGTACACGACCGGCACCCGTCCGCCGTTCTCCTCGAGGTTGACGGCGTTGACGGTAAAGGTGGTGGGGTCTGAAGCGTCCACCGGGACCAGCTCGCGCGAGGCGTCGAGGTTAAAGCGGTAGCGGCGCCATTCGCCGCGGACCAGGTCCAGACGGGCCATGCGCAGCACCACCGGCTCTTGCCAATCGTGCAGAATCCAGCGCGCGAAGCGAATGGAGCGGAAATCCTGGGCCCCGTTGATGCGCTGGTCGGGCTCAAACACCGGAATCTTGAACTGGATCCAGCGCACCGGCTTGCGGGTTTGGTCCGGAAGCAAGTCAGTGGTGGTTTCGTAGATGTCGGCGATGTGGTTTTGTCCGACCACGAGGTCTTCAGGGCGCATCGAAATGCGGTAGCTGAAGTACTGTTCCGAACGGTTCAGGGTCGCGTCGCGGTTCACGTCCTCTTTGTCGGGCATGTTGGTGCTCATGGCGGGTTGGCCGTCGATCAGGTCGGTGCGCGAGTTGCCGTCGGGGTTGTTGAAGTAGCGGTACCGGCGCAAGATGTCGGCGTCGGCCTGGTCCTGCAGGCTGCCGCGGTAGTAGACGAAGTTGTCGGCGGCCGGGTCAATCTGTGCGGCCGTGTAAGCGGGACTTCCCGGACCAAAGACCGTTTGGAGCCGATCGAGGTAGGTCTGCGATCCCGGACCCAACCAACGGCGTTCGTCGGTGTCGCGGAGGCCGTCCACCCCGACGTCTTGGTTGGGGCGCGACGTTTCGCTGTTGTCGAAGGCGTCTACCACCGGCTGGTACTTGGAGGCGTAGCCCCACATGGAGGAATCCACGTCCATACGGGTGCCGTCGGCGGGCAGTCCGTGCTCAAACGACTGCATACCGTCTTTGAGGATGTCTTCAGAAACGTTGCCGAGGTGCAGGTAGAGGTCGCCGCCGGGCGCGCTGGGGTTGTCCAAAAACGGATCCATGACCCAAAACTGAACAAATTCAATGTTCTGCTCCTCAAAGTTGTTAATGGTCAGCTGGCGCATGATGCCTCCCCAGCGGCTGCGCGGATTTTTGAGGCTTCCGTCGGGGTTGAGGCCGGATGAGATGCCGTTGAGGCCCTGCACGTCGTAGTTGTAGGGTCCGCGCTCGGTCGGGTCAAACTGCAGGTCAAACGTGTTGATGTTGCGGGCTTGGCTCGGATCCAGCGTGATGTTGGGAAAGACCTCGGCAAAGGGCACCATGCGCTGCCGGTGGTCGCTGGTGATTGCCGGATTGTTGCGAATGTTGGGCGGTGTAATGGCCGTTCCGGTGAAAAAGGAATTGTCGATGACGTACCACGAGAGGCGGGCGCGGTTGTAGTTCGACGCCCAGTTGTTGGTCAAGGTGGCCTCGGGGAATCGTTCGGGCTGCCCTTCGGGCACCGAGGCTAGCTGCCAGGTGATGGTTCCGCGCAGGTCAATGGCCGTCTGGCTGCTCTCAAAGTCGTCGATGTAGGTGGTCGGCTCGCCGTTGATCGAAATGATGCGGGGCGACCCCGGCAGCAGCTGGGCCAGTTCGGCAGTAACCATGACGCTCGACGGGGCCTTGGTCGACACAAAGGGCAGTTTGTCGATCGCCCGCGTGAGGCCGGGAAGGTTCTTCTCGTACTGGGTATTCAGGCCCCAAATGGCGTTGCGCACCGGCTCGTCGCCCGCCGCGACCTTTTGGGTGAGTGCGCCTTCGCGCAGCTGAAGCAGGGACCCCCCCACCGTCCAGTTCCGCTGGAGTTGGTGGTTGACGGTAACGCCCGTGAAAGTCTTTGCCTGAAAATTGAACAGGGAGTTGTTCTCAAAGCTTACGCGAATCGGCACGCCGCTCTGCATAATGGCCTCGTTGATGATGCGCACTTGGCCGAGGGCGTAGTCGACGGTAAAATCCTGGTTCTCGGTGAGCTTATTGCCTCCGGCCGTGACCGAAATGGACCCGCGCGGAATGTTGAAGGAATTCAACTGGATCACTGACCCTCCCGCGGATTTGTAGCGTCCGCGAAGCAAAAACTTGTTCTTCTGGGTCTGTTCCTGGGCGCGAAACAGGGTCGAATCGTAGAGTTCCTGAAACACGTAGCGCTTGCGCTCGTCCGCCGTACTCAGGCGGTTGGCCAGCGAGGACCCAAAGGGCTCGAGCACCGGCAGAATGATTCGGCCTGTGGCGGTAAGCACCGTCGTGCCCTCCACAAAATCGAAGAGTCCGTCGGGAAAGGGATCCCCGTTGCTGTTCACCTTATCGGTCTGCAGCACCTGCACCAGCAGCTGGTCCTTGACGCTGGACTTGGGCAAAAAGGGAATGGGCAGACCGGTTTCGTCGTTAACGTAGAGCAGCTCCAGCCTGAAGTCTTCGGGGCTGATTTGGAACGCGTTGAGGTTGTACACGTTTTTCATCATGAGGTCCCAGGCCGGACTCCGAACATTCAAAATTTGGTGCTTTAGCAACTTGAGAATGAGCGATTTAGGAGCCACGATTCCGTCATTCGAAAACTCGCCGACCTGGTAGGTGCGGCCGTTGACCGTGTACTGGTAGGCCACCGCAATCACTTCGTCTTGGTTCAGCGCGGTATTGAGCGAAATATAGCCGAGCTGCGGGTGGTAGCTGTATTCGTTGGGCTGCAGCATGCGGGCGTTGGTCAACTGCGCGTACTCGATGTTGGCGTCGTAGCCCGACGCGTTGAGTGCCGCACTGGCTGAGGCGGCGTCGCGGACCGAGCTGAATCGGGCCAAAAGCTCTTCGGGGTCCAAGCGGTTCGCGCGGTTCGAAGGCCAGCCGTCGGCGCTGGGCCCCGGGAAGATGGCTTCGCCTGGGCGGGCGGCGTTGGTGCTGCGGTAGGCGGCCGACTCCCCTTCGCCCAAATCTAGGAAGGCGACGAGGTTGCGGACCTCAGTGGGTACGTTTCGGCGGTTCGTGACCCACACTTCAACCCGAGTTATTTGAACCGGAGACTGAATTACGGGGCGGGTTCCGACCCATTGCTCGTAGCGGTCGCGAAAGAACTGGGCCAAGAAAAAGTGTCGGTTCGCCTCATAGGCGTCGGCCTGAAGGCGGAATTCCTGGGTCGAGGCACCACCCTGAATATTCATGTTTTGGCTCTGGGAGCGCTGCTCGGCGAGCACCGTGGTCACCGTGGTCTTGCCGAACTGCATTTGGGTTTTGAGTCCAAAAAGGCTCTGTACCCCGGTAATAAGGCTTCCGTTGGTGGGCAGACTCACGTCGCCCATTTCAAAACTCTTCAAAATATCGTCTTCTTGGCCTTTGAAGTCGAGCTTGATTTTATTCTCGAAGGCGAACGTGGCCTCGGTGTCGAAATTGAAGTTAAGGTTGAGGCGGTCGCCCAACTTGCCCGCGGCGCTCACCTGCATTTTTTGGTCAAAATCCAGGGCGAACGTCCGGCGGTTGCGCTCGGGCACAATCGGATTTTTAATATGCTGGTAGCGAAGGCCGACCCGTAGCTCCGCGCTGCCTGTGGGGCGGATTTCGAGCTTGTCCGACCCAAAAATGTCGCGGAGGACCGGGCTCGTGATGCTCATGTCGGGGACCAGGCTCGAGCCGTCGCGGTCCGATCCGCCCGAGTTCTGGGCCCAGCGTTTTTGCCAAAACTCCGACTCGAGCTCGCGAAAGCGCAGGGCTTGGTAGTCTGCCGCGGTAAGGTAGCGCGGAGCGCCCACCGGCATTCCCGAAACCGTGCGCTGTAAAATGTAAAAACCCGTGACCGGGTCGTACGTCACTTCCGTTTTCCAGTTCGGAGGTGTGGGAAGTCCGGGCATCGGCCAGCGGGTGCCCGTGCTGTCTTGGGCCCCAAGCCGAAGGAGCGCCAGAAATCCCAGCAGCGTCAGGAGCCCCCTCATGCGACTTAAAGGCGTGCTAAGGCCCGTTTAATCAGCTCTTCGACGCCAGCTTCAGCATCTTCAGCTGCCAGGGCCGATACGATTTTTTCTACCGCAGGTCGGGCAAAACCCAGCACGAGCAGGGCCTCAAGGGCCTCGTGGCGGGCTGAGGCACCCACAGGAAGGGCAGAGGTGGTCGCGCCGAGCTTCACCGCCTTGTCGCGCAGGTCAACCACAATACGCTGGGCGGTCTTAGCTCCGATTCCTTTGATGCGCTGCAGGCTGCCCGAGTCGCCGTTGGCGAGTACCGACAAGGTCTCTTCGGGGCGCAAGGTGGACAAAATCACGCGGGCCGTGCTCGCCCCCACTCCCGAAACCGAATTGAGCATTACAAACACCTCGCGTTCGAGCTCGGTGGCGAAGCCAAAGAGCAGCTGGGCGTCCTCGCGGTACACCGGGTGCAGCAGGAGTTCTACCGAACCCGACTCGGGCAGCTGCCCAAAGGTGGTCAGTGAAATGTGTACGAGGTAGCCAAGCCCACCGCAGTCCACCACTACAAATGTGGGGGTCTTGCGCGTCAAGCTTCCTCTGAGGTGGTAGAGCATACCTTGGTTAACGCCGTCGTCGAGCGATTCGTATGCCGCGCTTAGCGGACCGTGACCTTGGTCGTTCGTACGCCGCCGGCATGGTAGCTGCGCAGGAGCCACAACCCCGGAGCCTCAGGGGCGCGGACGGCGCCGTTCACCAACGATTCTTCGCGCCGGACCACGCGGCCGAGGGCGTCCAGCCACTCCACCTTCTGGACGTCAGCGGGAATTCCGCTCACCCATTGGCCGGCCTGAGCGGGTTGGGGCGCCAACCGCAGCACCGGGAGCATCGATTCGGGCGTCGCCACGTAGCGGTTCATGGCAAACATCACTCGGGCCTGAAGGCTGTCGTTCGGGTCGGCGACGTTGACAAACGTGTACCAAATGGTATCTTGGCCGTTGGCCGAGGTGTCGCGGACGTAGGCGTAGCCAGAGAAGTCGTTGGCCACCCCATTCGGAGCGATCGTTACCGTGCCTTGGCTCTGATTGGCCCACGTCGGGTAGCACAAATCCCAGCAGAAGTAATTGGAATCCACGATTCCGGTTGTTCCAACCTTGCGGCGGATCACCCGGTAGTCCTTAGTTGCAGCCGACGTGTTTTTGACGGCGATGTGGGCCGTGGCCTGCGTCATGTTGTGGCTGTTCGCATACGCG
>Ga0129336_10002270_pt1 | contig 11879 bp, 12 predicted proteins | sample CPB6_02_DNA_FD_96878 | JGI IMG/M metagenome (GOLD analysis project Ga0129336, IMG submission 96878) | Freshwater to marine salinity gradient microbial communities from Chesapeake Bay, USA - CPBay_Sum_0.6_0.2_DNA | ecosystem: Environmental > Aquatic > Marine > Coastal | place: USA: Chesapeake...
CGCATTGGCCCTGAATAAGTGCCAGCACGGCTTGCGGCATTCTGCGCAGTTGACCATTGCCCCATTGCCGCAAGGTATAGAGCGCCTGATGCACCCGGGATGGTTGTTGTGCGTATTGGGATTCGATGTCCTGGATATCCAAGCCTAGACCAAAATGTCTTCCCTGGCCGCGCAACACCAGGACCCGAACCTGCGGGTCCTGGGCGACTTGCCAGAAAAGCTGATTCAACAATTCGATGGCTGGCACATCCAGTGCGAGGGGTGCCAGGTCAGTTCCCAGCCGCAAGGTCAGGACACCTTGCTCCAGCTGGGCAGTGACTTGTGGGTGCTGATTCGGCAGCGGATAGTGGTGTTGCATGGATCAAAACATCAAGGGGCACGAAATCCTGCGGCCGCAAACTTCACCAGCCGCTCCAAAGCCAATTCCCAGTCGCTGGTGTCCACCTGATTTTTCGAGAGTGACTCGATCCGGCCTGGCTGAGCCATGGTGTAGACCATGGATCCCATCAGGAAATGGAAACGCCATTGCAATTCCTGCGCAGCGAGCTCGGGAAGTGCCTTGGCCAATGCTTCCAGAGCCATCCGGCTAGATTCATTGAAGGCATGGTCGAGCACTCGCCTGCGCACTTGCTCACGCTCAAAAGCCAATCTGGCTCGCAGCAGACGGAAATTATCCCCGCCAGGCATGCTTTGAGATTCCAAGGCCGGGCGCAAAAAAGCCCGCAGCACATCTTCCACGACTGGTTTACCCTGGCGGTCGAATTTGAGCTCGCTGAGCAGTTGAATTCGTCGCTCGGCAATCGGTTTGGCACGCAGCTCGAAAATCTTCTCGAGCACCGCGATTTTGGAGCCGAAATGGTAGTGCAGCGCGGCGCTGTTGACCCCGGAGTCGGTGGTGATCTCGCGCAGGCTGACACCGTCGATGCCGCGCTCGCTGAACAGTCGCTCGGCAGATTGGAGAATGCGCTCTGGGGTACTTAGCGGTCGTGCCGGGGTACGACGCGATGTCCTGGCCATGCCAAGTCCTTCTCTAACGGTTGCGGGAAATTCTGCGCAGGCCACGGGCCGGCCCAGAATTTCCTTGGGGTTTATGCTGTTGTCCAGGATTCAATCATATGCTTTAATCAAATGCAATATCCCTCCCAACCTTCACGTCACTCACGATGAGCCAAGCGCCAGAAACCCTGTTGTTGTCCCGACACAAGCAGGTTGCCATCATCACTTTGAACCGGCCGCAGGCCTTGAATGCGATCAACCTTCAGATGCGCGGCGAACTCTTTGATGTGCTGGAGGCATTGCGCAAAGACCCGGAGGTTCGCGCCCTGGTGCTTACTGGGGGCGGGGACAAGGCCTTTTGTGCGGGCATGGATCTGCGAGAGTTTTCCCAGATCCTGCTGCACACCCCTTTGACAGAATTGCGCCGTTTTCGTTGGGAGAAGAGTGATGCCCTGGCCCAATTTGACAAACCCGTTATCGCGGCAGTGAAAGGCTTGGCCGTTGGCGGTGGTGTTGAGCTGGCTCTTCAATGTGATGTTTGCTACGCGGGCGAATCAGCATCGTTTGCATTTGCCGAGGTGAGCAGGGGCCTGATCCCAGGCAACGGAGGGACCCAGCGCCTGTCCCGTCGAATTGGCACCAATCGGGCGCTGGAGATGATTTTGTCGGGACGTACTGTGGGCGCTGGCGAGGCTGTAGCGATCGGTCTGGCCGACCGTCTGGTCTCTGACCAGGACTTGCTGCCAAGCGCCATTGAATTGGCTGAGCGCATAGCTGCCAATGCACCGGTGGCGGTGCGCCTGGCCAAGACGGCGATTCTGCGGGGGCAAGATCTGAGCCTGGCTGAAGGCCTGCAACTTGAGCGCGATCTGGCAAGCTTTGCCTACACCACCGATGATGCGCAAGAAGGTCCCCGTGCTTTTGTGGAAAAGCGTCCTCCCCAATGGCGGGGCCAGTGAGTCGCACCATGCGCCTGTTTCGGACCTTGATGTTTGCGCCAGGAAGTCGTCCGGACTTGCTGAGCAAGGCCCAGCAGGGCCAGGCCGATGCCTTGATTTTTGACCTGGAGGACTCGGTGCCGCATCAGTCCAAACAGGAGGCACGCGCCAACATCCTGCAAGTTCTGCAACAGGGACTTTCCAAGCCGGTCTTTTTGCGGGTCAACCACCCACGGGCTGGTGATTGTCAGGCGGATTTGGAGCTGCTGGCCAAGTGCCTGCCGGCACAGGTTCAGGGCCTGATTTTGCCCAAGGCTGAATCACCTGGTGATCTTGAGCAGGTGGGCCAATGGCTGGCAGATATCGAATCCAGGTCAGGACAGACCCAAGGACACTTACGCATCCTTCCTTTGGTCGAGACCTGCCTGGGATTGCGCAATACCTACGATTTGGCACGCTGCTCTGGGCGTATTTGTGGGATGTCGCTGGCCAGTGCCGAGCAGGGCGATTTCATGGTTGACCTGGGCGGTCGCTGGACTCCCTCCAGTCTGGCCCTGGCTTATCCACGCAGCAAGATGGTGGTCGACGCCCGCGCCGCAGGTCTGACCTGGCTGGTGGATGGTGTCTTCATGAATCTGGGCGATGCCCAGGCGCTACGCACCGAATGCCTGTTGGCACGTGAGCTGGGCTTTGTTGGCAAAATGGCGATCCACCCCACCCAGCTGCCAGTGATGCATGAGGTGTTCTCTCCCACAGAGCAGGAAATTGCACACGCCAAAGGCCTGTTGGAAGCATTTCGAGAGGCTGAATCACGCGGTATAGGAGCGGTACGCTATCAGGGCATGATGGTCGACTACGCCAACGTACGCCTGGCCGAACGCATTCTGGCTTTGACCCAAAGTTGCTGAGCATGTTTAGTTTCAATTACCGCCCTCTGCGCGATCTGAACGATGTCGAGTTGATTGAACGGATTCCCCTGGAGCAGCGCATCACGCGATGGGACTTTGCGCTCAACCTGCTGGATGGTTGTGCGATTGATCCCCAGCGCTCTGCCTTGTTGGCTACCCATAACGGGCAAGTCGATGGCGAAGTCAAGAGTTGGACTTTTGACCAGCTGCGGCAACACTCACTGCAGATTGCCAATGTTTTGCGCGCCTGCGGTATCGGGGCTGAAGATGCTGTGGCCATTGTCAGCCCGACTGTGCCCGCCCTTTTTTCCACCTTGATCGGCGGCATGCTGGCCGCCAGACCGTTCCCAATCAATTGGATGCTGGAGGCTGAACCGATTCGCGATCTATTGGCCCAATCCGGTGCCAAGGCGGTCGTCGCACTTGGGCCAACGCCAGGCTTTCAAATATGGGAAAAAGTTTGTGCTGCAGTGGATGGCTTGGATCGACCCATCGAGGTGCTGACCCTGCATGATCCCTTTGGTGCTGCCCATGACAAAGACCTTCTGACCTTGGCAGCGCAGTACAGTTCCTGCCGACTCCAGTTCCCGCGGCCCGTCGCAACGCGCGACAGCGTAGCCTGTTATGTTCATTCGGGCGGCACCACCGGACATCCCAAGATTGTCCGGATCCTGCACGGTGGCATGGTTTATCGACAGTGGGCTGCCAATCAGGGCCTGGCCTTCACACCAAGCGATGTGGTTTTGTCCGACACCCCCTTGTTTCATATTGGGGGTCTGCTGGTGCGCGGCCTGGTCAGTACGGCGGATGGCCATACCAGCGTCATTCCCAGCATGCATGGCGCCAGAGACAAGACCTATATCGCCAATTACTGGCGCTACATCGAAAAATTTGGTGTCACCCAGATTTCTGGTGTGCCCACCACACTGGCCGTCCTGGCCAAAAATCCACCCACGCAGGAAGATATTTCATCGCTGAGGCCGTTTTTTGCCACTGGCTCCGCAGCCATTGCCCCGAGCATTCAGCAGCGCATCGAGCAGATCACCGGCGCACGTACCCTGCAAAGCTACGGGCTGACCGAAAACACCAGCCATGCCACGCTGGACCCCCGAAACGGGCCGTTTCGAGCCGGTTTCTCAGGTGTCCGGGTTCCTTACATGAAAATTCGTATCTGCCAGATGAATGAAAGTGGGCAGATCCAGCGTGAATGCGACACCAACGAAGTGGGCATGGTGGTGCTGGCTGGGCCAGGAGTGGCTGGGGGCTACCTGGACCCCAGTCAGAACGAAGGCGTTTTTCTGCCGGACGGATGGCTGGTCACTGGTGACATGGGAAGCCTGGACGAACAGGGTTTCATCAGGATCAGTGGGCGTAAAAAAGACCTCATCATCCGGGGGGGACACAATATTGAGCCTCGAGTGATTGAAGAGGCCTTGCTGCACTCGCCGGCGGTGGCACTGGCAGCAGCCGTTGGCAAACCCGATTCACATGCCGGGGAGCTTCCAGTCGCTTACGTGCAGTTGCATCCAGGCGCAAAGGCGACTTCGCAAGAATTGATCGATATCGCAACAGCCCATATCCCCGAGCGGCCTGCTGTTCCCAAAGAAGTGATCATCATGGAACAGTTGCCGCTGACCGCAGTCGGCAAGCCACAGAAGCACCTTTTGCAGCTTGATGCCGCGCGGCGTGCCATGGAGCATGCGCTGCGGGAGGTTCAAGGAAACTGGCAGCTTGATGTTGGCATTGAGCAGGGTGGGCTGATGCTGACCGTGAAGGTGGCACCTCAGCAGGAGCTGGCTCGCTCGCAGGTGCAGGAGATTTTGTCCAACTTTGCAATTCGTAGCAGGGTGCTAGAGGCTTGAACATGCCGACGAATCAGATTTGAAGTGCACAATGCGGATGAGTTGGTCAAGCGTCGCATCATCTAAAACTTAAGAGGAGAAAATAGTCATGAAAAATCGACAAACTCAACAGGATTCATTGGGCCGTCGTCCGTTCCTGGCCTTGGCAGCAGCCAGCTTGGCGATGCCACTCAAAGCACAGTCCTGGCCTGACAAACCCCTGCGCATCATCGTGCCCTTTGTGCCCGGAGGTCCGCCAGACGCGATATCGCGCCTGATTCAAGGCCGCCTGACAGAAATTCTGGGCCAGCCGATTGTGGTGGACAACCGGGGTGGTGCTGGCGGCAGCATTGGCACCAAGGCGGTGGCCAAGTCGGCCCCCGACGGCAATACCATTCTGATCACCTCTTCCGCCTTTGTGGTCAATACCAGCTTGCCAGATGCAGGCTACGATGCCGAGAAAGATTTCATCCCTGTAACCATTGCCGCCAGCCAGCCCAATGTCATTGTTTCCCACCCCAGTTTGCCGGTGAACACCCTGCCCGAGTTGATTGCGATGGCCAAGACGACGCCGATGGCATTTGCGACACCTGGTCAGGGCACCACGCCGCACCTGACCGCTGAAAACCTGTTCAACATTACTGCCAAGCTAAATATGACTGCGATTCACTATCGCGGTGCAGGACAGGCGGTCGGAGCGCTGGTAGCCGGTGAGCCCAAGGTCGGCTGCGCTGCCATGACCGCTCCCTTGCAAAACATCAAAGCTGGCAAGCTCAAAGCCCTGGCTGTCTCCAGCGCCAAACGGCTGTCGATTCTCCCCGACGTACCCACACTGAGCGAGCTGGGCTTTGCGGATATGCTGGATTACACCTGGGTTGGAGCTTTCCTGCCGACGGGAACCCCAGCTGCTGTTCAGAACAAATGGTACGAGGCCTTGACCAAGGCGTTGTCAGCGCCCGACATGCAGGAAAAGATCAAGGCTATGGCCTTTGAATCAATTGCCGAGTCACCGGCCAAAACCGGCGAATATGTGCGCAGTGAAATTCAACGTTGGGCCAAAGTGTCCAAACATCTTGGCATGATTCCCTGATATCCACAGCCCCGATTGAAAGCAGGAAAATGACTGTCCAAAAAAAGACCAAGGGCGAGGTACGCCGCATCATCACTGGCCATGATCAGAATGGCTTGGCATACGTCAGCGAAGATCGGGTCGCCCCTTCGGTGCACACCAATCCCAAGCGGGTGGGCTACTGCCTGACCCAGCTATGGATGACCGATCAAACGCCTGCCCTGATCGACAACGGGCCGGATCCAACCACCCGTCCGCTCAAGCTGGAACCGCCCAAAAACGGAACTGTTGTTCGAATCATCGAGTTTGGCCCCGAGGGCGAATGGCTGGAAAAAATCAACACAGCAGATACCAAAGTGGCCTGGGGTGCGCTGGGGACCCAGACCGCCTCCACCAACACTGAGGGCAAAGCCAAACACCCCTTCATGCACCGTACCGAGTCTGTCGACTATGCACTGGTGTTGGAAGGTGAGATTACCCTGGTGCTGGACAAAGAGGAAGTACTGATGCGTGAAGGCGATTTTCTGGTTGAACGCGGGACCAATCACGCATGGGCCAATCGCTCCGGTAAGCCCTGCCGCATGCTGTTTGTGTTGATTGACGGAAAATTTGATCCCTCGATCAGCCGGCATTTCGAAAAAATTCCTCATTGACCCCCAGGTAGCACGCCAACCTGATTGAACTCGCGAGAATTTCTACCCTTATCGCGTTCTTGGTGAGGGGGAATATGCGAAAAGTGAAAAACGACAGGTAGCGGCGTCCGCCTCAGGGCAAATAGTCGGTGCGGGCTTGGTCTTAGACCCAATACCAGTTTGACTTAAGTCAAGCAAATACCCCACTAGCACCTGGCAAAGGTGCATACACTGTCACTTGGCATCATATACCTGCCCTCGACGGGCAAACGCATGACCCAAGAATCAGTCAGACCGACCAGAAATTATGGTTTTGTGAGTATCTTGCACTCCCACCGTGCAGCTTGGACAGTTCTTGCCGTTAGCCTCTGTATCACATTGGTCAGCCTGACCGTGTCGGTCAACAGTCTGCAGGCCAGAGCCAAAGACCGCTTTGAGTTTGAGGTGCAAAAAGCTTCCTTTGCAATTGCCCAGCGTATGCAAGGCTACGAACAGGTCCTGCGAGGTGGAGTGGGGCTATTCAAGGCCAGCGAGGAAGTTACTCGGGCGGATTGGCATGACTATGTCGAAAATCTGCAAATCGACACCTATTGGCCTGGCATCCAGGGAATAGGCCATGCGCTCATGCTGAGCCCAGCAGAACTGGACCGGCATATCGCTGCTGTACGTAAAGAGGGCTTTCCTAGCTACTCGGTTTACCCTGCAGGCGAACGCGCAAAACTGAGCAGCATAATTTTTTTAGAGCCTTTCACCGGAAGAAATTTGCGTGCATTCGGCTATGACATGTTTTCGGAACAAACACGCCGAGAAGCTATGGAACTGGCCCGCGATAACGATTCGCCTGCAGTCTCTGGTCGTGTCACCCTGGTGCAGGAAATGGGTGGAAATGTTCAGCACGGTTTTTTGATGTACCTGCCGCTCTATCGGAAAAAAATGCCTCTTAGTACCGTGGAGCAACGACGAGCCGCCCATTACGGTTATGTCTATAGCCCATTTCGCATGGAAGATTTGATGCGGGGCATTCTGGGTCCCGGAGTTCCTTTCATTGATTTTGTCCTTTACGACGGGCCCACTCTGGATAAAGAACAAGTGCTTTACATGGAGAACAATAAGCCGCGCAATACACCCGCACGATTTTCAACCACCACCGAGATCAAGTTGCCTGGAAGGGTCTGGGGAGCCCGGTTTGAGAGCTCGCAGCAACTTGAAGCTGAGCTTTCCAAGGCAACACCTATTGGAATTGGCCTTGGCGGCCTGATTCTCAATGGCTTGCTTTTTTATATGACCCTGTCGCTGTCGCGCAGCCGGATTCAGGCGACCAAAGATGCTGCACAGCTCAGCATGATGCTGGAGCAACAGCGATTGGCGGCAAGTGTTTTCAGCAATGCGCGCGAGGGTATTTTGATCACCAATCCGCAAGGCATCATCATCGACGCCAACAATATGTTCTCGGTGATCACTGGCTATTCCAAAGAAGAAGCGCTTGGTCAACGACCGCATCTCATGAGTTCTGGTCAACACGATTCGGCGTTCTTCACCGAGATGTTCCGTCAGATCAAGGCCAATGGTTATTGGACTGGCGAAATCATCAATCGCTGTAAAGACGGTAGCTTGATCACTACAAACGTCAATATTTCTGCTGTTCGTGATGTGAACCAGGTGGTAAAAAATTACCTGATGTTGTTTACCGATATTTCTGCACAAAAGCGCATGCAAGATGAGATTCAGCGTCAGGCGCTTCACGATGGCTTGACCGGCTTGGCCAATCGTCGCCTGTTTATGGAGCGCCTGGATGTGATGCGAAGCCAGTCTCTTCGCAGTGGGCGGCCTCTGTGCGTAGCCTTTCTCGACTTGGACGGATTCAAGCCAATTAATGACTCACTAGGGCACGAAGAAGGAGATAAGGCTCTGCAGGAAGTTGCCGCGCGATTGCGCAGATGTACCCGAGCGGGTGACCTTGCAGCGCGATTGGGAGGCGATGAATTTGGCCTCCTGCTAAGCCAAGAGGTCGGAGAAGACGGGGCGATCGCACTGGAGCGCGTGCGACAACTGATTGATCAGCCTTATTTTTTGGCTGGCAGGGAGATTCAAATGTCCGCCAGTATTGGGTACACTGTTTTCCCCAAAGATGATGTCAAGGTTGGCGACCTGGTGCGCCATGCGGACAAGGCCATGTATCGCGCCAAGCACGATGGCGGTGATAAAGTTTGCCTATATTCTTGACAATGCTGGCCTGACTTCGGGCCTTTTTTCTAAATGAAAAGCCTGCGACAAGATTGTCTGCAATTGCTTCTCCTGCAAGATCCACTGGAAAAAGCCCTAGGGGTGGCGCTGTTGGATGGCTCTGGCCAGTTTGATGTCCTGGCCAAGATCGCGGAAATCTCAGGTATTCCTGGGCGACCGGCTCGGCCACTACTGGTGCCGCACACTGCCATCAAATCAGCCACTTTGAAATCGGTGCGCGGGCATGCTGCTTTGTTGCATTCGATTGTTCATATTGAACACAATGCGATTGACCTGGCCCTGGATATTTGCTGGCGCTTTGCGGGGCTACCGGAGTCTTTTTACCGCGACTGGGTGAAGGTTGCCAAGGAAGAGGCCTACCACTTCACGCTCTTGCGCGAGCACTTGTTGACCCTTGGCTATGACTACGGCGATTTTCCAGCCCATACCGGACTGTGGGACATGGCAGAGCGAACCCAGGACGATATCCTTGCCCGATTGGCGCTGGTACCGCGTACCCTGGAGGCGCGTGGGTTGGATGCTTCTCCGGCTGTCAAAGCAAAGCTGCTGTCAATTGGTGACAAACGGGGCGCAGAAATCCTCGACATTATTCTGCGTGACGAAATTGGCCATGTGGCTATTGGCAACCGCTGGTATGCCTGGTTGTGCGGCCAGCGCGGGCTTGATCCGGTGGCTACCTACGCCCACCTGGCTGCTCAATACCAGGCCCCCCGATTGCGCCGCCCGTTTAACCTGGCCGCCAGGCGTGCGGCGGGGTTTTCAGAAGCTGAGCTCGACCAACTGCTGGCCCAGTAAGGCCGGTGGCATGGAGTCGGCAGCTGATGTCCGGCACCGGCTCGGGGCATGATCAGGCGGAAGACGGAAAACTACAATCAGGGCATTCTCAAAGAAAGAGCATTCATGGCGATTTATGAACTTGACGGCCACGCCCCCCAACTCGGTGCGAACGCTTATGTCGCGGACAGTGCTGAGGTGATTGGTCGGGTCACTTTGGGTGACAATGCCAGCGTTTGGTTCGGCTGCGTGTTGCGCGGAGATTCCGAACACATCCGAATCGGTCGCAATTGCAACATTCAGGATGCCAGCGTGCTGCATGCGGATGAAGGCGTGCCACTGACGTTGGAAGACAATGTGTCTGTAGGACACAAAGTCATGCTGCATGGTTGCACCATCGGTGAGGGATCGCTCATTGGTATCGGCGCGGTGGTGCTCAACCACGCCAGGATTGGCAAAAACTGCCTGGTAGGCGCAGGTGCGTTGGTCACTGAAGGCAAAGAATTTCCTGATGGCTCCATGATCCTGGGCAGCCCGGCCAAGGCGGTGAAACAATTGTCGGCCGAGCAGATCGGGAATTTGCGCCGCATTGCGCAACACTATGTGGACAACGCGGCCCGCTTTCGCCAAGACTTGAAAAAAATAGGTTGAGCGCTGCTTGTCTGAACTGCACAAATTTATTTTCGAAGGTCTGCCGGTGCGCGGCATGGTGGTGCGCCTGACCGATGCCTGGACTGAGATATTGAGCCGGCGCAAGGCCCATCCCTATCCCAGACCGGTGCAGGAGCTGTTAGGTGAAATGTTGGCTGCAGGCGTGTTGATGCAGTCCAACATCAAGTTTGAGGGCGCTCTGATTCTGCAGGTATTTGGAGATGGACCTGTGAAAGTGGCTGTCGCCGAAGTCCAGTCGGACTTGAGCTTGCGCGCCAGCGCCACTGTCCGTGGCGATGTGGCGCAGGGGGCTTGCCTCAGCGACCTGGTCAACCTGCGTGGCCAAGGACGCTGCGCGATCACCCTGGATCCACGATCACGCCAGCCTGGACAGCAGGCTTATCAGGGAGTGGTGTCGCTAGTCGATGCATCGGACCAGAAACTTGGCTCAATGTCGCAAGCCCTGCGTCACTATATGCGTCAAAGTGAGCAACTGGAAACCACCCTGGTCCTGGCGGCCGATGACCAGGTAGCTGCCGGTTTGCTATTGCAGCGCATGCCAGTCGATGGCGCAAAGAACCTGAGCGAGTATTCTGCACAGGAGGCGGATGAGCATTACAACCGTATCGCCACCCTGGGGGCCAGTCTGAAGCGGGAAGAATTGCTCACGCTGAGTGTGGATACCATTCTGCACCGTCTGTTCTGGCAAGAGAGGCTGCAGCGCTTTGAGGCCTTACAGGGAGAACAGAGCCCACGCTTTACCTGTACCTGTAGCCGCCAGCGGGTGGCCAGTATGGTCCGTGGCCTGGGTTCTCATGAGGCCGAGGAAATCATTGCCGAGCGTGGCAGTATCGAAGTGAGCTGCGAATTTTGTGGAGCCCACTACCGGTTTGATAGTGTGGATGTCGGCCAATTGTTTACAACTGCTGAGGTTCAGCCGCCGTCGAGCGGCTCAGTCCAGTAAAGAGCCGGTGCTCGCAGTCGGGGTCGGAGCATGCCTCGCACGCCCATGTCCAGCGCCGGGTCGCTGCAGGCTCGGGCTCGATCAGGCGAAGGGCATTGCGCAAGCGCTCCTCTTCCTGACCATAGACCACGCTGTAAGCCACCCCACTGCTTTGGAGTTGATGACGAAGGCTGGCGTCTTGCTGGCCAGCGCTCGCAGGCAGGTCCAGACCCATCAACAGGGTCAGTTCAGCGGGTAGGCTGGGGGCAGGATCATCCAGGATCTGCAATTGCGGCCGGCAACTGCGAAGCTGGTTTGCCAACCAGGTTTTTCCGCTCTGCGGCGCACCCAGAATGGCGATGCGATGGGGGGGTGTGCTCGGCGCTGTGCTCAAGGCCGTGTGTAGTGTACGTAGATCTCGTTGGGCTTGACCATGCCGAGCTCCAGGCGGGCTTTTTCCTCTACATAATCCAAGCCGTTCTGCACATCTAGCACTTCGGCTGCCAGTCGATCATTGTCCAGTTTGGCCTGGGCATTCTTCTGTTTTTGCTGGTCAAGATCAGCAGTCATGCGCGCCACATTGGGCACACTGCCGCGTCCCACCCAAAGCTGGGCTTGTAATACCAGCAACAAGCCAAGCAGGATCAGGGTGACCAGGCGTGAAGTCATCACTCATCCATCACGCTGGGAGAAGGTGTCAGACTGCGGCATACCTTATCTCAAATTGTAAAAAGCCGTACGCCCAGGGTAGCTGACCACATCGCCCAGGTCTTCTTCAATGCGCAGCAGCTGGTTGTATTTGGCCATGCGGTCAGATCGGCTCATCGAGCCAGTTTTGATCTGGCCAGCATTGGTGCCCACTGCAATGTCGGCGATGGTGGCG
>Ga0129336_10002271_pt1 | contig 11878 bp, 11 predicted proteins | sample CPB6_02_DNA_FD_96878 | JGI IMG/M metagenome (GOLD analysis project Ga0129336, IMG submission 96878) | Freshwater to marine salinity gradient microbial communities from Chesapeake Bay, USA - CPBay_Sum_0.6_0.2_DNA | ecosystem: Environmental > Aquatic > Marine > Coastal | place: USA: Chesapeake...
GAAGGCGACCACCGACGATCAGGAACAACCCACCAAGGATGAAGTAGCTCGCCCACACGGATGTCTCACGCGACCACCACAGATCGAGCAGCTCATTCAGTCCGCGGAACATCGCAAGCAGCATGAAAATGAAGACGAGCACCGAACCGAGGGCACCAAATGTTCCGAATACCGTGCCACGCACGATTTTGACGAGGGGGAACGTAGTCCGATCACGGATGAAAGCAATGCCGTCATCAAGAAGGTCGAGGAACCGCTTCACCCACTTATCGTCGTTGGTCTGCTCGGAGTCCACGACTCGAGGCTAACTCTGAGAGAAGGACACTCCTGAGACGATCGTCTGGAATGGGTTGGCGCTACTACATGCGGCACCACGCCCGGCCTCGGTGAACAACACCAACAGGTATTGCGCCGGGTTGACGATGTCGAATGTGGAGCCACGACGTCGTGAGTTGAATTTGAGCGCCGTTCGTTCGCCCCATTCGGCAACCGTTGCTTTGCTGCCTTCCAATGATTGATAGACCTCTATCGTCCACGGGGCATTGCCCATTGCAAGATTCAGGGTTCCCGTCGCGGGTTGACTGAGTTGAATCATCAAGCCGACGTATTGCTTGCTGCCGAAGAACTGGTTCGCATAACAAGTGCTCGTCCAAAGAGTCTCAGGGTTGCCGTCGAGCAGGAATGGCGTGAGCGCCTCGTTCTCTTCACCATCATCACCATTCGGGTCGTAACTCACGATGGAGGCAATGCCAACTGGGCCGAGCGGCACACTTGTCGCCTCCTCGCCCGGGGCAACTGCGGTTTCGGGATCACGCGACACTGCCCACAGTGCACCGGCCGCGGCGAAGCCAAGTGCGACCAGCATCGCGAACAACTTGCGACTTTCCTTTCGCGGTGCGCGCCGAGGTGCAGACACTTCGGGCTCAGGCGTTTCGTCGACAAACAACTGTTCCTCAAACTGTTCGATAACGGGAATACCAGCGGGAGGAGTGAGTTCCGTGGTGCGATCGAGGTGGCCGGTGCTTGCTGCAAGTAACGCTTCTTGTGTTGCAGCACCCGAGGGGTAGCGGTCGTCAGGGTTGCGGGCGAGCAGTGTCATCACCACTTTCACCAGTTGTGGTGAAAGTGTTGGCCGTAGACGAGCGAGGTCCGTTGGTGCCCGCTGCAGCCGAGCGAGAGCGGTATCAGCATCGGTGTCGCCAATGAAAGGCACCTTGCCGGCGAGGCACTCGTACAACACAAGCCCCAACCCGTAGAGATCAGCACGCCCATCAAGCGGCTTGCCACGCACCTGCTCTGGTGAGAGGTACTTGGCGGTGCCCATCATGATGTTGTCGTTCGTCAAGTCGTCTTCGCTGCTTGAATCGAGCGCCTTCGCGATACCGAAATCGGTGAGCAACACGCGCCCATCTTTGGTGATCAGGATGTTTCCTGGTTTCACATCGCGATGGATGATCTTTTTCTTGTGGGCTTCTTCCAGTGCGGCGGCAACTGACATTCCAATATGTATGGTCAGTTGCGGGCCGAGTTTCTTCTGACGATCGAGCACATCGCGCAGGCTTTTGCCCTTGACGTATTGCATGATCACGGCTTGTTGTCCGTGATGCTCCAGACAGTCGTAGACGGCAACGATGTTCGGGTGGTCAATGCCCGCACAAGCAATGGCTTCCCGGCGGAAACGCTCTACCAGCTTGGGATCGCTCGCCATGTGTGGTTTCAGGATCTTGACCGCGACATTGCGGTCGAACTTCACGTCACTAGCCAACCAGACTTCGGCCATACCGCCCTTGGCAATGTGCCGGTCGAGGCGATACCGATCGCCGATCAACTCACCGAGCACCTCTCTTTGCACCATCGCTGTGACGCGACGCTAGTGCTTGAGGTGTAGTGAAGTGAGTGATCTCAGGCGTGGTGATATGCGACACCGATAGTGCCGGCGCCCGTGTGGGCACCAATCACTGGTCCGATGTCACCGACGATGATTTCGCCGCTATACACCTTGCGCAATTCATCGACGAGCACGTCGAGATCGTCGCATTGTGCCTGCAACACCGAAAGATTCTCGATTGGTCCTGCGTTGCGTACTTTCTCGACGAGGAACGCGAGGGCCTTGCTGCGCGTGCGCTGCTTGCCGCCCTCTTCCACCTTGCCGCCGCGAACTTCAATAATCGGCTTGATCGACAACGCCGAGGCGAGCATGGCCTTGGCACCGCCAATGCGGCCACCCTTTTTCAGGTTCTCGAGGGTGTCGAGAGCGCCCCACACCTTGGACTTCTCAGCGAGTTGCTTGCCGAGCGCGACAACCTCATCGATTCCTGCGCCGGCAGCAGCCTTCTTGGCGCAGGCCACCGCAGTAATGCCCTCGCCGATCGAGGCAGAACGGCTGTCAACGATGCGCACATCGATGTCACCAGCGACCGCTCGGGCGGCGAGTTCGGCACTCTGCATCGTGGCGGAGAGGTCGGAGGAGAGACTGACCACGACAATGCCCGTCGCACCCTCTTGCTTGAGTCGGCGGAATTCGACTTCAAACTGGCCGGGGGACGGCGCAGCAGTTTCAGGAAGTACTGGCGACGACGAGCACATCTGCCAAAACTGCTCCTTGGTCAGATCCTTGCGATCGATGTACTCCTTGTCGCCGAATCGGATCGACAAGGGAACGATGGTGATGCGATGTTGATCGACGAGTTGTTGCGGTAGATCACAGGCGCTGTCTGTAACGATGCGGATGCTCATGCGGGTCAGTGTAATGCGGGGTGGTTTTGGGATGCCTGTTCACGCCGCTTCTTTCTCCAATGTGAAACCCACCACGTGAGCAGGATGATTATTGACGCACCGGTAACAACCTGACCGAGTCCTGCCAATGCACTCACGCGCGCAGTCATCGGAACACGACGCCCCACTTGAATCAGTCCATCTGGAGTAGTGAGCACCACTTCCACGGGGAATCTTCCGTTGGCGCGTGCACGCACAGGGAAGAGCAGGTCCATCGATGATGTGGGGGGAATGGAGACCAGTTGCGACCCTTCGGGAAACTGCAACTTTGCACTGTTCATTGACACGATCACCGACAACGGCTGTGTCGATTCGTTGCGCACCTGCAGTCGCAACTCGCTTTCGCGTCCGCCGAGTGTGAACGTGAGCGACTCGGGAATGCTTACCTGATTGCGCAACGCTCGAAGTTGGCCGCGCAAGCCTCGGACACACAACTGAAACTCCTCGGCGCTCAACGCATCGTGACCGCATGACAGTCGCGAGATACGCCACAACTCATGTTGAGGGGCATCGGGTGTGAGCATCGAGGAGGTGGACGCAATCTGGTCGACCATTGATTGCAAAGACTCTCGACGATCGAGCAACGACACTCGATCTGCCCGCGGGAGGCTCACCGTTGAAGTCCCGGAAAGCGATACAGAACCACTCGCCAAACTTCGCATACTGAGTTGGGGCGCGCGGCTGAGAGCGACGAGTAACGGCGTGGCGATTCCTGCGGCAGGCGGGTTGCCCGAGTTGGTAGCGAGTACCGCGTGCCGTGTCGCCGGATCACCCCCGCTATCGAGAATCTCTTGGCGTCCCACGATGAGGTCTGCTGCGATGGTGTAGGAGGCGACGAGTTGGTCCCCTGTTTGGGTTGAGAGCAGTCGCCCGTGCACAGGATCGACGGTGCGCAGCACCATGCTCGAACCACCAGTCGAGCCATCAATGCGATACGGCTTGGCGTAATTATCGAGGGACCCCATCCCAATTGACGCTTGTGGCGTGAGAACGAGGGACTGAAAACCCAATTGCCGAATGAGCGAAACACCGTCACGATCGACGGGATTACGTGAGAACCAAACCGTTCTGTCGAGTGGAGCGTCGCCGTTGTAACGGTCGATCGACACTTCACCGAATTGGAGCTGCTCGGTGAATGCATCCACAAGTGACGAACGCGATGCACTGGAGGGATCGAAAGGAACGAACGTGGTGGGAAGGTACTCATGCCGTGGCAGCGCGGCAACGAGTCGATCACGCAAAGCAGCGTCATCTGGATCAGTGGATCGAGCGAGTGCCTCCAACACGTGCGGAGCAATTTGCACACTCAGCGGTGTTGGCCCAAGTTCAAGGAGTCCGGCAAGAGTCTGCAGCTGGCTTCGAGTCTGCGCACTCAGTTGGATCACGCCTTGAGGGGTGAACGAGTTGGGAGCATCGATCGATGCAACCATGCTCACGGGAAGTGCAGCGAACTGCTCGGCTTCCGAAAACAAGTTGACGAATGAAGTGATGGTTCCCACGACCTCACTGTTTCGCAGGAACTCGACGGTGACGGGATGAACACCACCGGCGAGGCGACGCAGGTTGCCGATGAGTGAGGACTGAACCACAAAGTCGCCCGCCTCGTTACGATCCAGTTGGCGAACACGCAGACTCGTTTCTGCCACCCGTTCGAACTGAACTCCGCGCTCGGCGATGTCGAGAACCTGAGCACGGCTGGTGAGGGCGGTGCCGACAGCGACGTTCACTCGCGCGGTGGAATCGTTGGCCAGGTCCTCGCGGGCTTGCTCGTTCGCGACATTGAGCACGAATCGCATTTGTCGAGAGGTAGCCACATTGAAGTTCTGGGCCACCAGCCGCACCTCGATCGCCTCGGTTATCGAGGTGCCCGAGACAGCCGAGAGGGGAAGTGCAAGAACTACGAGAACGAACGCGATGAGTCCGGCGACTGGCCTCGATGCGCTTCGAATCGACACCAAAAGACGGTAGTCGTCGTTCATCCACGAACGACTGCGATGAGCACCTCTAACCTGATTTCCGTGATTCCGCAACGGTTCGCGCCGATCATCGCCGAGGTTGCAGAGCCGGCAAGGCTGTTTGCTGCGGCTGGTAAGCGCGCATTCCTCGTTGGAGGGACGGTACGCGATTTGATGATCGATCGATCAGGCGGCGAAATGGATTTCGATCTCACCACCGATGCGCACCCAGAAGAGATCCGTTCGATCATTGCGCCGTGGGCTGATGCGGTGTGGGCACCCGGGGAGCGATTCGGAACCGTGGCGTGCCGCAAAGGCGACCGCACGTATGAGATCACCACACATCGCGCAGAGGCGTACTCGCCCGATTCGCGCAAACCCGAGGTGAAGTTCTCAACTGATATCAACGAAGACCTCTCCCGGAGAGACTTCACCGTGAACGCGATGGCGCTCGAGATCACATCCGACTCTCCAGCACTCGTGGATCCCTTTGGTGGTATGGCCGACTTGATGTCGAAGACATTAAGGACACCGCTTTCTGCGACGGTGAGTTTCAGTGACGACCCGTTGCGCATGATGAGAGCGGCGCGTTTCATCGCGATGCTCTCCCTGCAGCCCGTTCCCGAGCTCGTGCAGGCGGTGAAGGACATGGCCGATCGCCTCGAAATCGTGTCGGCGGAGCGAATCCGCAACGAACTCGATCGTCTGATCGTGCTCGATCACCCGACGATGGGCTTGTGGTTCCTCGTCGAGACGGGACTTGCCGACCGCTTCTTCCCCGAGCTGCCCGCGATGCGCCTGGAGCAGGATCCAATTCATCGACACAAAGACGTGCTGTCTCACACGTTTGCTGTGGTGGAGAACGTGCGACCCGATGCGTCGAGCGACTTCGACTATCGCATCACGAGGCTCGCCGCGTTGTTCCATGACATCGGCAAGCCGAAGACCCGCGCCTTTCAGGAAGGCAAGGGAGTCTCCTTCCATCATCACGAAGTGGTTGGGGCGAGAATGTCGAAGAGTCGCCTGAAAGCTCTCAAATACTCAACCGAGGATGTCGAAGCAATCACCGAACTGGTGGCGCTGCACCTGCGATTCCACACCTATCAAATGGGATGGACGGATTCGGCAGTACGTCGCTACGTGCGCGACGCAGGCCCACTACTCAACGAACTGAACGTGCTGACGCGCTGCGACTGCACGACGCGCAACGAGAAGAAGGCACTGATGTTGTCGAAACGAATGGACGACTTGGAGCAGCGCATTGCCGAACTCGCCAAACAGGAGGAACTTGCTGCGTTGCGACCAGAGATGGACGGTCAGCAGGTGATGGAACACCTCGGTATTGCTCCCGGCAGGGAAGTAGGCCAAGCACTCGAGTTCCTGATGGAGATTCGCCTCGAGGAGGGCCTGGTCGGCGACGCGGAGGTTCGCCGCCGTCTGGATGAATGGTGGGCGAATCGTCCCGCCAGTGCGCCTCGACGCTGACTATCGTTCCCGCTCATGGGAGTTCGCCGAAAGCAAGGTTGGTTGAGTGCGTTGTCGCTCACCGATGACCACGGCGTTGCGCTCTCTGGTGTGATCGATCATCGATTGACGCGCCGCGCGTTGATCAACGAGTACCGGCGAGGTCGCTTGCGTCGTGATCAAGTGTGCGATGCACACCCCGATTTGGTGCGCGCCGCGCGCAACTTCGGCGATGAAACCGAGGTTCGTTGTCCGATTTGTGTTGACGACAACGTGGTGCTCGTGAGTTACGTGTTCGGTCCACGACTTCCGAGTCATGGTCGGTGCATCACGCGGCCGGATGAGCTCGAGGAGTTTCGTCGTTTAGCCGCGCGCACTCGGGGCGGTGACTACACCGCCTACGTGGTGGAGGCGTGCCGCAAATGTGGCTGGCACCACTTGTTGCGGTCCTTGCCGATGGCCAGTCCTCAGGCTGGCGCTCATCGCCAAGCCCAGTAACCGACAGCGCGGTTCCGATCGGGTTGCCACACGGGGGTGGCATGGTGATGGCGTGCCGATACCCTTCTCAGTCCTTATCCACCCTGCCCCTACGGGGGCTCCGGCCCGTAAAGCCGGAACCGAAGGGAGTTGATGCACCGATGCGTGCATATGAATTGATGGTCATTGTGAGCGGCACTCTGGAAGAGTCCGCGGCACACAGTTGGATCAACCAGGTCACCAAAGCCGTGCAAGGCGTCGGCGGCTCGGTTCATGGCTCGCCTGATTGGTGGGGCAAGCGTCGACTCGCTTACCCGATCAACAAGCAGCTTGAGGGGTACTACGCGGTGTTCAACATCGTCGCCCAGGGTGGAGCACTCGACGAAGTCGAGCGCACACTCAAGCTGTCCGACGACGTGTTGCGCCACAAACTTCTCCGACTTCCCGACCAGGAAGCCGCTCGTCGCGGCATGGTCGTCAAGTCGGCCTGACCACATCTTCATTGAAGGAGCATCAACAACATGGCTGACAACTCGATCACCTTGGTGGGAAACCTCACCCGCGATCCAGAACTCCGCTTCACCACATCGGGCCGCGGAGTTGCTTCGTTCGGCATTGCCGTCGGTCGTCGTTACCAGGTGAATGGTGAGTGGCAGGAACAAACCTCGTACTTCAACGTCACCGCGTGGGGTCAACTTGGCGAGAACGCCGCAGCTTCGCTGCACAAGGGCACCCGCGTCGTCGTCACTGGTCGACTCGAGCAGCGTGAGTACACCACTCGCGAAGGCGACAAGCGCACTGCCATCGACGTCATCGCAGACGAACTTGGACCGAGCCTGCGTTGGGCAACCGCTCAAGTGGAGCGCACGCCCCGCGGCGAAGGCGGCGGCGGTGGTAATCGTGGCGCCAACCCAGCCGGAGAAGCCAGCCCCTACGACAGCGGCGAAGAGCCCTTCTGATCTCAGTAAAGGAAACGAATCATGACCAGTAAGAAGAACAAGGAGCGCGCAGCACGAGCTGCGATGCGTAAGTACAAGAAGCGCCCGAACCTGCTGAACGCAGAGAAGGTCGAGTACATCGATTACAAGGACGTCAACTTGCTGCAGCGATTCATGTCGGATCGCTCGAAGTTGAAGGCGCGCCGCATGAATGGCAACGATGTGCAGCAGCAACGCGATGTTGCCACGGCCGTCAAGAACGCCCGCGAGATGGCCCTTCTGCCTTACACCAAGCGCGTTGCCTCCACTCGCGCCCCGCGTCGAGGTGAAGAAGACGGCTACAACGAGCGTCCAAGTCGTGGTCGGCCTGATGCAGACAATGCACTCGTCGACACTTACGCCGATGTGATCGAGGCAGAGGTGGCCGCCACCGAAACTCCAGCAGCAGAAGTTGCTGCACCGAGCGAGGAGGCATAGCCATGCAGGTATTGCTCCGCTCTGATGTCGCCGGCGTCGGTCGTCGTGGTGACATCGTCAATGTGTCTTCCGGACACGCCCGCAACTATCTCCTGCCAAATGGCTTGGCGGTGGTTGCCACCGACGGAACGGTCCGCCAATCGGACTCGATGAAGAAGGCCCGTCAGCAGAAGGAGGCCGCCGATCGCGAGACGGCGACCAATCTGATTGCCGATCTCGGCAAGCGCCAGATTACGGTGACGGCCAAGGCCGGCAACGAAGGCCGCTTGTTCGGTTCGGTATCTGCTGCCGATGTGGCTTCGGCAATTGCCGCCCAGACAGGCGCATCGGTCGATCGAAAGGCCATCGTGCTCGGCGAGCCCATCCGTTCGGTGGGTGAGCACCAGGTGACGATCGACATGCACGGTGTTTCTGGCACCGTCACCGTGTCGGTGGTTGCTGGTTAATCCCCAGCAATCTCACAGGTCCATCCACTAGCGATCAACAGGCGCGATCGGGCAAGGTGTCTCCATGTCGAACACGCAGGCCCGCTCCGCAAACCGAGTTCCGCCGCACAACCTTGACGCCGAAGCTTCACTGCTCGGCGCGATGTTGTTGTCGCGCGAAGCAGTAGGTGTAGCGCTCGAGCGCGGCGTTCACCCCGACGAGTTCTACAAGCCGGGACACCGGCACATCTACGACGCGATTCGTTCACTCAACACATCGGGTGAACCCGTTGATCCAATCACCGTTGGTGACGAACTTCGCCGCGCAGGCTTGCTCGACACGGTTGGTGGCATGGATGCGCTGCTTGCATTGCAGAACAACACGCCAGCGATCACGAGCGCGGATCGTTACGCCAAGATCGTGCGTGACACTGCGCGCTTGCGTCGACTGATCGGCGCCGCTTCGGAAATTGCCGAGATCGCTTACAGCGAGCCCGACGATGTGGAGAAAGCGTTGGACGAAGCGGAGAGCCGCATCTTCAACGTTTCCGAAAGCCAAGTGGGCGACAGTTCCGAGACGCTCGATCAATTGATGAAGCAGATGATGGAGAAGCTCGAGGAGCGCTTCAACGCGAAAGAGACCATCACCGGCATTCCCACCGGTCTCGTCGACCTCGACCGCATTCTTTTGGGGTTGCAGCCGGGAACGCTCAACATCGTTGGTGCTCGTCCCGCCATGGGAAAGAGCGCGCTTGCCCTCGGCATCGCCGTGCACGCTGCGCAGCAGACCGGCAAGCCCGTGTTGTTTTTCTCTTTGGAAATGGCAAAGGCTGAACTAGCGCAACGAATCCTCGCTAGCGAGGCCCGAGTGGACGGAACCGTCCTGCGTCTCGGACGCCCGAGCGCAGATGACTGGCGCAAGATCGGGCATGCTGTTGGCCGACTCGACATTCCGTTGATCATCGACGACTCGGCGGGAACATCAGTCGGCCAGATCCGCGCCAAAGCTCGTCGCGTCTTCAGTCGCGAAGGCTCGGTCGGCCTCATCGTCATCGACTATTTGCAATTGATGGGTGGCGACGGCAGACCGGAGAATCGCCAGTTGGAAGTGAGCGAAATCAGCCGAAAACTGAAGTTGCTTGCCCGTGAATTCAGCGTGCCGGTGTTGGCACTCAGTCAGCTGAGCCGTCAGTTGGAGTCGCGTCAGGACAAGCGCCCCACGTTGTCAGACCTTCGTGAGTCCGGCGCCCTCGAGCAGGACGCCGACGTGGTGATGTTCCTCTATCGCGGTGAGGTGTACGAACAGGATCCGAACCTGCGCGGCTACGCCGAGTTGATGGTGGCCAAACACCGAGCCGGCCCACTCGGCAAGGCTGATCTTGCATGGCTCGAGGCGTACACCCGTTTCGAGAACATCGCCCGCGACCATGTCGTCGATGACCTAGTGGGGAACTGAGTGTTTCTCGGCGAAGACATCTTGGCGTGGCTCGTCCTGGCATTCGGTGGGGCAATGTTCGTGGGCAACGTTCTCGCCCTGGTGCGACCACCGCAGAGACAAGCCGACACCGGCGAGCTTGCTGTCGCGCCAAAAACGCGCACCATCATCATGGCGATCGTTGGTTTGGTGGCTGCTCTCTGGGCGCTCGTCTCGCTCTAGAGCGGGTGACGGGAATCGAACCCGCATTCTCAGCTTGGGAAGCTGATGTTCTACCACTGAACTACACCCGCGATTTCGCCTCAGGCTAGCGAAGTCCGCTGATTACCTCGCAGGGCAACAGAATCGAATAACCGGTGAGGAAAACCTCTTCGCCACTTTCCTTGTTGATGCACATGTGACGCGCGGACTTGATGGCTTCTCGAAGATCGATGCCAGGTGTATTGCCAAAGAACGAATCTTGGAAGTCGCCTTTCCATAGCCCAACTGAGGAGAATACGAAAATAAACACGGCGCCAGATGCGGCAGCCTGACCCCAATGGCGCAGGGCATCCCGACGAAGAAGACTGCCTATAGAGATGATCATCGCGGTCCACACCGAAACAAACGGGATCAAAACATATTGATGATTGAGGTTGCCGTTGAAATACACGCTGATGATAGATACGGCTATCCCAACAAAAACAAGTTCGAGAAGAATCCTGGAGCTCTTGCGATCTGATCGTGTTCCAACGATCACCCCCGAGAACACCGCAAGAACGAGAATTGCCACGATTGCGAGAAGCAGCAAAAGCGACCATCCAGTGAGAATTTCCTGCGTCGAACCGCGAATAGTGCCGGGGAGCAGAAGTGTTGGGATGTAGGAAATCTCTCGCCACATGTACCACCACGGGTTGCGACCATCAACCGTGCGGATCTGCTGCCCGTAATACGTCAGTAGTTGCAGTGTGAACGGCACCGCCATCAGCAGGAAGTGCACGGCATCTCTCCATTGTTTTCTCCATGGAAGTGCCAGCACTCGCCAGCCAAGTAACGCAATGGGGATGAAGGCAAGTGCGGCATTTAGTGAAGTAGCAACAAGGAGCAGCGGATAGGCGATCATCCCCACCTTCGTTCGTGGCCGATAGTCAAGGATGATGGTGATGACGCAGGCGACGAGCATTGGCCACTGAACGGCATTCAACTGACCAAGAAGAATCATGTTTGAAGCGTGTAGCAGTGCAAACGAAAGAGCAACGAGGATTCCCGCAATTGGCCCTGCGACAGTGCGGACCGCAAGGAAAAGTAACCAGGCGGACAGCGTCCACACGGTGGTGGAAAAGAGGAAACTCCACATCGGGTAGTGAGAGAGAGGGCCGAGCAGGATCAGTTCGATCACTACTCGAACGACTGTGTGTAAGTAGCCAGAGAACGGGTGTAGGAAGACAGTTTCCCCAAAGGCATCGGTGAAGCCGCGGAAATAGATCACCGATGGTCGCAACGCCTCCTCCAGGAAAATTTCGTCGAGGTACATCAGCCGATTCCGCGAATCCCATCCTCGATACGTGAAGATGCCGAAAGTGGCGAAGAGCACTGCCAACGAAATGAGTCGCCGACCCCATGGACGTGAGAAAAAAGCCTCAATGCGCCCCGATTTCACAGCCAGAAAACTATCTGCGGACGAGCAGATTTGGCCGGTGACTAGTGTTTCCCTCCGTGATTCTCTCCGACCGCAGCATTCGCGAGGCTCTCGCAGCCAAGCGGATCATCATTGATCCGCTGGACGAGTCGTGTCTGCAGCCGTCGTCGATCGATGTGAAACTCTCCAACCTCTTTCGCGTGTTCCGCAATCACACTGCCGGGGTGATCGATGTGAAGAAGGATCTCACCGAGCTCACCGAACTGGTTGAAGTTCCACAAGACGGTGTGTTCATGCTCCACCCCGGCGAATTC